>OGIK01000557.1_pt1 | contig 45233 bp, 45 predicted proteins | sample 1571781 | NCBI WGS metagenome assembly OGIK01 (sample SAMEA2581956, study PRJEB24529) | metagenome | biome: Human gut stool | place: China | collected 2011
AGAATTGTTCAAAGATAAATGGGATTCCAAGTACCCGAAAATCTATAAATCCTGGAATGATAACTGGGCAACCCTGTCCACTTATTTCAAATATCCAGAGGCAGTAAGACGCCTGATTTACACCACAAATGCCATTGAAGGCTTCAACCGTCAGCTCCGGAAAGTGACCAAAAGCAAAACGGTTTTTCCGTCGGATGACAGCCTTTTGAAAATGCTGTATTTGGCAACCATGGATATCACGAAAAAATGGACCGGTCACAGGCAGGACTGGGGACAGATCCATTCCCAGCTGGAAATTTATTTTGAAGAACGTCTGGCAGGACGGAACCTGTAAAACAGTCAATTTTAGGCAGGTTTTATTGACATGCCTAAAAACTACTGTATAATGCAGATATGGGCAGAATCCGGAAAATCGGCTCTGCCCATTTGTAACTATTCACAAATCTTATATCAGTTTTTAACGTTTACACAAAACTTGAAACGGTCTCTAATATATGCATCTTTATGTCTTTCGATATTTTCTTCTATATCTACAACTTCATTTAATCTCTTTATTTCATCTTTTAATTGATTATTTTCATTGACTAAATCAAAGATTTGTTGCTGTGCTTCTAGTAAATCTCTTACTAATTGCAAATTATCCGCTTTCTGAGCAACACTAATGCCATCTTTAAGAGCTTCATACCATCCCATTTTACCTCCACCTCTACTTCTTTTTAAATGCTGGATTATTAGCAAGTTCTAAAATCCCCTGCAGTTTGCCAGGATCCTTTATAACATCCGCCATAACACTAAACATGGCCGCATTACTTTGTTCTTTTTCTTTGCTTTCCAATGCGTTCCTGTGTTCAATCTCCATAATTTCTACTTTATGCCTATGTTCCTGTTCGCTCTTTTCAGCTTCTAAATGATGTTTTTCCTTCAGCGATTCAATATCGACTTCATGTTGTCTCATTAATTTTTCAATTTCATGTTTGTTACTCTCTTGCAAGGATGCAATCTGAGTTTTTGCATTTCTACTCGCTGTCAGATATGTAACAACTCCGGTAATCACCGCTGGAATGCATGAAACCAATAGTGTATTAATAATCCCTTCCATTCTATAATTCTATCCCACTTCCACCTGTTCATCATTAATAATCTTGTCCAGAATTATTGTAAGTTCATCTTTCAATTTTTTTACCTTTTTGTCGAGTTGCATAATTCCCCATTGTGAATAGTCCTTACTATTTGTTCCATAGTCTACGACATCCGGTGTATGATATAAAGATACAATTTCATCAATAACCTGTTCATCAAATTTAGGAATTTTGATATATTCAAAATATTCTGGTGAAAAATGTCCCCCCGAACCGCCTACAGCCATTAAATCAATAAGATTCATTCTGCGATACCAATCGAACACACTTCTAAAATAAATAGTTTTCCTTAAATCACCATCTTGCCTTCTAGCATATAAACCATGAGCATTTGTAGTGCAATTTTCAATTTCTTCAACAATAACTGTTGACCTTCCTTTTTGAAAACCAGCTTCACCAAACAAAATGTCTCCCTTTTTCAGCAATGGGAGTTGCTTTTTAGTGCCTAGATACTGTACTTTGTTTACAGTTCCATATTCCGAAAGATTTGTTGGAAGAAGTAATTGATAGAAACCTTTTTTATAAGTATCAGAATCTATTCTAGTTTTCAATAATTTTATTTCCAAACTTGGCCCCGGCATTACCGAAAAGCCATATTCACTTGGCGTCCAATATCCCCCTTTGAATGCTTCTACCAATCGAATCTTTTCTGCATATTCCTTACAATAAATAGCTGCATCTAATCGTCTTTCTGTCAATAGATTAGAAAGTGTAGGATACTCATAAATATATTCTTCATCTGTTTGATTAGAAATAAGAGTTATATTTATAATATCAAAAATTTTCTGTGCCTTATCTGCAATTATTCTCTCCATATCCATAATTATTTGAACACATTCTGAAATCCAGTTTATAATGTCTTCCTTATTTGATTGATTTGGGAATGGAATTCTACACTGCATCCATCTTTCTCCAGCATGTTTAATTGTCGCTCCTTTAGGGCATAGTGCATTAAGTTGCTCTTTAAAGGAACTATGTTTTAAAAAGGCATAAACATAATAGTTATCGTATTCTTCCTTAATGTTCAATTTTACTATTCCGCTACTAAAATCTTTATCTTCACATTCACTAGCACAAACAATCGCAACTTCACCTATGTTAGAATCTTTTGACAAAAGGATATCTCCTTTTTCCAATTTTAAGTTAATGTACTTCTTAGGATTAATAGGAATAATACAATCGCCTTTTGGATAAATCAAATAACTAAATTCCTGTAAAGACTTTGTTCTTAATAAATATTTATTTGATTTTTTTACATACCATTGACTTCCTGGCTCATTTCCTTTTTGATACTCATTTCCTTCAACCAATAATTCTTTTACAGCTTTTACATTTTGATTTTTAATTTGTATCTTTTTATACATTATTGGCGACAAAGAACAACCCTTATCCAAAACTTCATTATATGATATTGTATCTGGAATTTTATTTAAACTCATACACTAATCCTCCTTTAAAAACAGATGATTAATTTCTTCCTCTTGTCCCAAACACCAATCCCTAAATTCATTTATTATTTGAGAAAATTCCTCGTCTAAAACCATTGCACCATCCTTATCTTTCTCTATTTCAAATGTTGAATAATCTATTTTATACACCGGATTAAAAACAACATTTCTCTTTGATGTTCTCTTCTCGTATCCAACAGATTTGATATCTCTTGCAAAGATCGAATAATTACTATCTATTAATTTTTGCAAACGCTCTCCATCTGGTTTGTACGCAATGATAATACTTGTATTAACACCTGTCTCTGCGAATACATTTGGTGGCAAATCAAATACTGCAACTATACGCATTTTCTTCATTAACCACTCACGTACACATGCATATTTATTAATTGATGATATAGAATTCGACACTACAATACCCATTCTTCCACCAATTTTAAGCATTCTATATGCATTTTCTAAGAAAATCAATCCTTTATCAATTGAATCGCCACCTACTACATTCCATAGTTCATATGTTTCAATAACTTTCTTTTCAAACTCATTTGTAGGTCTAAATGCTCGATCCTCTCCGAATGGCGGATTTGTTAATACCACATCAAATCCCATTAACTTAGTCTTGTCCGACCAATTATCCCATTGTCCATCTTTTTGTTTATCAACTTCTAATTCAACTAATTCCGGTGGATTTCCCACTGCAATTTTCCACAATATAGAACCCAAATCAGGTTTATAATACAGTTTTGCTTCTCCATCACCATTTAACAACATGTTCAATGTTGCCAATTTAATCATATTAGGATCTATATCGACACCATAAACATTTGCATCACTCAACTTCCATTCATCAGGTTTCTCTAAAGCATTCACATATGACAATGATAAGAAATCTCCAATTCCACAACATGGATCTAACACAGTATCATTTTTTCGTGGGTTAACCATTTTAACCAAAAAATCTATAATAGGCAATGGTGTTAAAAACTGAGCTGACTCATCTCTCTTAAATGCATTTGCAAAATTATAAAATATCATCTGATATATATCACTTTTAGAAGATCTAACAAACGAAAAATCTTGAAATGATTTACATATGGAAGCAACAACTTTAACTTGATTTATTTCCTTCCAATCAATTAATTGCTCTCCTAATATCTTAGAATATTCATTCTCGGCATTGACCCAAATTTCTTTTAATCTCTTAATAAAATTTTGAATTTCCTCTTCTCTAAGTGAATTAAACTTTTCTTCATCTTCAGTTATATAAAATTTTAATTTATCTACTGGATGCTTTTTGTTATGTTTTTCATCATATATTTTCAAAGCAAAAGTTTGGATAAGTATTTCATAACCTCTCTGAGACCTCAAACCAACTTTATCTAAACTGCGCAAAACACTTGACAATGCATCTTGCAATGAAATTGTTAATCTCGAGGTAATCGTATCAAGATCCATAATTGTACGACAACTTCTATCTATAGTTCCTGCTTTATTTTTCCTTGCCACCAATTCATTATAATCCGGCAAATAGATATACGGATCAAAAAGCTGCAATGACAAATCCCCTATCTTACTGTCATCACCTTTTATATTTTTATTTTCATCATATCTTAGATAGAGACCATTTCTTCGATGAAACAAATACATTCTTTCTGCATCATAATATATTCCAAGCACATAATCCATGGATGGTTCTTTTTGCTTCATAGCAGCTTTCACTTGCCCATTATATACTTTCTCAATCTCCTTATCACCTTTTTTAAATTCAATGACCGTCAATATATGTTCATTAAGCCAATCTAAATCAGAAATATTTTTATCTTTCCAATAACTATTATACTTATCAAGCCATTGAGGATCATCAAAAATTACTGCATCAACCTTTAATGGTGCAGATGTTTTGTTTCCTTTAGGGAAACGCACTTCAACTCCTATGTAATCCTTATTATACATTCCGCTATTTACAAGTGCGTAAATAAATTGCCATTTATAGTATTCTTCTGTTCTTTCGCCCGAAGCATTTTTTATTTTTATGTCAGTAATATATTTCCCATCCACAGGAGCAATCGATGTGGCTATTTTCTCATTCTTTCCCAAACCATTATCGAATTCTTCTTTTTTTTCAACAAATTTAGCCATTTCAATACCTCCCATTAAATATTTTTATTCTCTTCTAGATATTTTTCTATATCTGCTTTTTTTATTCTCCAAGTATTTCCTACTTTTGAAGCAACAAGCTTTTTACTATCAATTAATCGTCTTACCGTCTTTTGACACACTTGCAAATAGGTTGCTGCTTGTGAAATTGTCATAATATCATTCTCCATAATATCCCTCCTTGCATAAAATATAATAACATACACATTATGATTTTTCTATACTTTTCAGGAATTTATTGGACTTTTATAGACTCTCCAACAAGAACATTTGTTCTATTTTGATTATATAGCATTTTTTTAATTAATTTCAAGCATTTTTTTATATATTTTATGGGGCAAACATATATTGCCCCACATCTATTACCTTCTAAATCCACCCCTAACCTTCTCAACCACTGCTTCGACACTCTCCAGAAACCTTTCCAGCAGATTCCTTCCATCCACCATAAACTGTTTCATGAAATCGTATGCTTTATTCAGCGTTTCCTGAAGTTTAGAATTTTCAGTTTTTAATTGCTCATTCTCATACATAACATCTATAAGTTTATCTCTCAAGTTTTCATTTCCGCCGGAACCTCTAGACATTATCTTGTACGAAAGACCAACGGCTGGCACTTCGACAAGGGAAAGAACAAACAGGTTCAGGATTTTATTATTATAGGTTATGCTCCTACCAGAGCAGAAGGCCTACAAATGTTAGCCGACTATAATAAGAATCCATTTGATACAAAGGCTGCGAAGATGACTTTTGATGATGTATATGAGGAATGGTCTAAGCGCAAATACCCTACTGTATCAGAATCAAATGTAAAAGGCTATACAGCCGCTTACAAAACTTGTAGCAGTCTATATCATAAGATATTTAAGGATTTGAAGCTTGTAGATTTACAGACAGTCATTGATACCTGCGGTAAGAATTATCCTACCTTGAGGAAAATTAAGGTACTGTTCAATCAGCTTTATGATTTTGCTATCAAGAATGATATCTGCAATAAATATTATTCTTCCTTTGTAGATGTTGTTCAGTACAAAGACTGAAATCCAAATAAATATGACAGAAACAAGTTTGAGAAGGATGAAATTGAACGGATATGGGAGTAGAAAGATGATAAATATTATCAAATCATACTTATGCTACTGTATAACGGAGTAAGAATTTCCGAATTTTTAGATTTAAAAAAAGAAAACGTCCATCTGGACGAACAATACTTTGATGTGATTATCAGTAAAACCGAGAACGGGATCAGAAAGGTTCCTACCGCAGATAAGGTTTTACCTTTCTACAAGGCTTGGTTTGAAGATAATCCTAATTGTGACTATCTCATCCATACGGAAGAAGGTAAGCATTTCCAATACCGAAACTATTATGACAGCTACTTCCATCCACTGATGGAGCAACTTAAGATCGACCGCACACCACATTGTTACAGACACACATGTATCTCAATGTTAGCAGAAGCCGGTATTAACCAGACGATTATCAAAAAGATTGCGGGGCACTCAGGTGCAATGACACTCACAGAGAAAGTGTATACCCACTTTGATATAAAGGAGCTTGTAGATGCGATTAATAAGATTTAAACAAAGAAAAGGACATTCCCCAGTATCTCTACTGAAAAATGTCCTATACATATCAATATATTTGTTGCATACCTGTTGTATATGTGTTGCATTCGATGTAAATTCCAGCACATCTGACAGCATTCCACAACTTCTGTAACCCTTGTAAAATGGGCTTTTCTTGATATCTTCGTTCTTGAAAGATTATCTCTTTGAGAACTGTGGAGCACGTCTCGCTGCTTTGAGACCGTATTTCTTACGCTCTTTCATACGTGGATCACGTGTTAAGAATCCAGCTTTCTTAAGAACTGGTCTGTAATCAGCGTCTACTGTAAGTAATGCACGAGCGATACCATGTCTGATTGCTCCTGCCTGTCCTGTGTATCCGCCACCTTTAACGTTTACTAAAACATCAAATTTATCAGATGTCTCTGTAGCTACTAATGGCTGACGAACGATAACTTTTAATGTATCTAATCCGAAATATTCGTCGATATCTCTTTTATTGATTGTGATTTTACCTGTACCTGGTACTAAATATACTCTGGCAACAGATGATTTTCTTCTTCCGGTTCCGTAATTCTTTGTATTAGCCAATGTCCTTTACCTCCTAATTAGAATGTTAAAACTTCTGGTTTCTGAGCAGCATGTTTGTGATCAGGTCCAGCGTATACAAATAATTTTGTGTACATCTGTCTTCCTAAAGGTCCTTTTGGAAGCATGCCTTTTACAGCGTACTCGATAACTCTTTCAGGATGTTTTGCTAACATTTCTTTTAATGTAGTCTCTTTCATTCCACCTACATAATCGGAGTGGTTGTAATATACTTTCTGAAGTAATTTCTTACCTGTAACTTTAACTTTCTCTGCATTAACAACGATTACATAATCACCTGTATCGATGTGTGGTGTAAAGATTGGTTTATTTTTTCCTCTTAATACTTTAGCAACTTCAGATGCTAAACGTCCTAATGTCATACCTTCAGCGTCAACTACATACCATTTTCTATCAATGGTAGCTGGGCTAGCCATAAAAGTTTTCATTGATCTTCCTCCTAGAAATAATGTTACGGAACACCTCTGCAATGTGAATGTCCAGGACACACCGCTTGGTATTCAATAAATTGTTTATAGTTTAAATGTCGCTCCGGGGCTTTGGATTGACATTACTTCACTATCACAGACTTAAATAGTATAGTACACGACGCCTTGTGTGTCAAGGATTTTTTTACTTTAGATCAAACTTTTTACAAATAAAACTATCTTCCAAATTAACTCTGAAAGAGGCGGATATCCTTTATCAGATGTCCGCCTCTAATCTGCCTATTTCGTTATCTCAAACTTAAATTTATTACTGCTCCATACATTGTCCTTAAAATGAATTTCGATTGTTTTCCAGTCCGCCGGAACCTCATACCCAATCACACCATTCATTTTTTTCCCTGCTGCAATGGTTCCATCTAACTGATTTTGATCATTTTTCTCCAAAAGAGCACTCACTGAATAATTCAGTGCATAATCGTCCGCATATGCTTCAAAACTCGCCATACTGCTTATATTTATCTCAGAATCAGAATTATTTGCGATTTCAAACTCTACCAGAACAAACTCATTTCCATCTGCCGGTTTATTATACTCTGACCCGCTGCTCTGCGTATAATTGACCATTGTAACCTGCACATCATTCATTTCTGCAGTTTCACCAATACCAAATATATCCTTCTCACTATCTTCTTGTTTGACAGAGGTATCTTCTGTAGTATCATTCACCACATCAGCCTTGTTATCTGTATTATTCTGCGTCGAAGCATTCTCTACCTTTTTCGGTTTATCCGCTCCACCGCCCGACATTGCTGCAATAATAATAACCACCACCACAACGATCACGATCCATTTCCCGATACCGCCCTGTTTCTTTCTGCAGTTTGGGCAGACCTTCGCGCCTTTCGGTATCTCACTCTTACAGTGTTTGCACAACTTTGTTTCATTTTCCATTTCATAATCCTCCTTGTTTTGCGGAGCAAAATGCGAGCCCTTTGGTGAGCAGAGGATTTTACTCCTTGTTTTGCGGAGCAAAATGCGAGCCCTTTGGTGAGCAATGCCCAGCACTCTTGGCACGTATTTTACTCCTTTGTTTTACTACTTTTTATTTCATCCTACTTTATGCTACTTTATCCTACTTAGTGGTATATGTCAACCATTTATCGTATATATAAAAATAGAGTTATTTAATCGAAAACGAAATGAGGCTGTCTATGAAACCATTAAAAAATAAAGTAAGCATCACACTTGATTCAGACATCATTGAACAGTTAAAGCTCCTCGCCGAGCAGGACGACCGTTCTTTTTCCCAATATATCAATATGATATTGAAAGAATATCTGACCCAGGCGGACAAAAAGAAAGAAGCGTAAAACATCTCTGTCTTATGCTTCTCTCATCTTAGCCGTATTTCATTTATTTTTGGTATGCACCGTGCATACATTTTCACATTATATAATGTTGAGTTCAAATAGTAAGTTCAATTTTTGACTGTCAAATTACATTTAAAATAATATCGCCTCTAAGATCACACAGATGGCAGCTGCAGCAAAAAGAAATATAAATTCCGCTGCAGCATAACCGATCAGTCTTACGAACCGGTTCTTACTGTTTACAACCGGTATGTTTCTCCGCATTCCCATATAATCACAGACAAAAAATATAAATACGATCTGCGACAGCCAGACCACCAGCCGTTCCAGTGTCAATTTTGACTGCGGGAGCAGTTTTCCATTCGCATCATGCGCTTCTAACGACCACGCGGTAACTGTGGTCAGTGCATATCCTATGACTGCGACGATCATTTTCCATACTTTTCCTGTCCGAAATCCCGGTATTTTATAAAAAGGGATTTCACCGGCCTGATCTTTTTTACAGCTCTGCGCACAATAAAACTTATTTTTATCACTATCCATACTACTGCAGGGGATTTCCGCTGCATTGCAGATATCCGCCTTAAGTTCATCCACATTCTGATACCGGTCCTCAGGGTTTATCTTAATGCATTTTAACACAATCGTCCTGAATTTTCCTTCGGTCAGCTTTTCCATCGGGAACTCTCTCACAAGCATATAATTAAGCAGCACACCCATCGCATAAATATCGGTTCTCGCATCCGTCTGTCCGAACCCAAACTGTTCCGGTGCCGCATAGCCTTGCGTTCCCATCATAACAGTATCCTTTGACTTGCCAGGCTGGTAGATTCTCGCAATGTCAAAATCGACCAGCTTCACTTCCCCCTCATTGGTCAGAATCACATTCTCTGCTTTCAAGTCTCTGCATATGACTGGCATTTTTGCATGGTGCAAAGGGTAAAGCGCATTGCACAGACAGATTATGATATCAGCAGCGTCTTTCTCCGAAAAATATTTTTCTTTTAACATTTCTTCCAGATTTTTTCCGCTCAAGTACTCCTCAATCACGATCAGATTCGTATCGGTCTGAATACACTCATAGATCTTTGGTATATACGCATTCGGGTTTTCCTTTAAAAAAAGATAAATCTCCTCCAGGTCCAATGCAACATACTTTCGCACACCAATCACACCATTCACTTGGTTTCTTACGATATGTACTTTTTCATTGTCACCCAGTCTGCCAAGATCCACATATTCTGACAAACAGTACTCCTCATCTAACCGCATATAATTTCCCACCATTTTCTTGCATTCATCTTTACAACACGATATTATAAATGTCAGGGCAGTTCATGCGCCCAAACCAGCATTTACAATTTGTAGTATAAAAATATTTTATTATTTTTTACAGTACAATTCAAGGAGACTTTATGGATCAGAAAACGACCGGCGAACTGATGCAGCTTCTCTCTTCCGCCAAAAATATTTCCGATTTAAAACAATACACTGACGCACTTGCAGACATGACATCTTCCGTGACCTTTCCGGAATATTTAAATGAACTGATGCATGCCCGCGGCGTGACCGCCTCAAAACTGATCTCTGCAGCCCAGATTCAGCGCAATTACGGCTATCAGATCTTAGACGGCAGGCGAAGTCCCTCCCGTGATAAAGTCATTTCTCTCTGCCTTGCACTAAAGCTTGAGCTCCCGGAAACACAGCGTGCTCTCACGCTCACAAAAAACGGACAGCTCTATTCCAAAAACAAACGGGATTCCATCCTCATTTTTGCTTTTGGGAAAAAGCTGTCCGTAATTGACACAAACGTGCTTTTAGAAGAAATGAATGAGCCTGTTTTAAACTGACTTCTGCATCATTCAAAAACATCCTGCCCTGTTGTAACATCTTTTCAAAGTGCACTTCTTTCTCATTCTACGTTTTCAAACTCGATCCCCATCATCGTAAGCCCGTGTGCCGGCGCCGTAGACCCTGCCGCGCTGCGGTCTTTCTTTGCAAGAATTTCTTTTACCGCCTCCGGTTCGATCGCACCACCGCCAACCTGCACTAATGTTCCTGCAATGATCCGTACCATATTGTAAAGGAAACCGTTTCCCGTCACGCGGATCGTGATGATATCTCCTTCTTTTTCCACATCACAGGCATAGATCGTGCGCACCGTCGTCTTTACCTGTGCACCGATCGCACAAAAACTCTTAAAATCATGCTCTCCCTCAAGATAAGATGCCGCTTTTTTCATTTTCTCCACATCCAGTGGATAATGATAAAAATAGGTATCCAGCCGTCTTGTCGGCATACGGAATGTCCGGTTTAAAATACGGTATTCATAAGTTTTTCTGCTGTTCTGATAGCGCGGATGCCAGCCATCCTCCACCTCACAGGATCCCTGCACCACAATATCTTCCGGCAGTCTCTGATTGAGTGCAAATGCAATTTTATCTGCCGGCATCCTCGTGTTCGTATCAAATACTGCAATATTTCCAAGGGAATGTACACCCGAATCCGTCCGGCTCGCACCGCTCACCACGATCTGCTCGCCCAGAAGATTCGAAAGATTCTTATTTAGCACTTCTTCTATCGTGATACCGTTCGGCTGCACCTGCCATCCTTTGTAATTCGTGCCGTCATACGCCACGATCATTTTTACACGCATAGTAATCTCCTGTTCTGAGCCGCATGCTGCGATAAAGCGGCAACAATCTGACCTTCCCGCAGACATATTTTTATATATTGCCGTAAAAGCCGCTTGTTTTTCCAACAGACAAATATCCCTGGAATCAAGCTTATTTTTCACGCTGACTTTCTGTTCTGTTTAAAAAATCCGTAGAACAGAATAGTCCGTGCACTTCAATATCCAATGGGTGAAAACCTAATCTCTCAGCATCATTTCGCCCATGTTCAAACTTTGTATGAATGGAACTTCTTCTTAGCCAGGTGAATATTCCTCCTGTGAGATTTTTTCATTCATAAGATTCGGGTGGCAAAGGGTGGCACACAACTTAGTGGTTGTCAAATTGCACAAAGCCGCTACTATTTTCCAGCTTTGTGCAATACCCTTCCAAAATGACAAACTACCCTGCCGGCATTCCATCATGAACCTCAGCCTGCCGGCACTGCAAAAATTTCCCGCGTCATAACTTACCTTACTGCGGAAACGGTAAAAAGAACCTGCACAGCAAAATAACCACAAAATACCCGATCACAAGCACATATGCTTTATGATCCACGCCTGCGTAACGCAGAGGTTTCATCTTGGTTCTGCCCTCGCCGCCATTGTAGCAGCGCGCTTCCATCGCCATCGCAAGGTCGTCTGCTCGACGGAACGCAGAGACGAATAACGGTACCAAAAGAGGAATCATGTTTTTCACTCTCAGTAACAGATTTCCGCTCTCAAAGTCAGCACCTCTCGCCATCTGTGCCTTCATGATCTTGTCTGTCTCCTCGATGAGGATCGGGATAAAACGAAGTGCGATCGACATCATCATCGCGATCGCATGAACCGGAACACCGATCTTTGATAACGGCATCAGTGATTTTTCCAGACCGTCCGTGAGCTGGTTTGGTGTCGTCGTAAGTGTCATGATCGAGGTTCCAAGGATCAGGTAGGTCAGACGGATCGCCATCAGAATCGCATTCTGCGCCCCCTCTGTCGTGATCTTAAAGATCCAGAATTTCACGATCGGCGTACCAGGTGTCAGAAAAAGGTTGAATGCCGCCGTGATCAGCATCAGCACCACGATCGCCTTCAAACCCTTTACCATAAACTTAAATGGAACTTTGGACGTTCTGATGCAGAAGATCAAAAATACAGTCGCAACCAGAAGTGCCGCAATCCCTTTAAAACAAAACAATGATATAATATAAATAAATGTAGCAAACAGTTTTACGCGCGGGTCCAGTTTATGAATGACGGAATCCGCTGGATAATACTGGCCCAGTGTAATATCTCTTAACATCTTCTTCCTCCGAACCGTTACATATGAAAGTCTGTTTTTCCAGAATCAATTCCGGTCAGCGCCTCGAGCAGACAAGCTCTTGCCTCCGCCACCGTGGTTGCATCTGTATCCACATTCAGACCTTTTTCCTTCAGTTCATGCATCAGGTAAGTCACCTGCGGTGCTGCAAGTCCAACCGCCTCAAGTTCTTTGTAGTGGCGGAATACTTCTTTGGGCGCACCGTCTAACATCACACTGCCGTGATTCATCACGATAATACGCTCCACATATTTTGCGACGTCCTCCATGCTGTGCGATACTAAAATAACCGTAATACCGCGTTCCCTGTGCATCCGCTCCACAAGATCTAAGATCTCATCACGTCCTGCCGGATCAAGTCCCGCCGTCGGCTCATCTAAGATCAATACCTCCGGCTTCATGGCAAGCACGCCCGCAATCGCAACACGGCGTTTCTGTCCACCAGAAAGATCAAACGGAGACTGGTAATAAAGCTCCTCCGGCAGTCCGACACTCCGCAGCGCCTCAAATGCCCGAAGACCTGCCTCCTCTTTCGACAATCCCTGATTTTTCGGTCCGAAACACACGTCGTCAAAGATCGTTGTCTCAAACAACTGATGCTCCGGATACTGAAATACCAGCCCGACGCGGTTTCTCAATTCACGCAGGTCAAAATCATCTTCATAAATATCCTGACCATGAAAATAGATCGTCCCGGATGTCGCCTTCATCAGACCGTTCAAGTGCTGGATCAAGGTGGACTTTCCGGAACCGGTATGCCCGATCACGCCGATAAACTGTCCATCCTCGATCGTTAAGTTTACATCCTTTAACGCCTGGATCTGGTACGCAGTCCCTTCGCTGTATACATAATTCACTTTATCTAAAATAATTGACATGTTCATCCTCATTTCTGGGGCACCCACTGCAGAGCAGCACCCCAAAAGCCTTCCATTTTACTCAAAATCAGATGATCTTTTAAAAACATATAACCATAAAATGCCTGCTCTACTGATATTCCATCTCTGCGCTCCACATCATACACATTCCACAATCATGCTATCATCGTGCTCCACATCATACACATTCCATGATCATGAATCGATCTGTGCGATTCGCAGAATATGCCCCACAAGTTCTTCCCGCGTCAGCACGCCAAGCGGAATATCAAGTCCTGACTGTCTGAGCAGGTCAGCAAGGATCGTAACCTGCGGTACATCCAGCCGGTATTCCTTTAACTTTCCGACCTGGGAAAAAATTTCGCGCGGTGTCCCCTGCATGACAACTTTCCCCTTGTCCATCACAATCACCTTATCTGCACCGACGACTTCTTCCATATAATGTGTGATCAGAATGATCGTGACACCCTTTTTCTGATTGAGTTCATGCGCAGTGCGGATGACATCCGCTCTTCCGTTTGGGTCAAGCATTGCGGTCGGCTCGTCTAACACGATGCACTTTGGCTCCATCGCTACGACACCCGCGATCGCAACGCGCTGTTTCTGACCTCCGGAAAGTTTGTTTGGCGAATGATGACGGTATTTTAACATACCGACTGCCTTTAAACTCTCCTCCACACGCTGCCAGATCTCATCGGTCGGCACACCGATATTTTCCGGTCCGAATCCGACATCCTCCTCCACCACACTGGCAATGATCTGATTGTCCGGATTCTGGAAAACCATTCCGGCGGTCTTTCGCACCGGAATGACATTCTCCTCTTTTGAAACATCCATGCCGTCCACAAAAAGACTACCCTCGGACGGGGCTAACAGTGCATTGATATGCTTTGCAAGCGTAGATTTACCGGAACCGTTATGTCCTAAAATTGCGATAAAATCTCCCTGCTTCACATCGAGATCCACATGATCTAAGGCAGTCTGGATCGACTCTACGTTTCCCTCTTCATCACGTCTGATATATTCATGCACAAGCTGTTTTGCCTTAATAATTCCCATCTGTTTTTATTCCTTCCCGTATCAGTCATCCCAGCGCAGTCTGTGCAGTTCTCCCTGCAGCTTCATATGGTCAAACTGATTCTGTCTGAGTGCCTCATAGAGCACGATCGCAACGGAATTTGACAGGTTCAGTGAACGTGTCTCCCCGATCATCGGGATCCGCACACAGGTATCCGGATTGGCTTTTAAGATCTCCTCCGGGATTCCTGCACTCTCTTTTCCAAACATAATATAGCAGTCCGGCTCGTAGGAAACCTCTGTGTATACATGGCGTCCCTTTGTCGTTGCCATATAGATCTTTGCACCCGGATTTTTCTCACAGAAATCATCCCAGTTCACATAGGTCGTCACATCAAGCTCACTCCAGTAATCCATCCCGGCACGCTTGATCGATTTTTCATCAAGATGAAATCCAAGCGGTTCGATCAGATGGAGCCTTGTCCCTGTTGCGACACAGGTTCTTCCGATATTTCCGGTATTTGCCGGGATCTCCGGCTCATATAAAACAATATTTAACTTTGCCATAATAATCCTCATTTCCAGGCAGTCTGCCAAACAGACCACAATATGAAAAATAAGCTGTCATGCCTGTTTTTCACCCTGTTTTCTCAGCCCTGTAATAAATGCCTCCATGCGGTTCATCGCCTCTTTTAAATTCTCCAGCGAATACGCATAGGAAATACGGATAAATCCTTCCCCGCAGTCTCCGAATGCCGTTCCCGGAACGACTGCAAGCTTCTCTGTATTTAAAAGCTCCGTGGCAAACTGCTCGGATGTCATACCGAATTCGCTGATGCATGGGAACACATAAAATGCTCCAAACGGCTCGAAACAGGATAATCCCATCTCCTTAAAACGGTGCAGCAGATAGCGGCGTCTTCCGTTGTATTCCTCACGCATCTGTGCCACATCCTCATCACCGTTTTTTAATGCCTCCACGCCTGCGTACTGGCTGGTGGACGGTGCACACATGATCGCAAACTGGTGGATCTTTAACATCTGCTCAATGATCACACGCGGTCCACATGCATAGCCGAGACGCCATCCTGTCATGGCATGTGATTTGGAAAAACCGTTGATCACGATCGTTCTCTCCCACATTCCCGGCAGAGACGCAATCGTCACATGTTTCTCAAGGTAGGTAAGCTCTGAATAGATCTCGTCACTCAATACAAAAATATCATGTTTTTTGATCACTTCCGCGATTTTTTCAAGATCTGATTTTTCCATGATTGCCCCGGTTGGATTGTTCGGGAACGGAAGTACCAAAAGCTTTGTCTTTGGCGTGATCGCAGCCTCTAACTCTTCTGCAGTCAGACGAAATTCGTTTTCTGCCTTTAACTCGATCACGACCGGTACTCCGCCTGCTAAAACAGCACACGGCACATAGGACACATAACTCGGCTGTGGGATCAAAACCTCATCCCCCGGATCTAACATAGCACGCATTGCCGCATCGATTGCCTCACTGCCTCCGATCGTCACCATGATCTCATGATCCACGTCATAAGATATCCCGTAATGACGGTTCAGATAACGGTCGATCTCTGTCTTTAACTCTTTTAAACCTGCATTTGAGGTATAATGTGTTTTTCCTTTTTCCAGGGAATAAATACCCTCGTCGCGGATATGCCACGGCGTATCAAAATCCGGCTCGCCGACACCAAGGGAGATTGCGTCCTTCATCTCATGTACCACATCGAAGAACTTACGGATCCCGGACGGTTGGATCGTTGTAATTGTTTTATTTAATGGATCTCTCATATTACATCTCTATCCTTTCATCTTTTGCCGGTTCTGCCATAACGGTTCCGTGATCTTTGTATTTTTTCAGAATAAAATTCGTCTTTGTACTTAAAACAGAATCAAGCGGTGAAAGTTTATTGGAAACAAACTGGGAAACCTCACGCAGTGTCTTTCCCTCGATCGTTACCATAAAATCAAATCCGCCGGAGATCAGATAAACGGAATTTACTTCCGGATAGTTGTAAATGCGCTCTGCCACCTTGTCAAATCCCATTCCGCGCTGTGGTGTGACACGCACCTCGATTAAAGCTGTCACCTTTTCAATTCCCGCCTTATCCCAGTCGATCAGGGTATGGTATCCGCAGATAATATGCTCCTCTTCCATTTTCTGAAGCTCATTTACCACGGCTGCCTCATCTACACCTAAAATAATTGCCAGTTCCTTTAAATCAATTCTGCTGTTCTTCTCTATAAAAGTTAAAATCTTTTCACGCATGATAATCCTATCCTCCATAATTTGTACTCTTTTGAGCACTGCTTTAATCCATAACAACAGATCTGCCCGCTAAACGAAACTTGCAGTCTGTTTTTGTGTGAAAAATCTGATTTTCACACATTATACAACTTTATATAATTCGTCCGTCTTCGGCGGCTCTAAAAACCGTCTCTCATCCTCATTTAATAAAACTCTGTCATTTCCGGCTGTTGCTTTTCCGATAATTGTTGCCGGTATTCCTGCTTTTTTCAGTTCATTTACCAGCAGATTGCCATCGGCTGCTGCCATCAGCATAGAACCGCTTGAGATCAGTTCATATGGGTTGATTCCGAAAAATTCACAGATCTCGATTGTTTCCTGACGAACGGGAATCTTTTTTAAATCGATTTCAAGTCCGACGCCAGATGCTTCTGCCATTTCCCAGAGTGCACCAAAGATACCGCCCTCTGTGACGTCATGCATAGCACTAACGCCAGACCGAACGGCGACTGCGGCCTCTGAAAGCACGGATAAATATACATCCAGTTTTTTCGCATTTTCGATAAATGGTGCAGAAAATCTTGTTAAAAGATCTTTTTCTTTTTCCTTTGCAATGATGGAGGTTCCCTCGATCCCGATCCACTTTGTCACAAGAATATCCATGCCCGGCTTTGCCCCTCCGGTAGAGATCAGGCATCCGTCTTTTACTTTGCCGACACCACAAACGGAAATAACCGGCTGGTTGACAACTGCCGTGATCTCCGTATGACCGCCCATGACCTGCACGCCTGCCTTTGCACATGCAGCTTCTACCTGCTGCATCATCTCTCTTAGATCAGGCTCTTCAATCTCCGGTGGAAGCAAGACAGTAAGCAGAACGCCGACCGGCTCTGCCCCGGCACTGGCAAGATCATTTGCCGTAATCTGGATTGCAAGTGTACCGATATCCTGTGCCGTTCCTGTGATCGGATCTGTTGACATCACAAGTGTCTCATCCTCTGCCAGCTTGACCGCCGCGCAGTCCTCTCCCACACCGGCGCCTAAGACAACCTCCGGTCTTTTGGTATGTATCTGTTTAAATACGGAGCGTTTGAGCACATTCTCCGGTACTTTTCCAATCTTCATCGCAAACTCCATTCCTGTTTATAGTTATAGGCTGTCTCTTACGAGGCAGCCTCTTTTTGTTTCTTATAATAAATTACTGACCATTTCCACCGTTATCTCCGCTGACGTCCACCTGTCCGTCTCCGACAATTGCCTGTTCCTCTGCAGACTGGTTCTCTGCCGGCTGTTCCGGTGTGGCTGCTGCCGCTGCAGTAAACTGGGCAACTGCGGCATAGATCGTTCCTTCATCACCGGTCGCCAACGCCGCACCGATTGTCGCTGATGCATTCGGATCTTCCGATGCCGTTCCAACGTTTACGATCTTTGGTGATGCCTTATAAGTACTCTTATTAAATACTTCGCGGCTCTCTTCGACACCATTTACCGTAACGACTTTCCAGAGCTGTGCCACATATCCGACATGTTTTCCCTGGGATACACTCATAGTTCCCACCGGATCTCCGGTTGCAACAAACTGTGTGCCCGGATCCTGTTCTGATACAACTTCACTCTCATATGTCACCTTACGGTTTGCAGGTCTTGTCTCTTCCCCGTAAATATTGAAGTAAACATTTTTTCCTGAAGTATATCCTTCAATATAGATCGGTACGTCCTGATTATTGACAAATTTTAAATCCTTGTAATCGCCTGCGATCGCAGCATCCATGGATGGTTTGACATAGGTAACGATCATAGAATGGTTCGAACGCTCGGTAACTTCAAGTTCCGCTAAAATAACTGCATTATATAATGTTGTGGAAACCTGGCAGACGCCACCGCCATAGGACTGTACGGTCTGTCCATTTTCATAGGCTCCGGCCAGTTCATACCCATTGGCTGCATCTAACGGTCCGATCGTCTCATAAACAGAAAACTCTTCTCCCGGATATAAAACAGTTCCATTGATCTTGCCTGCTGCCGTTGCAATATTGTCACAGCGGTTCTGGGTAGAAGAACTGTAATTCGTATTGAATCCACCGAGCAGATCTTTTACCTTAGAAAGCTCTTCCTCGCTTCCCTTCGGCTCCACGATCTCTGCTGTAAGTTCAATATTTCCACCCTGTCCGTCCCAGTCGTTACTGACGTAATTTTCGATCGCTGCAATCGACTTTTCTACGTTGACTTCAACACCCTGCGACCCTTTAATGATCTTAAATGTTCCATTTTCACGCACCAGACCATTGTCCACTGCCTTCTGATCGAGCTCATCCGCTTTCTCGGCAAGCAGTTCTGATACTGTATCATGATCTACGTTCAACACCATATCAATGACAACACTGCCATTTTCAAGGTCTTTCTTATCTTTGTATTTTTTAATCAGATTGCCGCTTTTTCCGACATCCATCGCCTCTGAAACAACATTCATATCGGTAAACTCGAGTGCCAGATCCGATGCCTTTACCTGCGTACTATGCTCTCCTGCAGTCAGTGTAAATACAGCTTCCCCTGCATTATTTACATAATCAGTCACTGCATTCAAAGCTTCCTGCTCTGTCATACCGCCGACATCAATATTGCCAATATAAACTCCCTGCGCAATACGGTCTGTGTCTTCCGCTTTTGCCTGCGTCGGATTTAAAATAGCGCCAAATGCCACGGCTAACCCCAGAGCTGCTAATATTTTACCTGTTTTTTTCATCTTTTCCCTCTGAAACTATTACTTTTGCTGAATCTTTGCTGTTCATTTTATCACAACTGCCCTCTTTTTCAAGGTGCATTACCACGAATATATTTGACTGTTTGCCCTGTTTTTAGTATATTTTACATGAACAGATTTATTACAACAGTGCCGCAAGTACAGTCGTAAGCAGCATCGTTCCAACCAGAATGATCACAACTGCTGCAAGTACTTTTTTATTTTTCTTTTTACTGAAATCATACATATAAATGTACCTCCATTTCAAAAAACACGGCACGGAAAGGATTTCACATGCCATTTTTAGGTTTATTCATTGCAGTTGTCTGCCTGTTCACATTTTTCCGTAAACGTTCAAACCGCTCCCAGGAGAACGTAACTGACCGCTTCTGGAAAAGGGAATCCATCGCAAACAACACCCGCTTACAGGATTTAAGCGGACTCCCCTATATTACCATACCTTTTGACAAATTTCCAATAGGTATGTACGAAAATGATTTATTAAAAAATTATGAAAATACCCTGCAGACGCTTTCCGGGCAAAAGATCGTCAATTTCGGCACACAGACCAATACTGATCTGAAGATCACTTACGGTACTGCCAGTCTCCCTGCCCTGACGGAATACGAACAAAATTTTACCACACTCTGTCAGACGCTTACCGCCTATGCCGGGCAGCTTTTCGAACTCGGTCATACCGATGATGCCCGTACAATTTTAGAATATGGTATCAGTATCGGCTCCGACTTAAGCCAGAATTATCTGCTTTTAGCTAAGATCTATCAGTCTTCCGGCGAAACCGGACGGATCCGGGAACTCCTTGCATCCGCGGAACAGCTTGATTCTCTGATGAAACGTTCGATCGTAGAAAAACTGACCGCCATGCTCCCGGAAGATACCACAAATACGCCGGTACAATGATCCGTATCATGCTTCATAGACATCCGGCTCGTTCCACACATAATATTTTATGGCATTTTCCCATAGGTGGCGATCAGCCGGTCCGTCAGTCTTGATGCCTCGCTCCTTGTCATCTCCGGGAAATTTTCCGGCAGTTTGATCTGATAATGCGCCGCATATTCTCTTAAGTATTTTATCTGCCGTACCGTTGCCGGCGTCTGTTTTTTCGCCTTATAAAGAAGCGGCTTTGGCATGAAATCTCCGGCAGATTCCTCCTCGTATCGTTCCCTGAGTGCCTCGTAAACCTGCCATGTTTCATATGCATCGTCAAATGCACGATGGGCATTTTCTCTTTTTACCCCAAAGCAGGCACACAGGCTTTCCAGATCCTTTTTCTGCTCTTTCGGCAAAAATTTCCTTGCAAGTTTTAAGGTATCAACCGCATTCCGTTCCAATGGCATATTATGATTTACCGCCCACTGCTTTAAAAATCCATAATCGAAAATCACATTCTGCCCAACGATGATATCCTCTCCGATAAATTCAAAGAACTGCCGCATTGCCTCTTCTTTTTCCATGCCGCCCTGCACCATCGCCTCCGTGATCCCGGTAAGTTCAGTCACTTTTTCCGGTATCTTTACGTTCTGGCATAAAATTGCACCAAATTTATCCACCGCCTGATGGTTCCGGACTCTGACTGCCCCTACTTCTAAAATATGATCGGTCTTTGCATTCAGACCTGTCATTTCAAGATCAATGACTACATAATCCTGCATCCTCATCCTCCATGATCCACGTCACCTTCGCCTGATGGTCTAATGGATCCCTGTCCGTATAATCGAACAGCGCATACAATGGTTTTCCTGCCCGTTTGGGCAGTTCTTTTAATACCCGTTCCCCTTTATCCGGAAAACGATAGGAAAAACACTCCACATGCGACTGCTTTCCATTTTTGCAGTATGCCCGCGTCACCTGTTTCCATACACTTAAATCTTTTGCCCAGACAGGCCTGCTCTTACAGTTTTCACGGTAATAAAGATCAAAGATCAGGCTTTCTTTTATGATATCCAGGATTTCCAGATGATCAGCTTTTTTCCCTGCCTCCGTAATATTCCGCTGTTCTCCGGCAGTGATATCTCCGGCAAATGTTTCTTTGATAAATTCCAGCAAGATCTCCGAGCGCCGGATCCTCGCGTGGCTCATGCCAAAATAGCCGTTTCTCTCATAATATTTTCCAAGCTCCTGAAACATGAAAAATGCGCTCTTAAATAAAACTCCGAGCACCTTCATCGTAATTTCAAACTGCCCGCTGTTATAATACACTTCCAGCATCTCTTCCACCTGACGTATCTTTAAGACATCCTCATAGGGAAGCCACTTTGTCTTCAGCACTTCATAGGGCGGTCTGCTGTGGTATTCGATCTCATATTCTTTCGCATGCTCATACATATAAGAGCCCTTTAACACCTTTAAGAATCCAAGCTGGAGCTGGTTTGGGCGGAGTTCATAGATCTCATCAAAGGATTTTGCAAACGTGTCATAATCTTCAAATGGGAGTCCTGCGATCAGATCCAGATGCTCATGGATATTCTCATGTTTCTGAACTTCTTTCACAACTTCCTTTAACCGTTCTAACTGCATGGTGCGGTGGATCTCTTTGATCGTCGCCCCGTTCGTCGACTGCACACCGATCTCTAACTGGATCAGCCCCGGCCGCATCGTTCCGATCAATGCAAGTTCTTCTTCCCTCAAAAGATCTGCAGAGATCTCAAAATGGAAATTGGTGATTCCGTTATCATGTTCCTTAATGTAAGACCAGATCTCCATTGCATGCGCATGATTACAGTTGAATGTCCTGTCCACAAATTTTACCTGCGGCACTTCCCGGTCAATAAAAAACTGCAGTTCCTTTTTCACAAGCTCCGCATCCCGGAAGCGAAGCTGCTTTTCCACAGAGGAAAGACAGTAACTGCAGGAAAACGGACAGCCACGGCTCGACTCATAATAAATGATACGGTTTTTAAAATCGCCCGCCTTGTCATAGCAGAATGGAATGTCACTCAAATCGAGCATTTCCCGCGGTGCGGTAAAGATGATCTCATCCCCGTTCCGGTATGCGATCCCTGGGATTTCTCCAGGTTTCGATCTTTCCTCCGTGCTTTTACCCTCTCCTGTCCTCTGTGTTTCCTGTATTTTCTGCTTTTCTTTGTCTCTCCGGCTTTCCCCGGCATAATACTCCGCCAGCTCACAGAATGTCTTTTCCCCTTCCCCGATCATCACACCGGTGATCTGCGGGTGTTCTCTCAAAAAACTCTCCGTCTCATACGAAACCTCCGGACCTCCTACCCAGACCGGCACTTCCGGGCGAAGCTTGTGAAATTCTTCCGCCAGTTCCTCCACAAATGCAATATTCCAGATATAACAGGAAAACATAAGAACATCCGGCTTCGCCTTGTAGATTCCCTCTAAAATATCCTCCATCTGGTTGTTGATCGTATATTCCCCGATCTCTACTGTATCGGAATCAGCCATGCCTTTTGCGTAATGTGCGGCATATGCACGCAGATTATACACGGCAAGGTTAGAATGTATATATTTGGCATTGATCGCCGTAAGTAAAATCTTCATCTGTTTTCTGCCTCCATTTTTTTCATTATAGCGAAGAAAAAACCTTGTTGCAACGTACAAAAAAATCCGGTTCTCCGCTGCCAGATTTTTACCTGACAGTGTGAAACCGGATTTTCTTTTCTTCATAGATTCGGGTGTCAAAAGGTGGTTTTCAATTTTAGGTCTGTCAAATTGCACAAAAGCGTACAATCTGTTATCTACCGCAAAATATGTCTTACAATAACGTCTATCCCTGCAATCCACAGAAGAATTGCTCCCGCAATATATGCTTTTGTCTTATGCTCAAATCCAAGGTGATATCCGGTATAGATACCGGTCACAACAACCGCGATCGTAAGTCCTGCGATCATCAGGAGCATGACAAGAAGATTTGTTCCCAGAAAGCCAAATGCAATACCGGTCAGCAGGGTATAAATGCTGGTAACTGCCGCAATCGCCAGTAACTGTTTCCATCCAAGCTTCTGTTCACAGTGCTCTACAATGCGCTCATTTTTTATGGCTTTTGCAACCAGCCGCACTCCCAGGCAGAAAAAGATGGCTGCTGCAATGACAAACCCGGTCACTTTTTCATTGTGCGTTATGGTGTTACGGTACAAAAGTCCTGACAGGTAGCTTCCGACGAACAGCGCTGCCATCTGCCATGCAGCAATCAGTACGCACAGTTTGCCAAGCTGTTTCTTATCTATCTTTGCTACCAGCGATCCCTGACACTCCATGGCTGCAAATATATCCAGCGATATGCCTGCTATGATCAGCAGATTCTCCAACGCATTCATCTTACTCCTCCTAAAGCGGCTCTTTAGTCTTCAGCTTTTACCGCATCTGTTTTAATAATAAATTTAACGCTTCCGTTCACACCATCTGCGATATCCGTATAAGTCTGATAATCGGCACCGGCATCTAATACCGCCTGGATACGGTCGATCAGCGGCTCGATATCGCCATTGTAGGAATTGATGATCTCATCGATTCCGTCCTCGCTGAATTCCGTGATTCCGTCTGCAAGCTGATGCGCTCCGTCAGAAAGTTCTCCAACACCATCCATGATCGCATCGGTACCATCACTTAAAGTACCTGCACCATCATTTAACTTCTGGTTATTTGAAACAAGTGTGGATGCTCCGGTTGCAAGCTGGTCTGTACCGCTCTTTAACTGGTCAGCTCCGGTAGAAAGGGATCCGGCTTTCTCTTTTAACTGTCCGATACCACCGTCTAAGGTATTTAAACCATCGGAAAGATCAGATGCTCCTTTGTGCAGTGTAGATGCTCCGTCTGCCACTTTTCCAGCTCCCGTTGCAAGATCTCCGGCTCCTTTCTTTAACTTGGTTGCTCCGGTTGCAAGGTCAGATGCCCCTTTTTTCAGAGATCCGGCTCCCGTTGCAAGACTTGCGGCTCCGGTCTTTAAGGTTCCGGCTCCCGTTGCAAGGTCTGCTGCTCCCTGTGCTACCTGGGCAGAACCGGCTGCTGCTGCATCTGCTCCAGTGGAAAGCTGGCTTGCTCCATCATATACATTCTGTGCACCTGCCGCAAGCTGGCTTGCTCCTGTTGCTAAAGCAGTAAGCTGCTCCTGCGTGTCCTGCCCTGCAAGCTGTCCGGCTACGGTATCAATGACATTTGCTGCTCCCTGTGCCTGACCAATCGTTGCAATCTTATCGGATAAACTTGCGATTACTGATGCTGCATCAATTGAATTGCTGATTGGAACATTAAGTTTCTGTGATACCTGTGAAAAAATAGCAATGGCAGTATCCGGTTTTGTACCCTCTACAGCTATTCCCTGAATCAGACTCTGCTGAACTTCCTTTAATGCATTAATGGTAGCCTGTGCATTCTCAAGTGAGGTTCCTTTTTCCTGAAGCTGTGCTTCAAGCCCTGCTTTATTTGTTGCAAGTGTTGTTCCCATATCATTCAGTTTACCAATCAATGTACTTACGCCTGCATTAAGACTAGCAGCTCCGTCAGACACTTGTTTTGCTCCACTGACTAACGTTTTCATATTTGTTGCAATCGACTGCACTCCATCATTCAGACTGCTTGCTCCACTCGATAACGTATTAGCACCATCGGAAAGAGATGTTGCTCCGGCAGATAACGTATCTGCTCCGGTGGAGAGATCACTTGCTCCGCCTGATAAGGTATTTGCTCCGGTAGAAAGATCTTTCACACCATTGGAAAGTGTATTCGCTCCGGTAGATACATCCTTGGCACCTTTCTTTAAGGTTCCTGCTCCGTCTTTTAAGGAAGATGCTCCTTTTGCTGCACTTGCTGAACCATCTTTTAAGGTTCCCACACCACTGATCAGTGTTGGTACACTTCCTGCTAAGGTATCCACACCACTCTTTAATGTTCCGATTCCTGTGGATAAAGTAGAAGCTCCATCCGTATAATCTTTGATACCGTTCTTTAATGTTCCGACACCGTCTTTAAACTCACCCATCTTGGATTTTAAAGTATCTACACCGTCTGCGAGCTCACCGGAACCATCTTTTAACTGATCTGTTGCATCTGTTAAAGTATCTAACATATCATCAACTTCAGAAAGATCTGCATCTCCGTCTTTGCTGATAAAGTTTGTTGCATTCATCACAACTGTCATTGTGGTGCTTAATGAGAAATTCTCCACATCTGCAGTTACTTCCACGTAATCCGGGATCGATACATCTCCGTCAAAATCAGAATCATCCACATCTAAGCTCTCTTTTAATCCCGGAAGTGCATATCCGACTACAATATTATTTTTGCCATCGGAGATTACTTTACCATTGGTAACTTTTACATTAGAAAAGCTGTCATCTAATACCATTCCGCTGATCGCAGCAAATGGGACATAGATTTCTTCCTCTTTTCCGTCGATCTTTGTTTTTACCGTCTCATTGTTGGTGTAATCAAAACGGATCGTCACTTTTCCTGATTTTCCTGCAAGTTCTTCCGGCTTTACTTCCTTACCATCCAAAGAATAGGTAATTGTCTGGGATACCGGTGTCTCTTTTGTGGAGGTTCCCTGATAATAAATATCGTTGCCGTCTGCCTGCCAGGTCAGTTTGCTGCCATCCTGTTTGAATGTCTCATCACCTTTTACATTTTCGATATCTTTTAAGGTAGAAGCATCCTCGATCGTATCCTTATTTTCATCATTGATCAGATGATCGGAAACGATCACTTTGCGCTCTTTTCCGGTGCTGTCTGCAAGAACATATACCGTTTCTTCTTTGCCAATCTCTTTCTCGCTGAATTTGATACTGTCATCTAATGCATCTTTTAATTTGCTCTCAGCATCAGAATCATCTTTTTCGCTGTCTTTTTCGGTGCTCTCTGTACTTTCAGTACTCTCCTGTGCTGTCTTTGCTGCAAATACATTTGCCGTGGAAACTCCTGTTCCGACCATTCCAACGACTAACACACCTGCAATAATACGGATCACATATTTTCTTGTAAATCTTTTCTTTAATTCTGGTAATTTCATCTTTTTTTCCTCCTCTATTTTACTGAACTGACGAATCTTTTTTATAACGGAAACCTGCACTTGTCACACAGATTAATTTATCAAATACCATAAACATTGCCGGCAGGATAAATGCTACGACAACCAAACTGATCAATGCACCTCTTGCAAGAAGCATACATAAGGAACTGATCATATCGATACTGGAATACATTCCTACACCAAATGTTGCTGCGAAGAAACTTAATGCACTGACGATGACAGACTGTAAGGAACTGTCTAATGCGGTTCTTACCGCATCACGTTTTTCTGCTCCGTGGTTTCTTGCTCTCTTATATTTGTTTGTCATAAGAATTGCGTAGTCAACCGTTGCACCGAGCTGGATCGTTCCGATTACGATAGAAGCGATAAACGGAAGAACCGTTCCGGTATAATGCGGGATACCCATGTTGATGAAAATCGCAAACTCAATGACCATAACAAGGATGACCGGTAATGAAACTGACTTCAGTACAAATGCGATGATAATGAAGATCAGAATAATGGAAACCGCATTTACGGTATTAAAGTCTGTATTCGTGATGGTGATCAGATCCTCTGTACATGGAGCCTCACCGATTAACATTGCAGTGTCATCGTATTTTTTAATGATATCACGGATTGCATCACACTGTGCATTCACTTCATCCGATCCTGTCTTGTACTCGGACATTACATAGATCATCTGATATTTTCCGTTATCCAACATTTCTTTGATATCATCCGGGATCATATCCTTCGGTACAGTCGGTCCCATAACGGAATCAAGTCCCAATGCCAGTTTGACACCGTCCACATCAGAGATCTCATTTTCCAGGTTTCTTGCATCTTTGGAGTTTAGATCGCTGCTTGCAAGGATCACATGTGTCGCACCCATATCAAAATCATTTTCCAGTGCGTTTCCTGCTTTTACACTCTCTAAGTTATCCGGAAGAGTTCCTACCAGATCGTAATATACCTGATTGTGATTCTGTCCGTAGAAAGCAGGACCAATGATCACTAAAAATAAAATAATGAAAATCCAGTAATGTTTTGTCACAAATCCACCGATACGTCCAAGATCCGGTATGATGGCTTTGTGCCTTGTCTTTTCAATCCATTTATCCATTGCAAGGATCATGGCAGGAAGAATTGTAACACAACCGACAACACCAAATACAACACCTTTTGCCATAACAATACCAAGATCCATACCAAGTGTAAATGTCATGAAACACATTGCAAGGAATCCGGCGATCGTTGTAATGGAACTTCCGACTACGGAAGTTAACGTCTGTGAGATTGCATGGGACATCGCACGTTTCTTGTCATCCGGATAACGCTCCTGATTTTCCAGGTAGCTGTGCCATAAGAAAATGGAATAGTCCATCGTAACTGCAAGCTGCAATACCGCTGCAAGTGCCTGTGTAACGAAGGAAATCTCTCCGGCAATAAAGTTCGTTCCAAGGTTATATACGATTGCCATACCGATACTCAGAAGGAAGATAAACGGTAAAAGGAATGAGTCCATCGTAAGTGCAAGCACCAGTGCGGATAATCCTGCTGCGATCACAACATACATGATGACCTCACTGTTACAGATCTTTTTGATATCGGTAACGACTGCGGACATACCGCTCAAAAGACACTGTTCATTGGTCAGTCCCCGTATCTCCTCGATGGCATCAAGTGTTTCATCTGCTGACATGGACGTGTCAAATGTAATGATCATAAGCTGACTTCCTGTATCTGCATTCTGCAGGGAATCTTTTAAATCATCCGGCAGCATATCCATCGGGATTGAAATATCAGCGAGTGCGCCATACCATAAAACATCTTTCACATGATCGATCTCTTTTAGCTTATCTTCTAACTGTGAAATCTCTTTTTCCTGCATGCCGTCTATGACCGCCACGGAAAAAGCACCTGTTCCAAACTCATCTAACAGGATATCCTGTCCTTTCATCGTCTCAATATCTCCCGGGAGATATGAGAGGATATCGTAATTGATTCGCGTATTCATGTAGATGATCCCGGTAGGTATCAATAACAGAAAACTCAGGATCAGAATCGGAATACGGAATTTCACTACCCATTTTCCAAACTTAATCATCTTTTTCACTCTTTCTTTCTTTTTATTTTCCTGTGGCATACATTTCTCCCTGCCACAATTTCTTTTAGTGTAAAAAAAAAGACTGAATCTGAAAAGATTCAATCTAATTTCTCTGTAGTATCTTATTATACAAATTGCCCAAAATGTATATTAAAGTTAACATTTGATTCTGATTGTATATATGGAACAAAGGTTAAAGTTCCGCTAAAATATCTTCCATGGATCTCTTTATGATGTAATCATAGATCTCTGCTAACTCCCTCGCTGAGATCGTCATCCCGGACTGAATCCAGTTCATGACAATATAGCACATGGACTGTGCATAATACGCAGCAATACGTTCCGGTGTCAGCCAGACATACTTTGGTTTCTTCGTGGCTGCCGAACGTTCAAACACCCGCAGGAACACTTTCATAATACAGGATTGTGCAATGCTCTCAAACGAATTTTGTCCCTCCAGACGGCTCGCCTTCTGATAAAACTCCTTTTCTTTTTCAATGTTGGAAAACAAAAGTACCAGTGCCTCATTTACCATTCCGTTTTGTATCAGCGGCTCTGCCGGAGCGATCAGCTGTGTATCTATGATCCACTCCAAAAGTTCGTATTTGTCCTGAAAATGGTTATAAAATGTCGGCCGTATCACGCCTGCCTTATCTGTAATCTCTTTGATCGTAATCTTCTCGATCGGATGTTTTAATGCAAGCTCTTTAAAACTTTCTGCCAAAAGCGTATCTATCGCGCTCTTTCCCTGTCCAGTCATATCTCCCTCAAAGTTTTCTTACATAATCATTCTTCCAATGGTAATGCTAAGTCCTTCCGGATCATCCCGCAGATTGAGCATCCCGCCCGTCTCCACGATCCGTACCAGCGGTCTTAACGAAAAGTCCCTGAAATTCTTCGCCACAATACCATGCTGCCCGTTCGACAGCAATACTTCACATCCAATCGGATATACCGCCATTCTGCGTAAAAATATATTGACTAACTTCGGGGCAAATTCTGCTCCCGCCATCGCCATCATATATTCGATTGCATCCGCCGGCGAGAGCTGTTCTCTGCCGGGACGTTTCGAGATCATCGCATCATAACTGTCCGTGACTTTAATGATCCTCGCATATAACGGGATATCATCTCCGGATTTTCCGATCGGATAACCCTCACCGTTATACCATTCATGATGCATCATGACTCCGGCAGAAACAACGGCCGGAAAATGGTAGGATGTCCTTAAATATTCAGCACCAAGTTTCGGATGACTCTTCCACGCTTCCCGTTCAGCCCCTTCAAGCGGCCATTTTCCGTTGGCAATTTCTTCCGGTAAAAACTTCTTTCCTATATCATGCAGCATTGCTGCAACTCCAAGATCGTATAATTTGCTTCGCTCCAATCCGTATCTTGCACCCACCATGATCGAAAGCACACCGACATTTACGGAATGGTAATAAATATATTCGTCATAGTTGCGGATGTCCATCATATTAAACATTACATCGCCATTTTTCAAGATGTCTTCCACAACATTTTTCACAGTCATACGCAATTTTACTTCATCTACCGGCAATTCACTTTCATCCGTATCAAAATCAAACAGATCATGTATCAGCTTCAATGCATGACAGCGCACCTGCGGCGTGAGCACCTGCTGTATCTCAATCCCGCATGTAAATTCATCATCTATGTATATTCCAGGATATCCGAGAAACTCCAGGTTGGATATATATTCTGACGTCAGAAGCAGATGCTTTGCAAGAAGCAGTCTTCCCGCTCCATCATAAATATCCTGTCCAAGAGCCATTCCCGGCTTTAACCTGCTTGTCGGTATATAGCGCATGTACGTTTCCTTTCAAATTACAATACACTTATTTTATAACATTTATTCATCAAATTCAACTGTCACAAAGTACCCTTTTGGGGTTTCTTTGACATCTACAACCTTTCCTTCCCCTGATTTGATCCGTTCACTTACCGCATAGTTAGCAGACATTGCATATGCTTTCCCAAGTGTATAATAATAGGAACCCGGAAGTTTTCCCTCTGTGATCGGCAAAACATCTCCAACTTCAAGTAATCCCGTACGCTCCATTTTAAACTCTTCGCGTCTCATTTTCTTTCCTCGTCTTTCTTCTGCAATGAATATATCAAAAGCACCATTGTCACACCAAAAGCATTATAGTATAATATTGCTACATTCTCAAGAAAAATCACTTCCGGAGGATCCTTACCTTATGTCAGAACAAAAAGATATGATCTTAGAAAATTTTCTTTCGTCTGCAATCCGCACTTTAGATACCGATGAAATTTACAACATCCTGATGGATTCACTCATTTTACTGCTGCATCCACAGGGACTTTTACTGACCCAGAACTTAAACACCGGCCGTTCCTTCTGCACAGTGCGCAGATGGGGCGAGGTCTTCTTCGAAAAAGATTACTCTGTTCCTTCCGATGCATTTCTCGAGGAAATACTGCATCAGAAAGGTTTGCTTTTGGCAGGGCCGGATCTTTCTATAGACGATTCTCTGCTGACTCCCCGCCAGAGCCGCTGGCTTGCGCAGCAGAATATTCATGCGATCAAGGCGATCCGGTATCAGCAGGCTGTAATCGGTCTTTTATATATCGCTGATTCCTCGGACCGCATTTACACGGAAGATGAACTGACCTGTCTTGACCGCATCTGTTACTATGCAGCGTATCTTCTGCGCAATGCAAACCTGTATCACAATGCGTATCATTCTTCGATCACGGACAGTCTCACTTCCTTATATAACAGAAAACATGCCTTTGAATGTATCAAAGATGCCTGTTCGACGGATACCCCGATCAGTCTGATTCTGCTCGACATTGATGATTTCAAGCTCTACAATGAACTTTACGGTGCCACGGAAGGAGATAATCTGATCACGCTCTGTGCACAGGCAATCCTTTCAAAGATCAGCCCGTCTGACCTCGCATTCCGTTATGGTACAGATGTTTTTATGATACTGACACAAGGGGATGATCCCACCAGTGCAGGTGCACTTGCTAATGAGATCATCCATAATATCATCAGTCTGCGGAGCAAAAACGATACCGTGTGGGACACAAGCATTACCTGTGGTATATCCACTTTTCCATCTATTTCTCCAGATGCGAAAACACTGCTCCATAATGCAGAACAGGCGATCTATTATGGTAAACTAGGGGGCAAAGGTCACCTTACCGTTTACCGGACCGGTCTTGAGACACGTTCCACCGATTCGAACTTAAGAACTGCATACGAACGTGTTGCGCCTACCATCTATGCACTGACCGCTGCGATCGATGCCAAGGACAGCTACACATTTATCCATTCCATGAATGTGTCGAAATATGCTGTGATCTTAGCCAGAGATCTTGGCATGAGTGAAAATGACATCGAACTTGTGCGTGATGCCGGTATGCTGCATGACATCGGAAAAATCAGTATTCCGGAACGCATTTTACAGAAAACCTCGCAGCTGACACCGGAAGAATATGAGATCATGAAGACACATGTTGAAAACTCCACAAAAATGATCCGTTATCTGCCGCATATGGATTATGTAATTCCTGCAGTACTTGGTCATCACGAACGGTATGATGGCACGGGATATCCGCGTGGTCTTGCCGGTGAGGATATTCCTTATATGGCAAGAATACTTACCATCGCCGATTGTTTTGATGCCATGACTGCCAGACGTCCATACAAAAAGCCGCTCTCTGTCTCCTATGCTGTCAGTGAACTGAAAAAAAACAGTGGAACACAGTTTGATTCGGAATTAGTCAACGTATTTATCCGGCTTATCAATGAAGGTAAAATTACAGTATAGCGCAGTCTGGGCAATCAGATGCAGCTTGCTCAAATATTCTATTATCACGAACCAAAAAAGTGTCCCTGAAAATCTTTTATCCAGATTTTCAGGGACACTTTTTATATCTGTTTCTCTTTCTTTCCGCTTAATCACTTAATCGATTTCTTTATAATCTACGTCGACTGCTTTCGCTTCCTGCTCCATATCTTTCACCGTCCGCACCGTCTTTGTCACAACCCACAGATCACTGATTCCATCATAGATCAGGGCTGCTCCTACAAACTGCATGGCAAGTTTGACCATGCCAAACGCATTGACAATGCAGAGCACGCCAAATGCAATACTGATAATGGCAATGATCAGCATAATCCACCATCTGTCATATCCGCCATTCTTTGATTCTAACGCCATTTTCACATCCTGCACACCGTGAACAGCAAGTATCACACCGATCACGATCGGTACCAGGCTCACGATACTGCTCGGTTTTAAGAAGATCCATACACCGACGATCAGCACGATCAGCCCAAGGATTCCGGTGAACATATAACCGTTTCTATTGGTAATATAGGAAAACAGTTCTACCCCTCCAAGAATGATAAGTCCTGCGGCAAGCACTTTACATACGATATTGATCGTCTCTCCCGGCCATACGATCAGAACCACGCCCAATGCGATGCATAAAACTGCTGACATTATTGCATCCGCCTTTACTCTCTTAAAAAAATCTTTCATACTCTGCCTCATTTCCCGCCACACATGTTCTTATATGTGGCGCATTTTAATTCACCTCATATATTGCCTTAATTTCCCCTATTAGAATAACATTTTTTTATTTTTTCGTAAACATACATTCTGTTTCAGTTGTCTATTTTTTGCTGTGGTGTTACAATGAGCGCAGTTCATTCATGAAAGGAGTTTTCTTTATGGGAAAAGAAGTAAAAACAAATGCCATGCGCATTTTAGACCGAAATAAAATACCTTATGAGATCATCAATTATGAATGTGATGAATTTATCGACGGACTGCATACCGCAGAAAAAACCGGTGCCCCGGTGGAACAGTCCTTTAAGACCCTCGTTATGCAGACAGGCAAACCTGCCTCCGGCGGGAACAGACAATATTATGTTTTTGTCGTACCGATTGCGGAAGAAGTTGATCTGAAAGCAGCAGCAAAATGTGTCGGTGAGAAATCACTCGAAATGCTTCATGTAAAAGATCTGACACCACTTACCGGATATGTGCGCGGCGGCTGCTCTCCGCTTGGCATGAAAAAGCAGTTTCCGACTGTTGTACATGAAAGTGCTGCTTCTTTTGATAAGATTTATATCAGTGGCGGCCGCGTAGGCACTTCCATCACGGTCAACCCGGATGCACTCTTAAAAGTGACTCGCGGACAGTACGCAGATATTATCCAGCATAACTAAAGACAATTCGGGTGTCAAAAGTTGTGAACCACCTTTTGACACCCGAACTTTATTATTTCCTTATAATTGTGCTATTTTTGTTCCTAACTTGTCATCTCTGCACCTTCGCCTCTGGCAAGATCCATGATCTTCTGAAGTTCAGCGCCTTCTACTGGTGCAACACCGTGATCGATATGTTTTCCATCCTCTAAAAATTCGCCCAGCATACGGACATCCTTTTCTTTGGACATTTCAATCGTATAGTAACCTGCTTTTCCGGTTTTTGGATTGATCGTCAGATAAATACGGTAGCAGAGTGGCGGAACTAACCCTTTTTCCGGGAGATCCACACGGACTAATGTCAGATCCTCTGCAATGTCAAGTGCCATAACGGAATAATCATTCTCAGTGTATGGATTTAACTTCGGCTCCTTGAACACGCCTGCAAAAATCTCATTGATAAAAGTCTCTTTTTCATCGCACAGTTTGTTCATGAACTCCTGTTTCTCGGTAAACAGACGCTTCGGTAATACGCCAAACTCAACCTGGCGTTTTACAAATACCTGGAACTGTGCCGGTGTCATCTTCACCTGTTTCATCTGCGCTGCACGTTTTGCTGCCTGCTCATCAGCCTCATGTAACTTCTGTACAAGCTCTGTCTTTAATACGAGGTTATCAGAAAACGGATTGATCACCATTCCTGCAAGTTTTAACTCCGGTTTTACAACGATATTATTACATGCCGGGAATGGCATATTAAGCATCGCCTGGCTCTTTGGCTCCTCCGGAATCTGCTCTTTTGACGTATATACAACCAAAAACTGCTCTTCATTACTATTCTTTAAAAAACATGGAATCGGGCGATCCGGTGCCTGCAACATCGCCGGTACAAACAGCTTTGTCGGACGGAGCAGATTAAGAACCGTGGTAAGACGTTCTTTGGTCCGGTCTGCGGCGTATTCCTTAATAGCCTCCTCAAGTCTGTCGTTCGTGATTTCCATTGTCATTTTCTCTTCCATAATTTTCCAATATCCTTTCCTGCAAAAACCTGCCCAAAACTTACGGACATCTCATTATATCACACCCCCCGCAAAAAATGAATGTTTTTTTTAGCTCCAGCGCCCGCCGGATGAGACAGCCTGCCCTGTTGCTTCTTTTCTATTTTCCCTATTTTCCTTTTCACCCAGACAGCTTCCGAATACTAACAGTTCATGTGCAAACAAAGGCATGGATGCAAGCACTAACAGTTTTACCCATTCAAGCAGTGTCAGTCTGCAGGTTCCAAACAGAACGACAAAATAAGGTACCTCCGTCACAAGCAGCTGCAGTCCCATCCCGATCACAAACGCAGCGATCATCAACCGGTTTTCCAGGTGATTCATCCGGAACAATGACGTTTCAACATCACGCATGCCGATCGCATGAAACAGCTGTGACATTCCAAGCACTGTAAATGCATAGGTCTGACAGCGGTTTAAAAGCTCCGTGTCCACAAGCAGTGTCCTTATCGCAGCCGGTGTGATCTGATTTCCCGCCCGGAGCAGAATCCCCACCGGGAGCTGCAAAAATGCCACCATACTGATCAATGCGATCAGCGCTCCATAAAAGCAGGTACAGTTTAATCCACCGCCCGCAAACAGGCTCTCATCTTTTCCACGCGGTGGTCTGTCCATATAGCTTTTATTTTCTTCCTCATCCACACCAAGTGCAAGCGCCGGAAGGGAATCTGTGATCAGGTTGATCCAGAGAATGTGGCTTGATTTTAACGGTGCCGCAAAACCGCACGCCACAGACACAAGCATTGTTATGATCTCCCCAAAATTAGAGGAGAGCAGAAATATCACGGATTTACGGATATTTTCATAAATGCATCTTCCCTGCGCGATGGCCTTTGCAATCGTTGCAAAATTATCATCCGTCAGCACGATATCCGCCGCATTTTTTGCCACATCCGTTCCCGCCTTTCCCATGGCGATCCCGACATCCGCTGCTTTTAAGGACGGCGCATCATTGACGCCATCTCCCGTCATCGCAGTAATCTCTCCGTTTTTCTTGCATGCCGCCACGATACGCACTTTGTGCTCCGGTGAGACATGTGCAAATACACGCACCTTTTTTATCTTCTCCGCGAGCATTTCATCCGTCATTTCCATTAATTCCTCCCCGGAAATGCATTCGTTTTCTTCCGACGCAATGTGCAGTTCTTTCGCAATCGCAAACGCCGTGTCGATCCGATCCCCCGTGATCATGACCGTCTTTACACCCGCACGGTAAAATTCCTGCACAGCATCCTCTGCCTCCGGGCGTATGGGATCTGCCATTCCGACAAACCCGATAAACGTTAACCCGTTTTCCTTTAAACCGGAGGCCGGATTTCTCATTCCAAGTGCCAGTACCCGGAGTGCCTCCCCGGTAAACGCATGGATCACCTGATCGATCTCTCTGCGTTTCTCCGGCGTCATTGGAATCCGCCCGCCACCTTCCAGCAGAAATGCAGAGCGCTCTAAAATTTCATCCGGTGAGCCTTTGGTATAAGAAACATTTTCTTTTTCCCCACGATGCAGAGTTGTCATCATTTTCCGTTCAGAGTCAAATGCGATCTCCTGCGTTCTCGGAAAACTTTCTTCTAAACGCTCTCTTTGTATCTCAAACCCTGCCGCCATATCGAGCAGCGCAAGTTCTGTCGGATCGCCGATCCGCTCTCCACGGATGGATGCATCGTTACAAAGTGCATATCCCTCCAGAAAATACCGGTCTTTTCTGCGGTTTAACCGCTTTGGCTCACAGATTTTCCCATCCGTATAACATTTCGTCACCGTCATACGGTTCTGCGTCAGCGTTCCCGTCTTATCCGAACATACCACACTCACACAGCCTAAGGTTTCCACACTCGGCAGTCTTTTCACAATCGTATTGACCTTTACCATGCGTGATACCGAAAGTGCCAGTACCATCGTAACGATCGCCGGCAGTCCTTCCGGGACTGCTGCGACCGCCAGTGATATCGCGGTGATCAGCATTTCTGCGACATTGCGTCTCTGCAAAACCGCCATCACAAACAGCAGGATACACAAAAAAACGGAAACTGTACCAAGAATTTTCCCAAGATCCGCAAGTCTTTTCTGCAGCGGTGTCAGTTCCGTTTTTGTCCCGGAAAGCAATTTTGCGATACCGCCTATTTTCGTATCCATCCCGATTGCAGTGACGATCCCCTCCCCACGGCCGTATGTGACATTTGTGGTCATATATGCCTCGTTCTGATCGGTCGTATTTTTTGAGACCGGGACAGATTCTCCCGTCAGCGCCGACTCCTCGATTTTTAAATTAACCGCTGATATGATCCGGATATCTGCCGGCACCTGCCGCCCTGCCTCAAGACAGACAATATCCCCGGGAATCAGATCAGCAGCAGGAATCTCCCGGATTCCATCCTCATCATGGATCAGGGCATGCGGGCTTGTCATTTTTTCCAACGCCTCTAACGCCCGTTTCGCCTTTCCCTCCTGGATCACTCCGACCACGGCATTTAACAGTACTACTGCAAGTATAATGCACATATCTCCATATTCCCTCAGCAGCAGGGATATTGCCGCAGCCGCAAACAAAATAAAAATAAGCGGATCGCAAAGCTGTTCCACAAAACACGACAGCATCGATTTCTGTTCTTCCTTATCCAACAGGTTGTATCCCCGCTTCTGCCCATTTCCCTGTTCCTTTGACTTCTCCTGCATCATAGCCTCCCTACCGCATACTTTCACACAGATATCCCGGCGGAGGGCTTTTGAATTCATAGGACATAATTTCCTATGAATTCAAAAAAGCCTGCCCTCATAATCTGTGATTACCACATCTTATGAGGACAGGCCATAATTCATGACAACGGATTCGCCTATCTTAAAACAAATTTGCCAACGATCTCACGGAGCTCGTCTGCACAGGAGTAACACTCAGATACCATATCATGTGTAGCACCTGTTTTCTCCACCATACCGCTTGTCTTTGACGCAATATCGGATACACCGACTGCTGCTTCTCCCACAGTATCGTTGATACCGCTTAATGCCTGTGCGATCGACTCGATCAAATCCGAGAGCTGCAGCATAGAATCTTTTACCTGATTCATGTTGGACTTGAATACATCTGCATCATCCTGATACTGGGCACCTACCTGTTCAAATTCTTTATAATCTTCAAGTACGGTCGTCTCCAAAAATCCGGTTGTCTCACTTAAGCACTCTGTCATATTACCAACTGCTTCATTGACAGCCTTTACAATATTACCGATATCTGCGATTGCTTTTGAGGTCTGGTCTGCAAGACTTCCGATCTCTGTTGCAACAACTGCAAATCCACGTCCTGCTTCTCCGGCTCTCGCAGCCTCAATACTTGCATTCAATGCTAAAAGTCCGGTCTGGGAAGAAATTTCCATAATGGTGTTAGTCAGCTCATTGATCTTTTCAACTGCCTTTGATCCCTCGATCGCCTTTTCGGATTTTTCTTTCACATTCGTATACATTTCCATGGTACGGTTACTTGCAGTTACTGTCTTATTACACAGATTCTTTGCTCTGTCCATAACCTCATTGGAAACATCTGCACCTTTTTCAGCCATTTCTGTAAGTCTGTCAGCTTCCTCTTTCATGGTGCCGACATTTTCATTGATATTTACAGTCGTTGCTGCAGTCTCCTGCATACCCGCTGCAAGCTGCTGGCTGGTTGCGGAGTTATCTGAGCACATGTGATCCACCGTCTCAGTTACCTGTTTTAATCCATCTACATTTCCGGTAATCTGCTGGCTTGCTGTGTCAATATTTGCAACCATCTCACGCAGATTTCTTCTCATAACACGGAGTTCCCGCGCCATAAAACCGGTTTCGTCTGTTCTTTTACATAAACCGTCACTCTTTGCATTATGACTGAAATTCAGATCTGCAGTATTTTTGATAATCTCTGTCAGATGTTCCAGTGGTGTACAGATGAAGCGGCTTAACAGATATCCAATAATCACACAGACAACAAGTGTAATTCCTGCTGTTATACTCATAGACCAGATCATCTGATTAACCGGTTTTACAATCTCATCTTTGTCAGCAGTTATGACCACGATCATATGGTCTGGTGTCAGCGCATATCCGGCATACTTGATTTCGCCATTAAATTCATATTCAACAACAGCATCCTCCGGAACAGTTCCGGACGCAAGCTGTGATACCACCTCTTTAATCACAGTGTTTTCAACTGGCTGCCCAATCTTATCTGCGGTCGGATGATAGATCATCGTACCATCTTCTGATACCAGATATGCATATGCACTCTCTACTCCTGTCATGTTGATCTCACTTATGATTTTCGAATATTCTTCATCTGTTGCAATATCTGCCGGAACATTCCCGATCGTCTGTGCTCCCATCTCTGCAAGACTCAGAATATAATTTGAATTTACGTTTTCAACAACTTTCCTCGATTTTGAACTGGCATTGATCATACTCCCTACAAGAGACACAACAACAATAAAAACCGCCAGTAAAGTAATTTTCGCTGAAATCGAATGAATGAATGTTACTTTTTCCTGTTTCATCGTACCTTTCTTCCGTATCAAATTTGAATACAGTTTCCCTTTCTTAGTGTTTTTCAGAATTATAGCACAATTTTATTGCTGGTAAAAGTTTAATTTTTGTCAATCTTTACAAAATTTTTACTTGACTGGAATTTTTCTCATATTATAAATTCCCCAGTATACAAAACACCCGGCAAACCTGTTGGATCTGCCGGGTGTATGTCTGCTTCGCAGCCCCTTGTTTTTGACTGCGCGACTTACTTATTTGAATAATTTAGCTACACGCTCTTCCATGCTGGAAACTGCCTGCTCTGGGGTGTAGTTGTCTTCCAGGATGCACTTCTGGATCTCGTTTGCGAAGATTTCTTTTGCTTCCTGATACTGTGGGATAAATGGTGTCTTATAGGTGCTGTACTGTACCTGATCTACGATGATCTGAAGATTTGGATCTTCTTCTACCATCTTCTTGTATTCTTCAGAGTCTATGCAGCTCTGTCTGGTAGGAAGATATCCGGTACCATTTGCCCAGCGTACTGCATTTTCGGTGTTGGTCATGTACTTTAAGAACTCCCAGCCAGCCTTCTCTTCTTCTTCGCTGTGGCCCTTGAACATTAACAGGTTAGAACCACCTGCAGGATAAGAAAGTGTGGTATCCTGAGGAACTGCACCTACACCAACTTCAAATTCACAGGTCTTCTCTAATCCCTTTAACTGAGCACTGCTCTGCTGGATCATAGCTGCTGTGCCGCCTGCAAATGCATTTCTGCAAGCCTCAGAAGAGTTGTAATCCTGACCGGATGGAACATGCATGGTTCCGTCTGCGATCATTTCTTTCCACAGATACAGTGGCTTTGTTCCAGGATCGCCTGCAAATCCGATGCCGTCTTCTGTCTCATTGAAAATGGTTCCGCCTGCGTTCATAACCAGTGACATGTAATACCACTGATCCAGTGGGCAGGAATATCCATAAGAACCGTTTCCAGTAAGAGCCTTAGCGTCTGCCTTTAAGTCATCCCAGGTTACAGGAGCTTCTTCCAGACCTGCTTCTTTGAAACGATCCTTGTTGTAGTACAGTACCGGAACGCTGCGGGAATGAGGAAGGGCTACTAATGCTCCATCATAGTAGGAAGCGTCTAACAGACCTGGCATGAAATCGCTCATATCGTAGTTCTCTTCATCTACGAACTTCTGAAGGTCAACTAACTGATCTGCGTCAGCGAAAATTCCTAACATACCAATCTCCATCTGAGCTAAAACAGGAGCTTCGCCAGCTGCTAAAGCGGCCTGCATCTTAGTACCTGCGTCTGTGTAAGAACCCTGATGTACTGCTTTTACAAAGATCTTGTCCTGGGACTCGTTAAAGGAGTCTGTGATCTGCTGGATCAGTTCTCCGTTGGAAGAACCCATGCAGTGCCAGAACTCGATAGTGATCTTGTCACCGTTATCTGCTGCAGCTGCTTCTGTGCTTCCCTCTGCTGCCTTGGTGTCCTCTGCCTTTGCTGCTGTAGTATCAGCCGGTTTTGCGGAACTGCCGCATCCAGCTAACATACCAGCTGCCATAGCTGCTGCCAATACTCCTGCTACTTTTCTTTTCATTTTCTTTCCTCCTGTGTTTGTTTAATATACTTTTTATTTATAATTTACTTAATACCGGAATATACAAAGGAATTACGGATCTTCTGGCTTGCCAGCATGTATACGATCAGGATCGGCAGTACTAAAACTACGTTTCCTGCCATGATAATGTGCCACATCTGTAAAGTCTCAGAAGATTTAAGGGCTGCGATACCTACAGGCAGTGTACGAAGTGTCTCACTGGAGGTCATGATCAACGGCCAGAAGTAGTTGTTCCAGGTAGAGATGAAGGACAGAAGGCCGATGGTGATCAGAGCCGGTTTTGCCATAGGCATCATTACCTTGAACATGATCTTACGGTTATCTGCATCGTCCAGTCTTGCAGCCTCAATGACTTCCTGAGGGATCTGCATAAAATACTGGCGGAGCATGAAAATACCAAATGGATTGGAAATAAATGGTAATATTAACGGTATAAATGTTTTTAACATCTTCATCCGGCTGAACATCAGGTAAACCGGAAGGAAGGTGATCTGCTGCGGGATCATTAATCCTAACAGTACAATTCCAAAAAAGATATTTTTTCCGAAATATTCATGTCTTGCAAAGCTGTAAGCAGCCGGTACAATGATCAGATACTGGAGAACCAGCACACAAAGGCTGACTACAACAGAGTTTCTAAAATATAATCCAATGGGAACGATCTCAAATACATGAGCGTAGTTTTCCCAGTGAAGACTGGATGGGAATAGGGTAGGCGGGAACTGCAGCGCCTCGGTATAGTCCTTTAATGACGTGCTGACCATCCAGTAAAATGGGAATGCTATGATGACCATAACAGCCACTTTTAAAATAATGTTCAGGATATGGCATACTTTCTGAAAAAGAAGTGCGCCCCTGCTTTCTTCCATGATTTTTCCTCCTTAATTATATCGTAAACTGTGGAAATTTTACTGATAATGTACACGTTTCTTTCCTACACCGAACTGAACGTAGGTCATGATGCATACCAGGATCAGTAAGATCACACCTGCCGCACAGGCCATACCCGGTTTTCCGTAGCGGAAAGCAAAGGAATAAATGTAGTAAACCAGTGTATTGGTAGAGTCTACCGGTCCGCCCTGTGTCATAACGTTAACGGAGTCAAAGATCTTGAAAGATGCAATGGATGCCACAACAGAGGTAAACAGGATGGTCGGTGAGATCATTGGAAGAGTGATCTTGAAAAACACTCTCCACTTTGGAGTGGAATCCAGTTCTGCTGCCTCGTAAATATTAGAAGGAACCGTCTGAAGGGCTGCCATGATCAGCAGTACATAGTAACCAACGCTTTTCCATACCATTACCAGAACCAGTGAAAACATGGAAGTGGATGGGCTGGAAAGAAATGGGAATTTTGCAAATCCCAGCTTTGTGATGACCATGTTTAAAAATCCGGTATCCGGGTCCATCAGCCATAAGAATACGATGGATACGGAAACCATGGAAATAACATGAGGGGTAAAGATAAAGCCCTCTACCATGTTGTTTAATTTCTTATGTTTGGAGCCGTTTAACCATACTGCAATGATCACTGCCAGCACCATGGTCAGACTGACGAACAGTACTGTATAAACAACGGTATTTACAAGTACCATCCGGAATGTTTCTGAACCAAACAGTTCTTTGTAGTTGTCCAGTCCCACGAAGGTTTTCTTCGCGGAGATCAGGCTTCCGGAAAACATGGAATAATAGATCAGGTAAAATACCGGATATACAGTGAAGACAAACAGTAAGATCATTGCCGGCATAGCGGTAACAAATCCCAGCATGCGGTCCCGCTTTTCGCTGACGCTTCGTTTTTTCTTATCCACTGCTTACACCTCCCGGCCTGCAAGTTTTGCAAATCCAGCATGGATCATCAGTCTGCGTTCGTCATCTAAGGTGATCCGCTTTCCATCCTTATCAAACAGATACATGTTCTTTACAGGAATAGACAGTTTTAAGGTGCTTTCGTCTTCTGCTTCATAATCAGATTTTGCCATCAGCTTTCCTGCCGGACTGTCTAAGGAGTAGATGATCTCAGAACCAAGCATTTCCTTGGTAGCGATCTTAGCACTTATCTCTACATGCTCTTCTTCTACTTCTTTTAAGTATACTTTCTCCGGACGGAAACCAACCTGCATTCCTTCCGGCAGAATGTCTTTTACAATGTTCATCTGAGGAGTGCCTATAAACTGTGCTGCATATACGCAGTTTGGATTGTTATACAGTTCTCTTGGGCTGGACTGCTGTACAATGTAGCCATCTTTCATCAGTACAATATCATCTGCCATAGACATTGCTTCTACCTGATCATGGGTTACATATACGAAAGTGGTTCCCAGTTTTTTATGTAAACCGATCAGCTCCACACGCATCTGTCCACGCAGCTTTGCATCCAGGTTTGACAGCGGCTCGTCCATTAAGAATACTTTTGGCTGCTTTACCATGGCTCTTGCAAGTGCAACTCTCTGTCTCTGGCCACCGGAAAGTGTAGCCGGTTTACGGTCCAGGTACTGAGTTAGGCCTACTACCTCGCAGATCTCCTGGACTCTTTTCTTTCTCTCTTCTTTTGGCACTTTCTTGTTTTCCAGACCAAATTCGATATTTTCACGGACTGTCATGGTCGGATACAGAGCATAGTTCTGGAAAACCATGGCAATGTCTCTTTTTCCTGGTGTTAAGTCGTTGATCTTCTTTCCGTCAATGTAAATATCTCCGGAAGTCGGTTCATCAAGTCCTGTGATCATACGCAGTGTTGTGGATTTTCCACAGCCGGACGGTCCTACCAGAACAGTAAAGCTGCCGTCTTCTATGCTTAAGTTCAAATCATCAATGACCATCTGGTCACCAAACTTCTTTGTTACATTTTTCAACTGAATAGCCCCCATGCCATTCCCTCCTGTTTTGTTTCTAAATTATTCTCGTATTTCTGATTTCTATGTTATCACTTTGGTTTCTGTGTTTCTTTGTTGTATTTACTATAACACCCTTGCTGTTTTTTCTTCTTTGCTCTTTTTTTAGAAAGCTTTGCTGTTTTTGTGATGACAGCAAAACTTAAAGGAATTTTAACTGAATTTTAGGGGGGGGAATGTTACCATGAAAGTATCCAAACATGATGGATCTTTACTGATTTATTGTAATAGAATTTATGATAGAAAAGAGGAATTGTCCTATGAAAAAAAGACATGTATATAACCTTGCGATCCTGCTTGCAGCCGGTACTATTATGATGTCTGCCTGCGGAAAGAAGCCAGCTGCTCCTGCTGATACAACTGCACCGGCACAGACTGAAAGCACTGCCGAACCTTCCACAGAAGAAACAACTGCTGAAACTCCATCTGAAACCCAGGTCCCGGAAGATACAGAAAGTTCCAAATTTTTCATGCTTCAGGGAACCATCACCAAAGCAGAAAAAGACGGCTCTGCCTTTACCTTACTGGCCGATGACGGAAATGAATATACCATCGCTCTTTCTGATATCCGCGATGTGGAAACAGAGATTGAAAAGAATATCCAGATTGCCATTGCCTGTATGAAAGACGCCTCCGGCGATCCTGAAAAAGCAGCTTATATCGTCGCTTTCCCGGAACAGGAAGAATGGACCATTTCCACTGACGAAGGCATCACCACCAGCAACGCCATGAGCACCTTCATGATCCAGACAAGTGATGGCAGAGAGATCGGATTTATTAAAGATAACTGTCCTTCCGATGAAAACGCGCTTACCAGTGACAGCGGAGACTCTGTGATCGTTACTTATGTTACTTCTGATAATGCGAACTTCCCGTTGGAGATCCGGAAGGGGAAGTGATAAAATCAAAAATCTTTATATAAAATAATTTTAGCTGCCAGATGACTATTGCTTTACAGTCACCGGCAGCTTATTAAAATAATCTATATAATTGTCTCTTTTATAACTCTTTTTTCGTACTTTAACTTATTTTAAGTTATAATGCAATATTAAAGTTAAGATCTCATTTCCTACAGCAGATTTCCATATCTTCCCAGGAAACTTCTGGTTCTTTCATTGTCAGAAGCAAATACCTTTTCCGGTGCTCCTTCTTCTACGATCACACCACCTGCCATAAAGATGACGCGGTGGGAAATATCTCTTGCAAAGGCCATTTCATGGGTTACGATGACCATGTCTATGTGCAGATCTGC
>OGIK01000565.1_pt1 | contig 44784 bp, 32 predicted proteins | sample 1571781 | NCBI WGS metagenome assembly OGIK01 (sample SAMEA2581956, study PRJEB24529) | metagenome | biome: Human gut stool | place: China | collected 2011
AGAACAACCGCCGATGCTCACACTTATCGGTTCGTTGAATTCGAATTGTTAAAGAGCAGTCGCTGTCAAAGCAGCGAAGGATGCGTATTTTGCCACAATCGTCGAATCTTGTCAAGGGCCTTTTTGAAAATTTTTCGTGTTTTTCACCCCGCCTCTTTCACCCTGCTCTTTGCCCTCCTCTGCGCTCTAGGCGATTTCGCCTAGATTTCGATCCCGAAAATTCCAAAATTTGAAGTTCTTTCACATCTCGTTGCGTCGGATCACCCTCGTTAGGTAGTCAACCCAAGAGGCGGGACGATGCAATTCGCCCTTCCGTCCCTAGAATGTAGGCTGATTTCTTTCCGCTTACACCGACGGACACCTCTTTCATGGCGAATCCCGCACACAGCCAATCCGCACTTCCGACGCCGATGCGCTTTCTGAGCCTTCTGCGCCGCCTGCTGCTTTGGGCGAGCCTCGTCTTCGCCTTCGTCGGCGTCGTTGCGTCGATCGACGCTCTGCAAAAGGGGCTTCGTTCTCCCGAAAAGCATCTCGACACGACGGTCGGCACGCAGGTCGACGTGAGTCTTCCCTTCCACGGCCGCCCCGACCTGCTGCCTTCGGACTTCTCTCTTCTGGTGACGCCCCAGACGAGTTCGCTCGTCGGTCAGAACTTCGCCATCGGTAAGAAGGGAGAGGACGTGCTCGTCACGCTTCATGCGCTTCCGTCGGTTCTGCCGGGTTCTTATGAAGTGCGGCTTCTCGCCAACGGGAACGCCACGGATCCCTGGACCGTGCACGTGCATGCGGACAAGCGCGCGATGCAGAAGGCTTCGCTTTCTTATCTGGAGTCCCTTTTCGGATTCGATCCTCTGAACGTCACGGTGCTCTCTCTGGGGCTCTTTCTCTTTTCCCTCGTCGCGGGCTTCCTCTCGCACCGCGCTCTGCAAAAGCTCTTTGCCAAGCAAGGCTACCTTCGCGTCTTTCATACGAAGGAAGAAGGGAACGACACGCTTCTCTACTGCATCGACGAAGGCCGCACGCTCGCGGACGCCGCCCGCTACCCGATCCTCACGGCTACGGGACATCTTTTGGGATTCGCCACCGTACTTGAACGGGGTCGTCAGCACTGCATTCTTCGCCTGCAGGCTTCGCACGCCACGACGGGCTGCCTCATCGGCGTCCAACCGCAATAAGGAAGAATGCGCTCTATTCTTTTTCTTCACGCAACCGCCGGCCATCCGCAAATGCCGGCGGTTTTTCGCATCTTCCGTTTCGGCTGCGGAAGACGCACACAACAAAAATCCCGCACCGCCATCTGCGGTACGGGACCTGTGTTTGGTTGCGGGGGAAGGATTTGAACCTCCGACCTTCGGGTTATGAGCCCGACGAGCTACCGAGCTGCTCCACCCCGCGGCGCATTCGGTTCAGCATCAGCTGAGACTTGAATTATGCATGAAAACCCGCCCCTCGTCAACACCAAATTACAAATCGTTACATCTACGCGCTTGCAAACTTTCTTTTTCAAGCGCTTTTCTCCTGCTTCCAAAGGGTTTTGCGGGCATCGTAATCTTCGGATCTTCCGTGCTACACTTCCCCTTCGTATACCGAACCGTAAGGGCATTGCGCCCGAACGGCCGACCGACCTCTCACTCCAAGCGTAACCATGCTCTACAACACCGCCCGACGCGTTCTCTTTGCGATGAACCCTGAAATGGCGCATTCGGTCACGATGGCCAATCTCGACTGGATCGTCCACATGGGTCTGCACAAGCTTGTCTCCTACGTCCCCGACGACGACCCCGTCACCGTCATGGGCGTTCGCTTCCCCAACGCGATCGGTCTTGCGGCCGGCATGGACAAGGACGGAACGCGCGTGAGCGCCTTCGGCGGTCTCGGCTTCGGCCACGTTGAAGTCGGCACGATCACGCCGCTCGCCCAGCCCGGCAACCCCAAGCCCCGTCTCTTCCGCCTCATTCCCGCGGGCGGCATCATCAACCGCATGGGCTTCAACAACCAGGGCGTCGAGCAGGTCCTCAAGAACCTCCGTTCCGCCGACGGCTTTCGTCTGCGCGGCGGCGTCCTCGGGATCAACATCGGCAAGAACGCCGTGACCCCGATCGAAAACGCGCTCTCCGACTACGAGAAGTGCCTCGACGCCGTCTATGACCACGCCGACTACATCGCCGTCAACATTTCTTCTCCCAATACGAAGAACCTTCGCACGCTCCAGGGTGAAGAAGAGCTCGAAAAGCTCGTGGCCGGCATCTGCGCCCGACGCGAGGCCCTCAAGGAAGCCCGTCACGGCAAGCACGTGCCGATCGCCGTCAAGCTTGCGCCGGACCTTGAGAACGACGACATTCTCCGCTGCGTCGACACGCTGATGCTTCACGGCATCGACGGCGTCATCGCCACCAACACGACGATCTCCCGCAAGAAGGTCGAAGGCCTCAAGCACGCCGAAGAAACGGGCGGTCTTTCGGGGGCTCCGCTTCGCGAACGCTCGACCGAAGTCGTTCGTCTCGTCGCCGAGCACGTCAAGGGCGAGCTTCCCATCATCGCTTCGGGCGGCGTCATGTCCGCGGCCGACGCGGTGGAAAAGATGGAGGCGGGTGCGAGCCTCGTGCAGCTCTTCACGGGCTTCATCTACGAAGGCCCCAAACTCGTCGCCGACAGCGTGACGGCCGTCGCCAAGTGGCGCCGCGAACACGCCTGATTTCCCAATCTCTTTTCCTTCCCGACACTCCGCGCTCCTCCGGGACGCGGAGTGTTGAATTTTCATTACCTTGCTTATGACCGCAGAACTTCCGATTCGTCCCGGCTTTTGGAACGTCCCCCTCTGGGGGGAGATCGGCGTCTACTTCGTAGGGATCGCCGCCGTCGCCGTTCTGATCTGGGGCATTGTCCGCAACTGGCGTCTGCACCGCGCGGCCGTCTCCGAGCCGCCCGTGGAAAAGGGCCTCTTCGCCATCCTCAAGAGCGTCTTCTATCAGCCGAAGAATCTTGAAACGACGGGCGGACGGCTCCACACGGTGCTCGCCGTCGGATTCTTCCTCCTCTTTCTCGGCACCGCCCTTGCGACACTCGACTGGGACATCGGCCACTACGTCGTCGGCACGCAGTTCCTGCAGGGGAACGTCTACCTCACCTACAAGTTCGTCCTCGACATGGCGGGGGTCGCCGTTCTTCTCGCGCTCTTCGTCGGCGCCTGGCGCCGCTATCGAAAGGAGAGCAAGGCGAAGCGCGACGTCAAGTTCCTCGTCGCCTACGTCTCGCTTGCGGTCGTCGTGCTGACGGGCTTCGTCGTCGAAGGCCTGCGCCTTGCGGTCGAACAGCCCGCCTGGATGCATTTCTCCCCCGTGGGGACGCTCGTTGCGAAGCTCTTCATCGCCGCGGGCTTCACGGCCGAGACGCTGCGGGGCGTGCACGTGTGGCTCTGGACCTTCCACGGCCTTTTGTCGCTCGCCTTCATCGCGGCGATTCCGCTCACCTTCTACGCGCACCTCTACCGCACCCCCGCCGCCGTCTATCGCCGCAAGGCGACGACCGCGGGAACGCTCGCGAAGATCGACGACATTGAAGAGCAGGAATCCTTCGGTCTCGTCCATCCGTCGGACCTCACCGAATCCCAGCGCTTTGCTTTGGACGGGTGCACCGAATGCGGCCGCTGCGACGACGTGTGTCCGGCCCTGCGCTCGGGCGCGCCTCTGTCGCCCCGCGACTTCGTCGCCGCCATGCGCCGCGCCGCGGCAGATCCCGCCAATCCGACGCTTCCGGGCGAAGCGATCGACAAGGACGTCATCTGGAGCTGCACGACCTGCGGCGCCTGCACGCGTGCCTGCCCCGCGAACATTCCTATCCCGGAACTCCTCGTGGGTCTTCGCCGTCATCTCGCGCTCGAACAGGGCGACTTCCCCGAAGGGCTTGCCAACACCTTCGAAAACGTGTCTTCGGTCGGCAATCCCTGGGGGCTCGATCCCTACGACCGACTCGAATGGGCGGACGGCCTCGACGTTCCCGTGGCGGAGCCGGGCGAACACTACGACATTCTCTACTGGGTCGGCTGTGCTGCAAGTTACGACCGCCGCGCGCGCAAGATCGCGCGCAGCATGGTGAAGATTCTCCGCGCCTCGGGCGTCAAATTCGCCGTCATGCGCGAAGAGCGCTGCCACGGCGAATTCGCCCGCCGCTCGGGCGAAGAGTATCTCTATCAGACGGCCGCGCAGGAAAACATCGAAAACTTCCGTCAGTACGACTTCGAGCGCATCCTCGCCGCCTGTCCGCACTGCTTCAATACGCTCAAGAACGAATACCCGGCCTTCGAGGGGGGTACCTTCAACGTCGTCTCCCACAGCGAGTGGATTCTCGAGATGATGAAGGCGGGCAAACTCAAGGTGAAGACGGAAGGCGAAACCCTCGCCTATCACGATCCCTGCTTCCTTGCGCGCCTCAACGGCGTCACGGAAGCCCCGCGCGAAGTTCTGAAGAACCTCGGCGCGACGGTCTGCTCGCCCGAAGCCTCGGGCGAAAAGACCTTCTGTTGCGGCGCGGGCGGCGGCCAGATGTGGACGGACGGGGAAAAGCGCGAAAAGTCCGTGCAGGTGATTCGTCTCGAGGAACTCCGCAAAACGGGGGCCAAGCGCATTGCGCTCGCCTGTCCGCACTGCCTCACGATGCTCGAAACCGCACGCGCGGAAACGAAGGGCGACGACGTTCTCGTCGACATCGCCGAAATCGTGGCGGATCGTCTCGAAGACGGATCCGAGGGCTGATTTTTACGGGCGGGCTTTGCGCCCGCCCGGAATTCCCCGGCGGGATAGTAGAAGGGCCTTTCTCCCGATGCGGAGAAAGGCCCTCTTTTTGCCTTTTGGTGAACGAGCGCAATCAGAAGATCGCGTAGGGCATGACGTGCCCGAAACCGTTCGAGAAGCGCGACTCCGCTTCGACGTAAGACTTCATCGTCTTCATGTCGAGGGCGCGCTGATTGTTGTTGGGACTGTCGAGGACCACGAAGACGATGCGGCGGCCCGCCGCTTCCGTCTGCACGACCATGCAGCGGCCCGCGGCCGTGGTGAAGCCCGTCTTCTGAACGCCGATTTCCCAGTCGGGGTCGCCGATCAGACGGTTCGTCGTCTTCATCGTGAGCGTGCGCTTCCCCGCGCGAACGCGCGCGACGGGAGCGGTCGAGAGTTCCGAAAGATCTTCATAGCGGTGCACGGCCGAAGCGAGGCGCCCGATGTCGCGCGCCGTGGCGCGGTTGCGGTTGTCCAAGCCCGTCGGATCCGCAAAGAAGGCGTCTTCCATACCGATTTCGCGGGCCTTCTCGTTCATCTTCGCGACGAACGCCTTCTTGCCGCCCGGATAGGTGCGGGCGAGCACGTGCGCGGCGCGGTTGTCGGAACTCATGAGGGCCATCTGCAAAAGCGCCTTGCGCGTCAAGACCATGCCGCTGCGAAGTTTCGACGACGCGCGCGAGCGCACGTAGTCTTCGCGCGTCACGCGAAGCTTCTGGTTCATCGGAAGGTCGCTCTCGGCGATGACGAGCGCCGTCATGAGCTTCGTGATCGAGGCGATCGGAAGCGACACGTCGGCGTTCTTTTCATAGAGCTCTTCGCCCGTGTCCTGATCGACCGCGTAGGCGACGCTGCTCCCGAGCGAGAGCCAGTCCACGGTCTTGTGAAGACCCGCCAATGCCGCCTGCGAAGGGCCGCGGCTCACGACGCGGCGCTTCGCCTTCGTGCGGACGGCACGGCCTTTTCTCACCGACGTCTTCTTCGCCGAGGCCTTCTTCACGGTCTTCTTCGCGGCGATCGGGGTGAGCGTCGCGCGCTTGGTCTTCTTCGCCGTTCCGTTTGTCACCTGCGCCGGATTTTCGGCGGTCGCAGAAAAGGAGGGAACGGAAAAAAGCATCACCCCCGCCGCACACAGGGCGAGAGCTACGGGTCGAAGAAGAGAAGCCATGAAGGAACCGCAGACGTTGGGTTGGACCGAAAGGTTGTTCATTTTACGCGGGAGAAGAGGGAGGATCTCCCCTCCCCTTCCCGCGAAGACACAAATATTTGCAAAATCGGAAAACCGTTCTCAGCCGCGGGCGATGGTCGCCCAGATGCGCTCGAGGCGCTTCACGCTCACGGGCATGGGCGTGCGAAGCTGCTGCGCATAGAGAGACACGCGCAACTCCTCGAGCAGCCACCGGAAGTCCGTCAACTGCGGATCGGGCACGCCGCGGCGGGCGGCGACGGCCCTGAGATAGGGAACGCGAAGCGCAGTGAGCGCCGCCTGCCGTTCGGCGTCGCGCTTCGGATCGTCCCGATAGCGGTCAAGCCGGTAGTGGATGGCCTTCAAGTAGCGCGGATAGTGCATGAGCTGCGAGAGCGGCGCCGCGAGCAGGAAGTCGGGCGGAAAAAGCGCGTCCAACTGCTCTTCGACGTCGCGCACGAGTTCGGGCGCGTCGGTAAAGCGCCGCAGCTTCATCGGAAGCGACGTCGCCTCCGTCACGATCGTCGTGAGAAGACGGGCCACTTCGCCCGCGACGAGTGTCAGACGTCCGCGGACGTCTTCCTTCCTCGCCTTGAAGCTCTCTTCGTCGGTCGGCAAGGGATCGACCAGAGCCGTCGCCTCGAGCACCGCGTCAACGACACCGCGTGAGAGCGTGTCGGTACTCTCAAAGAGTCGGCTCAGGCCCGGCACCACGGCCGCCTGCATGGAGACGCGGCCGAGATCCTTCAAGGAGCGCTCCACATACTTCACCTGTTCGCGAAGCACGAGCCGGAAGAGTTTGCGAAGTCCCTTCCTGTGCGTACGCGCAGCTTCGACGGGGTCGTCGAAGACTTCGATCGAGCAGACGTTCCCCTGGTCGACGAGCGCGGGGTGTCCGATCAAGGTCTGGCCGCGACGCGAAATTTCCATGAGTTCGGGCAATTCGCCGAAGGTCCAGTCGGTGACGCCCTCGGCGAGGTCCTTTGCCACGGATTCGTCGGCTTGAGCGACCGACTGGAAGGCGTCCTGCGCGAGACCGCCTAGTTCGGCGCGCAGCTGCGCGAGGCTTCGTCCCATCTCGAGCGTGCGGCCGTGTTCGTCGACCACGCGGAAATTCATGATGAGGTGCGGCGGCAACTGCTCCACCTTGAAGTCAGACGCCGTACAGGGAACCGACAGCGTCTCGCGGATGTCTTCGGCCAAGACCGTAAGGAACCCGCGGTCTGTACGCTGTCCCTCCCCGCAGCGCACGTAAAAGGCCTTCGCGTAGTCGGCGATCGGCACGCAGTGGCGGCGGATCTTCTGCGGAAGGCTTTTGAGGAGCGCCTGCGCCTTTTCCTTCACCATCCCCGGAACGAGCCACTCGCAGCGAACCGGATCGATCTGATTGAGCGCATAGACGGGGACGGTGAGCGTGATCCCGTCGCGGGGGCTGCCCGGCTCAAAGTGATAGGTGAGCGCCATCGTCACCCCGGCCATTTCGAGGGTCTTCGGGTAATACTGCTGCGTCGCGTTCGTCGCGTCGTGACGCATGAGCTCTTCCTTACTGAGGTAGAGTAGGCGCGGATCCTTCTTTTCCGCCTCCTTGCGCCAGGCTTCAAAAGAAATCGTTCCGCAGACGTCGGCGGGGAGCTTTTCGTCGTAGAAGGCGAAGATCTGCTCGTCGTCGACGAGCACGTCGGGGCGGCGCGTCTTGTGCTCGAGCTCGCGAATTTCGCGAACAAGCCGCAGGTTGTGCGAGAGAAAGGCCCCGCGCGTCTCGATTTCGCCCGGTACGAGTCCCTCGCGGATGAAGACTTCGCGTGCGGCGACGGCGTCGTAGCGCGAATAGAGAACCGAACGGTCCTTGTAGAGGGTGAGTCCGTAGAGCGTGCCGCGCTCGGAGGCGACCACTTCGCCGCGGCGCTTTTCCCAACGGGGATCGCCCGCGTGACGGCGAACAAGATCGCCCGCCGCCGCTTCGATCCACTCGGGCTCTACGTCGGCGAGCGTGCGCGCGAAGAGGCGCGAAGTCTCCACGATTTCGCCCGCAAAGATCCAGCGGCCCGACTTCTTGGCGCGAACCGACCCCGGCCAGAGCCAGAACTTGATCCCGCGCGCACCTAGGTACGGGGGAGCGCGAAAGTCGCTTTCCGCGGACTTCGAGCCGATGTTGCCCAAGAGACCCGAAAGAAGCGCGCGGTGCACCTCTTCATAGGTCGCGGGGGCGGTGTTCTTTCGCCAGCCGAGTTCTTCGACGATCGTATCGAGCTGTTTGTAGACGTCGCGCCACTCGCGCATGCGGCGGGCAGAGAGGAAACGGCGGTGGAGTTCCGCGTCGAATTTGCGGTTGCTCTCCTTTTCGGCCTTCGCCTTTTCGTACCAGCGCCAGAGCTTCACAAAGCTCAGGAAGTCCGAACGTTCGTCGGCAAGTTCCTTGTGTGCACGGTCGGCCGCTTCCTGTTGGTCGAGCGGTCGTTCGCGCGGATCCTGCACCGAGAGCCCGGAGCAGATGATAAGGAGTTCCGAAAGGCTTCCGAATTCGCTTCCGGCCAACAACATGCGAGCGAGCTTCGGGTCGACGGGGAGACGCGAGAGTTCGCGGCCGATCTTCGTGAGTTCACCTTCGGGGGTGAGCGCACGGAGTTCCTGCAGAATCGAGATCCCGTCCGCTATCGCGCGCGGAGGCGGCGCTTGGAGGAAGGGAAACTCGCGGATGTCGCCGAGCTTGAGCGCCTTGGCGCGCAAAATGACCGCGGCAAGATTCGTGCGGAAGATTTCCGGATCCGTAAAGGCGGGACGGCGCGCGAAGTCCTCTTCGTCGTAGAGGCGAATGCAGATGCCCTCGGCCACGCGGCCGCATCGGCCCGCGCGCTGGTTCGCCGCCGCCTGGCTCACGGGTTCGATCAGGAGCTGATCGACCTTGCTGCGATACGAGTAGCGCTTGACGCGCGCGAGGCCCGTATCGACCACATAGCGGATGCCGGGCACCGTAATCGAGGTTTCGGCGACGTTCGTCGCGAGCACGATGCGGCGAAGGCCCGCGGGCTTGAAGACCTTTTCCTGGTCCGACGCGGAAAGTCGTGCAAAAAGCGGCAGGATTTCGACTTTGCCCACGCGGGTCTTTCGAAGGAATTCTTCCGTCTCGCGGATTTCGCGCTCGCCCGGCAGGAAAACGAGGATGTCGCCCCGCCCCGCCATTTCGAGTTCGCTCACGGCGTTCTCGATCGCTTCGAGCATGGTGCGGTCGTCCGCCTCGTCGACGTCGTCCAAGGGACGCCAGCGGATTTCCACGGGATAGGTGCGGCCCGAAATGTTGAAGATCGGAGCGGGCTTGCCGTCGGCGTCGGCAAAGTGGTGGGCAAAGCGCTCGGCGTCGATCGTCGCGGACGTGACGATCACCTTGAGGTCGGCGCGCTTCGTGAGAAGGCGCTTCAAGTAGCCAAGCAAAAAGTCGATGTTGATGCTTCGCTCGTGCGCTTCGTCGATGATGACCGTGTCGTAGGCGCGAAGAAGGGGATCGGTCTGGGTTTCCGCAAGGAGAATCCCGTCCGTCATGAGTTTGATCGTCGCCCCCGAATGAGTCTTGTCGGTAAAGCGCACCTTGTAGCCCACGACGTCACCCAGGTTCGTCTTCAGTTCTTCGGCGATGCGCTTCGCAACGGAACTCGCCGCAATGCGGCGCGGCTGCGTATGGGCGATCATGCCCGTTTCGCCGCGTCCGGCCATCATGGCGATCTTCGGGAGCTGCGTCGTTTTGCCAGACCCCGTTTCGCCGCAGACGATGACGACGCGGTTTTCGCGCACGGCGCGAACGAGCTCTTCGCCGTGTTCGGTGACGGGGAGTCCCGGCATCAGTTCGAAGGGCGGCACGGGCGTGCGGCGCTCGGCGTAGCTGAGACGCCGCTCTTCGCGGCGGGGCTTGTTTTCCGCCGCAGGCTTATTCCGGACAAGGGATTCCGCCGAAGCGGTCGCTCCCTTCGCATCGGGATTCTGCGGGCGCGACCGACCGTTCTGCACGGGTTTTCCGCGTCGACGATCGTCCGGGCGACCCTTGGCCTTGACGGTCTTTTCGTCCGAAGTGTTGTCCTTTCGCACCGAAGCGAGCGCCGTGCGGAAGGCGTCGTTGCCGCCGCGAGCCGTCGGAGCCGCGCCTCTCGAAGGCGCGGCGTTCGGGCGCCCCGTGCGGGGCGCCGGGGCCGAAGGCCCTTGCGCTTCGCGCGGCTTCCCGGCGGGCGAAGCCTTGGGCGCCTCCCCGCGAACGAGGCGCGTGGAAGGCGCGACGGAAGCGGCGGGCTGCGGGGCGCGCTTTTTCGCCTTCTCCTCGCGGCGGCGCTTCTCTTCGGCCTCGATGCGCTGCGCCTCCTTCTTGCGCGTCTCCTCAAGCGCACCCTCCACTTCGGTGCGGACTTTCTGAAAGGCGGCCCACAGGGCACGATCGGACATACTGGTCTCCGGAAACGGGACCGGACCTCACAGAGTGTCCGATCCTCGGGTTAGAATGCACGAACCAACAACACATTCGGGAGACAACCTCCATGCGTACGGTACAGTGCATCAAACTGAAAAAAGAAGCCGAAGGGCTCGACCATCCCCCGTTCCCGGGCGAGCTCGGTGTGCGCATCTGGCGCCACGTGAGCAAGGAAGCCTGGGGCGACTGGACGCGCCTGCAGACGATGATGGTGAACGAATACGGCCTGAATCTCGCGGACCTCTCGGCCCGTCAGCATCTCATGGCGCAGTGCGAACGCTATTTCTTCGGCGACGCCGACGACATGACGGTTCCCAACTTCGTGCCGCCCAAGGCCGAGTAAGAACCGGAAATCTTCCGCTCCGAAACGGTGCGGTAAAAGAGTAAAGAGAGGAAAGGGAGCCGCGGCTCCCTTTCTTCGTTTCAGACGTCAGGGCTTTTCAAAGGTCTTTACGCCCTCTTCCGTCCCGAGAAGCAGGACGTCCGCGCCGCGCGCGGCAAAGAGCCCCACGGTGACGACGCCCGGCCAGGAGTTGATTTCGGCTTCGAGCGCTTCGGGGTCTTCGATCTTGAGCCCGGCCGCGTCGAGAATGTGGCAGCCGTTGTCGGTGACGAAGTCGCGAAGCTTCACGGTCGCGCCGAGCGCTTCAAGACGACGGCGAACGGCGCGCGCCGCCATCGGAATCACTTCGACGGGAAGCGGGAAGCGGCCGAGCACATCGACCTTCTTCGACGCGTCCGCGATGCACACGAAGCGCTTCGAAACGGAAGCGACGATCTTTTCGCGCGTAAGCGCCCCGCCGCCTCCCTTGATCATGGCGAAGTGACCGTCGATTTCGTCGGCCCCGTCGACATAGACGCCGATTCTGTCGACTTCATTCATGTCGAGAACCTTGAACCCCAGGCCTTCGAGCTTTTTCGTCGAGCGTTCCGACGAGGAAACGCAGGCGGGGATCCTGTCGCGCATCGGCGCGATCGCGTCGATGAAGAAATCAACGGTCGAACCCGTGCCGACGCCGAGGATTTCCCCTTCCTTCACATACGCTACCGCAGCTTGGGCCACGGCGCGCTTCAATTCGTTCTGCGTGAGCGCCATCGCTCTCTCCGTATTAAAAACGCCATCATTTTAACGTATGGATTTGACCGCTACGTGCAACTGGGCGCGCTACTTCTTCCTTTTGCCACGCCTTTAAAAGAGCGAGTCGTAAAACCGACTCGGCTTCTGCAACTCGGTGGAAAAAACTTCCTCTCCTTCCAGAGACACCCAGGTCTTCACTCCCGAAGTCGTATCTCCGGCTTTAAATAGCGACGTGCCGAGCCCCAGGTGCACAGCAGATTCTTTACCGTTCACAAACTCGGATTCGAAGGGCACCCCCATCGCATCAAGAAGCGTCGGCGCCATGTCCATGGCACTCCAACCGCCCGGAATGGCGATAACCTCTCCGGCCTTGACACTGGTAGCTCGCGAATTGAGAATCACATTGAAAATCTCTCGTTCGGGCAATTCCTTCGTAAAGCGCGTGAGCGTAGTTTCGTGCCAATCCTGCCAAGGATGATCCCCTGCAATGTAAATCACCGTGTTTTCATACCACGGCTGTTTCTTGGCCCATTCGATGAAATTACCGGCCATTCTCGAACTGTCGACAAAAGCATCCCGAACGTCACCGAATCGTACGTGCCCGGGGAGCACAAAACCTTCGGGCGTGTGGGTATCCACGGTTTCCATCACTACGGCAAAGGGAGAGTTTCCCTTGCCGGCGTCCGTCAACCATTCCTTGAGACGTTCATACAAAAAGGAGTCGTTGTACCCCCAGGGCCCCTTGTACACGCCCACTTCCTTGAATCCGTTCTGATTGAAGTATTCCCTGGAATGAACCTCGCGAACGCCGTGAATGCGAAAGAAATCTCCCTTCATGGTGAAACGTTCGGAGGCTCCGGTAAAAGCTGCCGTTCTCCAACCTTGACGCTCGAGCAAATTGAAGATGGAGGGCGCATTGCGCAACAGAGCCCCATACCCCTCTTTGTTTCCGTGAATGTCCAACCCGATGCGGCTTGCGACAACCGGAATTCCCAGAAGTTGCGCCGACATGCCGTCCATGGTGAAGGCCGAGCCGGGGGTTCGTCGATAGCCCGTGAAAGAAACTCCCTCTTTGCGAATGGCTTGAAGTTCCGGGATGAGATTTTCCGTAAAAACTCCCTCATTCACATACCCCTGCTCCATCGATTCCAGAAAAAGTACGATAAGATTGGGACCTTTCTTTTCCGAGGCTTCTGAAGTTGGAATTTTCAAACGAGCAAAATGCTCCTCGATCCAGAGCGATTCCGGTTGAGAGAAGAATTCAATGACTCGCAGCTTTCGATCGATGCTGTGTCCCCAGTATGCAGGAACGGTCAGAAAAACAACAACCGCAAGCGTTGTAGGAAATTTGTTGATAGTCAACAGACCGGGAATTTTAGCTATGCATCTAAAGAGCCATTGCAAAGCCTGAGATATTGTGTCGAACGTCAAAAACCCCCAGGCGAGACAACAAATCAGAGCTACAGAAACCGCGTACTTTATCACCCACGGCATGAAAAGTTTCAGCACCTCCCAGGGGACGCCCGATTCACCGCCCGCCGTCAAATGAAAAAGTACCGGAGTTATCGTGATTTGCCCGTAAATATCAAAGATCGCCTTAACTGCAAAATAGGCAAACAGCGAAATCACGAAAAACGATACCAAAACCCAATAAGCAAAACTAAACAGTCGATTTTTCTTTAAAGACATTTCGCTCTCATATCAGGAAACAGGCAATATATCTTCACCACAAAAATACTTTTGCCATATTCATCACGCAAAAGCAAAGGGCGCCATTGTATCAGAGAACATCCTCTAAAAAATGGATATATGGTGGCCGCGCAACGTATCTTGGAAGTCGATGCTTGAGGACCGTCCCTTGCACACGACCTGCTCTTGCCCAAGTCGGAACACTATAAAATGTCGACTCCTCCCAACGAACCGCACACTTATGGCTACGCTTCACTCGGATAAGGAAATCGCTCAGGCCTTCCGCACCCTCGGACACACGGACCGCCGCATCGGTACGGGCCGCATCGCCGCCTGGGCGGGCTGGGCGACGATCGCCCTCTTCACCGTGGCCTTCTTCTCTTCGGTCGTCTTTTTGCTCACCTCCGAACAACGCGCGGAATCCGTGCGGCTCAAGCAGTCGGCCGACCTTGTCGCGCAGTCGATGGAGTCGCGCCTTTTGGGGACGACCGAACTTCTCATGAAGACGAGCCTGCGGCTCATGCACATTCCGAACGTGCGAAGCCAGGTGGCGAGCGCGGAATTCTCCGCCATGAACTTCATGCAGGACCGACGGGAAGTTGCTGAAATCGTGATTGCGACGCGCGACTTCACGGTGTTGAGAAGCTGGAACAACCCGATGTCTTCGGGCGCGGAGCGACGCGACGCCGGAACCACCCTCAAGAATCCCCAGACGAGAAAGGCGATCACGGAAGCGCTCGAGCGCGACGCCTCGGTTCTCTCCATTCCCTATGTGCTCGAACCCGCGCATCAGCTCTTCGCCGACCTTGCGGTTCCGACGGCCCTACCCGACCAAATCCTCATTGCGCGCGTGAACCTCACGCACCTCGTCACGCGCGTCGTGGAACTTTTGGGATACCGTTCCTACCAGTTCGACCTTCTTCTGAACGGCAATTCCTTCTTCCCCGTCAACGAAGAGGGTCACATGGGGGACATTCAGACGGAAGTCCCCCTCTCCTTCAGTCACCTCGCGGGGCTGAGCCTTCTGGCGACGAGCCACCCCGCGGGACTGCTCGAACAGTCGCCCCTGCCCGTCTGGCTTATCGGCGGGCTCGGCTGCACGCTTCTCGTCGCCCTTTTGCTCCTTGTTCGAGTGCAGCGAAAGGAACACCGCTTTGCCGAACGGCTGGAGGTCGAATACGCGCTTCGCCGCGCCATCTCGGAGTCGGCCTTGACGGGGCTTCGCGTCACGGACAAGGAAGGAAAGATCCTCTACGTCAACGAAACCTTTCAGAAAATGTTCGGCTTCTCGCGCGAGGAGCTAATCGGCGCCACGCCTCCCTACCCCTATTGGGCCGAAGACATCACCGAGCAGTTCGAAGCGATGATGTCGCACTCGAGCGGAACGCTGCACACGATCGACTTTCTCGCCAAGCGCAAAAACGGCGAAACCTTCGACGGACAGTTGAGCGTCTCGCAGCTCCTTGACGTCGAAGGACGGGTGCTCGGCTACATCGGCGCACTCTACGACGTGACCGAAGCGAAGCGCTCGCACGAACGCATGCAGGCCGCAAACGACCGCTTCACGCGCGTCGTGCAGTCGCTTGCGAGCGCCATCGCCGTCGTGTCGGACGACGACGCTCGGCAGATCTTTTTCATGAACACCCCCTACGTACGGCTTTTCGGGGGCACAGCCGACGCCTGCCGCCGCATCTTGGGCGTACTCGAAGCGCAGAAGAAGACCTCGATTCGCGAAGGGCTTTACGACGAAGTGACGGACCGGTGGTTCGACGTACGCATCCAGACGATCGTCTGGACGAACGACCGAAAAGCCGTGATGCTGATCGCCACCGACATCACCGAATGGCGTCAGATGCAGGAACAGCTTCAGGCGCAGATCAAGCACGCCGAAGAAACGCAGCGCCTCGTAACGATGGGTGAAATGGCGAGTTCGCTCGCGCACGAACTCAATCAGCCTCTTGCCGCGATCTCCAACTACGCCGCCGCTGCGAAGTCTCTTTTGGAGGCGCACGCCCTGAAGCCCGAGGCGGCGACGGACGCCTTCGGGCGCATCGACAATCAAGCCAAGCGCGCGGCCGCCATCATCAAGCGCATCCGAAGTTTTGCGAAGAACAAGCACGACACACAGTTCGCGGTCGTGCCGGTCGAAACGATCGTGACGGAAGCGATGGAACTCGCCCTCATTCAGGCGAAAAAACTCGGCGCCTCGATAAAGGTCGAGATTGCGGAGAATCTGCCCAGCATCAACGGCGACGCCGTCATGCTCGAGCAGCTCCTGCTCAATCTTTTGAAAAACGCCATGGAGGCGCTCGAGCCCGAAAGCGACCGCAACGTCGAACTTTCCGTCTCGCACGAAGCTCAAACCGACGCGATCGTCTTTACGATCCGCGACCACGGACCGGGCATGTCCGACGAAGTGAAGGCGATGCTCTTTGACGCCTTCTTTACGACGAAGAAGACCGGGATGGGGATCGGCCTCAACATCTGCCGCACGATCGTGGAAAACCACCACGGACGACTGCTCGTTTCCGACACCGAAGGAGGCGGAACGACCTTCACCGTGCGCATTCCCGTCAACATGCCCGAGGAGGACGCGGGAAAAACCGCCGCAATGTGACTCAGGAAGCGGGGCTCCTCTCTTTTTTCCCATTTTCCCCTTGTACGGGGGTGGCACAACGCCTCCTCTGGTGTAAAATTGCCTGACTTGCTTATTCCAACCTTATCTATAACGAGATGAACCATTACGACTATCTCGACGGTTACCGTGAGAGTGCCGGTACCGTCTACATCGTGGACGACGACGACGCCGTCCGGGACTCCCTCAAGTGGCTGCTCGAAGCAAGCAACTATCACGTGGAACTCTACGACAGCGGCGAGAGCTTCATTGCCAAGTACGACCCCAACACCATTGCGGTGCTCGTTCTCGACATCCGCATGCCCGGCATGAGCGGGTTGGAAGTGCAGGAACATCTCCTGCAGCGCAAGGCCGACATTCCCATCATCTTCGTCACCGGCCACGGCGACGTGACGATGGCGGTGCAGGCCTTCAAGGCGGGGGCGGTCGACTTCATCGAAAAACCCTATGACCAGAACGCCCTCAAGGTGCTGATCGAACGCATGCTCGAAGTGGCCCGGACCCGTCACATCGAGTCGGAACGCCGCAAGCTCAATCAGGCGCTCCTCGACAAGCTGACGCCGCGCGAACAGGAAGTTCTCGAGCGCATCGCGAACGGCCGCCTGAACAAGCAGATTGCCGACGACCTCAAGATCTCGATCAAGACGGTCGAAGCCCACCGCGCCTCCATCATGGACAAGACCAATTCCGGGACGGTGGCGGACCTCATGCGCGTCTTCATGGAATCGCGCCAGGGCCAGAACTTCCACAAGGACGAAACGCACGACTGACCTTTTTCGGGTTGGAATTCGTGCTAGAAGAACCTCTTCGCCCCGCGGGCGAAGAGGTTTTTCTTAGCCCTTTCAAAAATGTCAGAAAATGGCGTACCAAAATTGAGTGGCGAATACCTTTTCCTCGGACAAAGTGAGAAAAAGGTTGGCCTGTCGCAGGGTTGTTCAATTGTAAAGTAGCAAAGAAGAATTCATACCGTTGCGACCGCTTCATTTTGATTACAACGGACACAACAGTAGCTACCGAAATAAATCACCTCCCTTAGCGCGTTAAACGCGCTTCGTATACGGCCTACGCCTCAGTAATTAAGCTAGAAAGCTGTAGACACTACTTTTACTCTTTCCATGACTGTCTCCACGGGGGTTTTCAGCAATCAATCACCTCCTATCAGCCAAGACACATAACGAGTTTCAACCTTTATCGGGAAAAACCGCATTCAGCCTCAAGGCGAAGTTGTTTATCCTCTTAAGCATACCTACGCCCCCTCTAGAAGGCCGTTTCTCTCAAGCACTTCATGACCCTCGGCTCGATCAAGTATCTATATATTCATGAAATTTCGTTACGAAGATTTAAGCGATAAGCAATTTGAGGATCTGACCATTGCAATCTGCAAGCATCTTTTTGGAAGTGGCGCGCATGGTTTTGCAACTGGCCCCGATGGCGGCCGTGACGGATTGTTCGTAGGTACTGCCGACGAATTTCCTAGTAAGTCCAATCCATGGAAAGGCATTACGGTTATTCAAGCAAAACACACAAACGGACTTAATAAAAAGTTTAGCGACAGTGAATTTTTCAGCCAAACAAGTCGATCATGCGTCATTGCCAAAGAAATTCCAAAGATTCGAAAAATGCGAGAAGAAAATAAAATCGATCACTACATTTTATTCTCCAATCGCAGTCTAGCCTCCAACATTCACGACAAAATCCTTTCCCATATTTCCAAGGAATGCAACATCCCAGAGAACGACATTTATCTAGTTGGTGTTGAAGAAATTGAAAGATATATACACCAATACCCCAAAATTACCAAAATGGTCCCTATAGAAAGCGTCAATTCCCCCCTAACCATAAATCAAGAGGAACTGGCCGAGTTAGTAGCCGCTCTAGCAAATCAAAAGAACAGTTTTTCACCTCTAGAGCTAACCCCTCCAGTTGAGCGCATTTCTTATGAACAGAAAAATGTGGCGAATGAGATGAGCAAAGAATATGCAAAAGCTTTTCGAAAAAGTTGCATCGGTGAGGCTGCGCAAATAGGTCATTTTTTAGCAATACCAGGAAATGAAGCAGCGCTAGAGGCTTATGAGACAGCCAAGATAGAATTAGAGATGAAGATCGCCACTTTACGGGATAAATATCAAAATTTCAATTATATCTTGGAACATATCTTTAATGATGTATTTACAAGGGATCCAATCCTATCAAGAAATAAACGATTAACGAGAGCTGTCATTTTTTACATGTATTGGAACTGTGATATCGGGAGAGATGCTGATGCTGAAACCGAGTAAATATTCTCACCCTGATCAAACAGTCATTTTTGCTGCATATTTGATGATATTGCGTTTAAAGGAAGAAAGAACTTTACATTTCGACGAACTAAAAAGCCTCATAAAGAAACAAATCCTAAACGGCGAGGCATTATTCATACCTGCACTAAATTTCCTGTATTTAACAGGAGTTATCGAATATCGTCAGAAGAACGACTCTTTTGAATATGTAGGGGACTATGAAGCTATCTAAATTATACAGCAACCAACCTTCAGTCTTTCATAACGTAGACTTCCGAGAGGGCCTCAATGTTATCCTCGCAGAGGCACATCTTCCTGGCGACAAAAGGGAAAATACTCACAACCTAGGAAAATCCACTTTAGGACAACTATTAGACTACCTTCTCCTCTCTAAAAAAACCAAATCCTTTTTTCTTTTTAAAAATTACGATCTATTCAAAGACTTCACCTTCTTTCTCGAGATATCTCTCCAAAAGAATAACTACCTGACCATTCGCCGTAGCGTCAAAGAAGCAACTAAAATTTCTTTTATCCATCACACTTCTGCCGGACAAGACTTCTCAAATTTACCTATTCATGAGTGGCATCATCAAAATGTTTCTTTTGAAAAGGCTAAGAAAATTCTTGACGGACTATTGAATTGGAAAGACATAGAACCTTTTACTTACAGAAACCTCGTTGGATATCTCATTCGCTCTCAGGCAGATTACAGGAATGTCTTTCAGTTGAATTACCAACGCCGTCAGGCCGATTGGTTGCCTTTGATTGCCGAACTTGTTGGACTTGATGCCAAAAAAGTCACACTATCGTATAAAAAAGAGTCCCTAATTAAAGAGAAAGGAAACGAACTAAATCTCCTTCAAACTGAGATTGCTGGCGGTAGATGTAATTTAGCAACCATCAACGGTCTATTAAAAATCACGAGGGAAAAAGAAGAAAAAGTTCGAAAACAAGTAGATGAATTCAACTTCAACTCCGCCGATAAAGAAGAAACTCGATCGCTGATTGATGACATAGACGTTCGCATCTCACTCTTGAATGAAAGAAGATACACCTTAACACTTAACAAAAAACGCATAGAGGAATCCCTCGCAGATCACGAGATTCGATTCGTTTCTGATCAGATCGAAAAAGTTTTCAGGGAAGCCAAGATTCTTTTCACCGGTCAAATAAGACGAGATTTCGATCAATTGATAAAATTCAACAAGGCCATCACAGAAGAAAGAAAAGGATATTTAAAAGAAGATCTGCATGACACGCAAACAGAGTTAGACGAAGTCGAAAACAATCTAAAGGAACTCAATCAGCAAAGATCAAATAAGCTCCGGTTCTTGGCAGAAGAAGATGTCTTCGAAAAGTACAAAACTCTTTCGAGGCAGGCCAACAAATTAGCGCTTTCTGTTGAGCGTCTTGAGAATGATCGCAACCAAGCCTTATCTATTGATGCGAAAAAGGATGAGATCTTAGCTTTAACAAAAGAACTTGAAGTATTACATCAAGAAATAGAAAAAGATGTAAAACAAAAAAGCGATGACGATAACAGCATTTTCTGCAAAATTCGCTCTTACTTTAATCAGATTATTCAGTTCGTTATTGCAAGGAGCGGTCTTTTACGAGTTGAGATGAACAAGGAGGGGCATCTAAAATTTACAGCTGAGATCTTAGATGAACAGGATTTGACTACTGATGCGGATCGAGGTCACTCTTTCCATAAGTTGCTCTGTGTGGCTTTTGATTTAGCGTTATTGCTAGCCCACCGTGATCGAGATTTCCCTCGCTTTGTTTTTCATGATGGGGTGTTCGAGTCTTTGGACGATCGTACAAAGGAGAATCTTTTAACAGTCATGCGTAACTTAGCAAAAGATGGATTACAGATAATTGTCACGGTTATCGACTCTGATATCCCCCCTCGTGTGCCAGGGGATTCTCCTTTCTTTAGTAAGGATGAAGTGGTTGTCACTCTTCACGATGACGGGGAATCAGGAAGATTGTTCAAAATGCCTCCTTGGTAATAGATAATTTTCCGCCAGTACACTCAGGCCACTTTTGTGTCAGTCAGCGTCTCGACATCTTAAATTCGCTGTTTTTGCAGGAAATCATCGGATAAGAACGCGAACTTAGACCAGAGAAGCTCTAGGATAGAGTGCCTCATAAACATAAGAGCCTCGAGGTTCGTGTAGTTTTTCGCGCTGACCAGCAAAGTTGCCAAAAGATACACCTACCTAATATATCAACCTATTCAATACACTAGGTATATAGTTTCCTAAGGCAACTGGTTGGAGGCGAGCCTAGCACAATATTTCCCCGTGATACGCTTTCGCCTTTTCGTGGTGGCAGGGTATATTGTTGCGCGACCAATTTATTTACGCCTCACTGAAGACCAATAGGATTCGCTCTCCGACGCATTGTCCCTAGATGCTGAACACTGGCGTTTTTTTTTGGAGTGTGAGCTTTCGCTCCGCGCCCAGAATGTCCCTATTGGTACGAAACTTGTGGTAAATATGCCGTCAACCCTCACCGCAGGGCGACGTCTGACGCTATGATTTTGTCCATTCGTTTTTATTTATTTTGGACGTACCATGAGCGCGCACCCATTGGACGGACGAGCCCTCGCCCGTCAGATTGAAGCCGAGCTTGCGCCCCGGGTGGAGCAGCTCAAAGAAACTTTTCATTGCCCCTGCCTCGCGGTCGTCGTCGTGGGCGACGATCCGGCCAGCCGCGTCTACGTGCGAAACAAGATCCGCGCCTGCGAACGCACGGGGATCGATTCCTTTGAAGTGACGCTCCCCGCCGACACGGACGAGGCGACGCTCCTTGCAGCGATCGAGCGCCTCAACAACGATGAAGAGGTGGACGGGATTCTTGTGCAGCTTCCGCTTCCCCCGCACCTCACTGCGGTCAGCGTGATTGAAGCAATCGCCCCGGAAAAGGACGTGGACGGCTTCCACTCCCTTTCGATCGGCTCCCTCATGACGGGCCGTCAGGGGTTCGTCCCCTGCACGCCCGCGGGCGTGATGCGCCTTTTGGAGGAAGACGGACGCGATCTCAAGGGGAAGCGCGCCGTCGTCGTGGGGCGCTCGAACATCGTCGGAAAACCCCTGGCGCTTTTGCTCCTCGCGGCCGACGCAACCGTGACGATCGCCCACAGCCGCACGCCCGATCTTTCGGATCTCACGCGTTCGGCCGACATTCTCGTCGCCGCCGTCGGCCGTGAAAACCTCATTACCGCAGACATGGTGAAGCCCGGCGCCGTCGTGATCGACGTCGGCATCAACCGAAACGCCAAAGGCAAACTCTGCGGCGACGTCGCGGCCGACGTGGCCGAGGTCGCTTCGGCCATCACGCCCGTTCCCGGCGGCGTCGGTCCCATGACGATCGCCATGCTCCTCACCAACACCGTTCTCGCGGCGGAGCGCCGTTTGACGCGCACCCGTACGTCCGCGCAATCCTGATTTCGTCATTGAGAGATAGAGATAAACATGACTGTCTGTGACAACCCGCTTCTGACCATCACCGATTTCGTTGACTATGCCGCCGTTCGCCCCGAACACGTGGCGCCCGCCGTCACGGCCTTGGCCGAAGACGTGGAAAAGACCCTTCTTCAGGTCCTTGACGCCTCGCGTCCGGCAACCTGGGAAAACGTGGTCGAGCCCCTGAACGAATCGCTCGGTCGCCTCACCCGCGCCTGGGGCGTGGTGGGGCATCTGCAGAGCGTGTGCGATACGCCCGAGCTTCGCGACGCCTACAACCGGGAACTCTCGCGCGTCTCGGAACTCCTTCTTCGCATTTCGCTCGACACGCGTCTTTATGAACGCTACAAGGCGCTGCGTGCATCCGACGAATTTTCAGCGCTTTCCCCTGTGCGTCAACGTATTCTCGAGCGCGACCTGCGCGACTTTCGTCTGTCGGGCGCGGATCTGCCCGACGACAAGCGCGCCCGCGTGCAGGAAATCGGCGAGCGCCTTTCGCTTCTTTCGCAGAAGTTCAGTGAAAACCTCCTGGACGCCACGAACGCCTTCACGCTCGACATCGAGCGCGAAGAGGATCTTGACGGCATCCCCGAAGACGTGAAGGCGCTCTACCGCGCCACGGCCGAAGCGGCAGGGAAGAAGGGCTGGCGCGTGACGCTGCAGTTCCCTTCCTACCTTCCCTTCATGCAGTTTGCGAAGAACCGTTCGCTTCGCGAAAAGCTCTATCACGCCTTCAGCGTCCGCGCTTCCGAGTTGGACGGCGGTCAGTGGGACAACGGTCCCCTCATGAAGGAAATCCTCGCGCTTCGCGACGAAGAGGCGAAGCTTCTGGGCTTTGCGAACTATGCGGAATCGTCGCTTGCCGTCAAGATGGCCTCGACCCCGAAGGAAGTGACCGATTTCCTGCGCGACCTGGCCCGCCACGCCAAGCCCTTCGCCGTGAAGGACATGGATGCTCTTCGCGAACACGCGAAGACCCTCGGGCTCGAGAAGATGGAAAGCTGGGATCAGGCCTACGTCTCCGAATCGCTTCGTAAAAGCCGCTACAGCTACTCGTCCGACGTCGTGAAGCGCTACTTCACGGAGTCGACCGTCTTTGCGGGACTCTTCCACTTGGCCGAGACGCTTTACGGCATCCGCGTTGAAGAGCGCGAAGGGAGCACCTGGCACCCCGACGTGAAGTTCTTTGCGCTCACCGAAGACGGAAAAGACATTGCCTATCTCTACGCAGATCTGCACGCCCGTGCCGGGAAGCGCTCCGGGGCCTGGATGGATTCCGACCGCGCCCGCCGCATGACGAAAAACGGTCTTGAACTCCCGATCGCCTATCTCGTCTGCAACTTCGCTCCGGGCGTGGACGGTCGCGAAGCGACGCTCACCCACGACGACGTGACGACGCTCTTTCACGAGTTCGGGCATGCGCTCCACCACATGCTTACCGCGCAGACCGAAGAGGCCGTATCCGGCATCAACGGCGTCGAATGGGACGCCGTGGAGCTGCCGAGCCAGTTCATGGAAAATTTCGCCTGGGATGAACGCGTCGTGACGTCGCTCACGAAACACGTCGAGACGAGTGAAAAACTCCCGCACGAACTCTTTGCCAAGATGCTCGCCGCGAAGAACTTCGAAGCGGGCATGCAGACCGTTCGTCAGATCGAGTTTGCGCTCTTTGACATGCTCCTTCACAGCGAATTCGACGCGAAGAAGGACGACATTGCGGACCTTCTCGCTCGCGTTCGCGACGAGGTTGCGGTTTCCTTCCCGCCCTCCTACAACCGCTTTGCGAACAGCTTTTCGCACATCTTTGCGGGCGGTTACGCCGCGGGCTACTACAGCTACAAGTGGGCGGAAGTGCTCTCGGCGGATGCCTTCGGCGTTTTTGAAGAAACGGGCGTCCTGAATGCCGACACGGGCCGCCGCTTCCGCGAGGAAATCCTCTCGCGCGGTTCTTCGCGCGACGCGATGGACAATTTCGTCGCCTTCCGCGGCCGAAAGCCCACGGTCGACGCACTGCTCCGTCAGAACGGCATGATCGAAGAGGTGAAGGCATGACGACCTTGACGCTTGCCACCTGGAACGTGAATTCGCTCAAGGTGCGCCTTGAGCACGTCCTCTCGTGGCTCGCCGGGCGCGACGACGTCGACGCGCTGGTGCTCCAGGAGACAAAGCTCACCGACGACAAGTTCCCCCAAGGGGAACTTGCCCTCGCGGGGTGGGAGAGCGTCTTCTACGGTCAGCCCACCTACAACGGCGTCGCGCTGTTGACGCGCCCCGACCGCGTGACTGTGTCGGACGTGACGCTCGGGATGCCGGGCTACGCGGACGATCAAAGGCGCTATCTCTCCGCCACGGTGACGCCCGTGGGAACGACCGACTCCGTGCGCTTTGCGGGCGTCTATTGCCCGAACGGGATGGAAGCGGGAAGCCGCAAGTACCTCTACAAGCTCGACTGGTTCCATGCGTTGCGCCGCGCCATGCAGGTGGAGCGAGAAAAGAACGAACGCGTCGTGCTTGCGGGGGACTTCAACATTGCCCCTGCGGACGCCGATCTCTGGAACCCGCAGACCTGGCCCGACAAGATTCTTACGACGGGACCTGAGCGAACGGCTCTGGAGCGTCTACTTTCGGACGGGTTTGTCGATGCCTTCCGGGCCTTTCCGCAAAAGGAAAAGCAGTTTTCCTGGTGGGACTACCGGATGGCCGCCTATGAGCAAAACCACGGTCTGCGAATCGACCTCATGCTCGCAAGCGATGCGCTGCGTCCGGCGCTCAAAGCCTGTCAAATCGACGAAACCCCTCGGGCCTGGGCGAAACCCTCGGACCACGCGCCCGTCGTGACGACGCTCAGCTTCTGAACTCGCCGTTCCACACAAAATCGACGGCCGTTTCCCGCAAATAGGAAACGGCCGTTTGTCTTGGCGGATTCATGAACCCGTCACGGATTTTCGAGCTGCCACGCATCTTTCTTGAACATGCTACCTTCGACGCGGTAGGTGTAGCACTTCATGCTTTCCTGGCGAAGGTTCGAGTCGCTACAGGAGTCGTAGTAGCGAAGACGCTTGTCGCCCCCTTCGAGCGAGCGGTACTTCTCGGGCAACTCCCGAATACCGCGCAAAAGGAGATCGGGAACGTCGCCGTTCGTCATCAGATCGTCGGCCGTGCGAAGTTCTCCCTTCGAGTCGAAGTCCTTCCAGAGAAGAAGCGGATAGCGGATGCCGGGATTGTCGACGTTTTCGTCGATGCGGCCCTTGTAGGGAACGTGCCCGATCGCATCAAAGAGCACCTTGCTGTCGCGGCCGCCGTGGTCGGCCGTCACCACGATGCGGGTGTTGTCGTAAACGCCGTTCTTACGCATCCAGTCGAGCCACGAGGCGAGCTTCACCGTGAAGGCGCGCTCGGACAAGTAGTGGCTGTAGTTGTAGTCGGGATGGGCCTTGCGGAAGTCCGCGGGCGTTCTCGGCTGCGAGAGCGCGGGCTGCATGTCTTCCCCGCAGTAGCGGCCCGTGTGCGAACCGTCGGAATAGACGTAGCGGTAGTAGTTCCCCGTCTCCACCGTACGGCTGAAGTCTTCGGGCGCACGGAAGGCGGCGAAGGCCTTGAAGCCGTCGAGCGTTTCCTTTGACGAAGCAAGCCACCGACCGTTCGCATAGATCGTCTTGCGAAGGCTGTAGGGCGCAGCCTTGAAGAGCGAAATCGAGAAGAGCCGTCCGAAGGCGTCCGCCCGGTCGCGGCCGCGGGCATTTTCAAATTCGGCCTTGTAGTAATAGTTGAACCAGTCCTCCATCAGCGGATGGTAGGCGACCGAGAGATAGTTCTTCGGCGCTTCGGGCAACTGCCACATCGTGCCGATCACGGCGCTGTTCCAGTCCTTGCCAAGGAGATCGGGAATGAGCGAATAGCTTTCGGCATAGAGCTGCTCGAAGGTCTTTCCGTCGTTCTCCCGATTAATGCTCCGCACCGAGAAGCGGTTGCCGCCCGCCGTAACGGCGAGGGCGTGAAGCGTGCCGCTCCCAGCGCTCGTGGTGTCGACGAAATGCGTGAACCCTTCGAACGACTTCTTGAGTTCGGGGTGTTCCTCGAGAATCTGCGGGAAGTGGTCCGCCGTGTACATGTCAAAGACGATGACGAGGAGATTCTGTCCCGTCTTGCTGAAGACATAGGAATCCTTGGCGTAGGACGGTGCTTCGGCCGTTTCCGTTGCCGCCTGCGCAGGTCTGGTACCGACGTTGCCCGCAAGGGGCAGCAACATCGCCCCCGAAAGGATGAAGACGAGCGTCGTCAAAAGAGCCGAGAAGTCGCGCACGGTCTTGACGGGCACCTTCTTCACGATCACAAAGGTGAGCGCCGCGATACCGAGCACCACCGCAATGTCCTTCCAGCGGTTGGCGCTTTCGTAGAGCGTCTGTGTCTTTTCGAGTTCACCGCCGTTGATGAGGCCGTAGTCGCCCACAAAGAGGAAGGCGTAGCCCACGACGAGGAGGTTCGCAAAGAGCAGCAGGAAGAAGAACGCCAACGAAGCGCCGCGCGGGAGATCGCGCAGGTACGCGTACGTGAGCGCCCACCCCGCGACGGCCAACAACATGAAGCAGGGGATCACGACGTCAAAGGTCGTCGCGACCGAATCCGGGTCGGACGACAAAATGAGGGTCGGAAGCCCCAGGAAGAGCACCGTGACGAGGAGCACGGCCAACCCCGTGTTGACGCCCGAGAGATCTTCACGAACGAAGCGCGAAAGCTTCGCGAAGCCTCCTTCGAGAAGAAGCGTCCAGAGGGCGCAAACGAGCGCCGCAAGACCGACGCCCACCGTCGTCCAGGCGAGAAGCGGCGGTTCCTTCGGAATGAGCACCCACTCCGCCATTGTTCCACGGCAAAAAAGCGTCACGACCCAGGGAAGAACGAAGGCGAGGAGCGTCATCCCCTTCGCCGTCGCGCGGGCGCTTCCCGCACGCTCGCGAACGGGAGAGCTCAGGAAAGCCGCGGCCAAAAGCCCGCAGCCTGTCGAGAGGAGCACGAAGAAGATTTCGAGACGAAGCGCCGGAATCGTCTCGCGAAGCGAGATGTAGTTCCAGGTGTCGGCCGTGATCGCCGTGTCGGCCGCGATGAGGAGTGCACCGAGGATCCCGAGCGCGAGACGGCGCTTTTCGCCGAAAGCCTTGAGACCGGCGAAGGGATCGGCGTGCTTCGTCGCACGCCAACGCGGCAGAAGGCTCTTCTCCACAATGTTCTTCCCAAGGGAATAGACGTTGTTGAGGGTCCAGTAGAAGGTGAGCGCCGCGGGCGACGTGTAGAGAAGCACAAGAAAGAGCGCCGAGAGCCCGTAGAGCTGAATCTTGTCCTGCTTCGTGAGCCGCGCCGTGTAGACGAAGGCCGAGAGAAGGTTCACGGCCGTCATGATGAGCGGGAGCGCATTGATGTGCCAGTCCCCGACGGCAATCAGGCCGTCGGCGGCGCCGAGGTCGGCGATCGGGCCGAAGGCGACGCCCTTCAAGGCCGTCATGTTAGAGAGCAGATGATAGGCCGCGATGAAGAAGGGAATCTGCAGGAAGAACCCGAGCGAGGAACGAAGCGCGAGCTTGGAGGAATACCCCGCCTGCCGACGCATCGTGGTGAGCATTGCGAAGCGCTCCTGCCCCTTGAAGGTGCGCTTGATCATGGCTTCGGTTGCTTCGAAGCTCTTTTTGACGGCGCGCTCCTCTTCCTGCCAACCTTCGGCCTTGTTGTAGATCGGCAGAATCACCGTGTTGACGACGAGACTCATGAGGACGATCGACCAGCCGTAGGAAGCGAAGAGCCCGTATCCCCAGTCGAGCACCGTCGTCATGAAGAGTTCGAGCGGCGCAATGAAGAAGGTGTAGAGAACGGTCAGCATGCCTTATTCCTCCTTTCCGGAGACGCGGGAGGCGGTATGCGCCGCCTGAGATTGGGGAGCGTTCACTTCGGCAAGAAGCGATAGAAGCGCTTGGGCGATGGGAACGCCCGCAGCACCGAAATTCTTGATGCCCGCTTCACGTACGCGGCGGATGCGCTCGATTCGGGCGTCGCCTTCCCGGAGGAGCGCCTCGACCGCTTCCGCGGCCTTCTCCTCTTCTCCTGCGGCGAGGTGCATGCCGATTTCATCCAAAACGCTCATTTCCCAGGCGGGGTTCGGCAGATCCCAGGCTTCGTAGCCGTCCTTTTGCCAACCGTCGCCGATGCTCACGACCGGACGCTCAAAAACAAAGGCGAAGTCAAAGACGACGCCCGAGAAGTCGGAGACCATGACGCCCGCGCGAGAGAGAGACGAAAAGCCGTTGGGATTGCGGTCCCATTCGATGTTCTCAAAGGAAGCCAATTCCTTTTGCAGGCTTTCCATCAGCGGCAGTTCCGAGACAAAACTCTGCGGGTGGGGTCGCAGAATCACGTGGTAGCCCGCTTGCGCCAAACGCTTCGGAATGGCGGCGCCCGTCTTCGTCAACAGCCCCGCACGCCCCCAGGTGGGAGCGATCAGCACGGTCTTCGGATCCGGCACGACGGTGCATTCCTTCTTTTGCGCGGCCATGCGGTCGAAATAGGCGCAGCCCACGATGCGGAGGTCCTTGGGTTCCGTGTGACGCTTGGCCTCCAAGGTACGAAGCGACGAAACCTGATGCGGACCCGAGCAGAAGACCGCATCGTAGTAGTCAAAGCTGTAGAGCTTGTAGCCGTGAATGTCGGTCGCGGCGTGCACGAGGTGGACGTAGCGCTTGACGCCCTTCGAGCGGCGAATCTGCAAAACGTCGATCCCCGGCGTCGTCAGAACGAAGAGGTCTGCCTCCAGAAAGCCGAGCGACGTGTAGGCGGCGTTGCCTTTGCCGATATAGTGCGCGTCGACGTGCGAAAAACCCGCCGAAAAGACCGGATCCTTTTCGTCCGACGTGAAGTAGGTCACGCGTTCCCCCGACGAAGCCAGAGCCCGCAAGACCGGCTCGAAGGTTCCCCAATAGGCGGCCGATTCCGCATAGATCACGATGCGCTTTCCGGACAATTCCTTTCCTTCGCCCCGCATCCGGAAGACGAACTGCCGAATGAGGGTGGGAAGGCGTCGGATGAAGAAGTAGCCCGACGAGGCCAGGCCCACGACGATCGAAAGGAGCATGCTCCCCGTGCCCGGGTCGAGATAGGCCCGGGCTTCGAGCGGCGCCGCGACGAGTCCGACCAAAAGCCAGAGGTTCGCAGCGAGTGTGGAGGCGGGTGTTCGCAGATGCATAGGAAACAGGAAAACTCTGACGCTCCGGGGAACGCTCGGAGCGACGGGGAAAAAGAGAATTGGGAGAGTGTAGAAAAAGATGCGCGGGATTTCTACCGCGGGAATCGTTTTGCGGAAAAGAAAGCGACGGTCCGCAATCTTCGTTACGCCTTCGTGACGTCCTTCTCCTTTCGGATGCGAAGGGCCCGGGCGCGAAGCTGCCCGCAGCCGCCGTCGACGTCCTGCGCTGCCGAGTCGCGGGCCGTCGCAATAATGCCGCGGGAACGAAGAAGCGAAACCAAAGCCTTCACCTGCTCGGGGTCGGGACGCGACCAGGGCGAACCTTCGACGGCGTTCACCGGAATGTAGTTAACCATGGCGTACTGCCCCGCCATGCGACGGGCGAATTCTTCGGCTTCTTCAAGCGAATCGTTGACGCCCGCGAGAAGCGTCCACTCGTACTGAACGGGATAGCCCGAATGCCGCGCCCAGAGAGCGGCCCGTTCCATGAGGGCGTTCACCGTCATGCGGCAGCCGCGGGGGAGCATTTTGCGGCGTTTCTCTTCGTCCACCGTGTGCAGCGACACGGCAAGGGCCGGCCGCACGCCGGACGCAAAGAGCGCGTCAAAGAGCCGCTCGTCCCCCACGGTCGAGAGGACGAGATTTTTGTGCCCGAAGTCTCCGTACTCGGCGAGGAAAGAGAGGCCCGAAAGGACGTTTCGCAGATTGTGCGAGGGTTCGCCCATCCCCATGAAGACGACCTTTTTCGTCTCGGGACGGCTCGCTCGAGCGAGCATCACTTGCGCGACGATTTCCGCGTCGGAGAGCTGCCGAACGAGGCCGCTCTTTCCCGTCATGCAGAAAACGCACCCGACGGCGCAGCCGATTTGAGTCGAAATGCAGACGCCTTCGCGCGGAAGCAGAACCGACTCCACCCACTCGCCGTCGGAAAGCTCCAGAAGGAGCCGTTCCCCGGATGCGCCGGGGTGGTTCGAGACCATGCGGGCGAGCGACGTCCAGAATGCCCGCACCTGCGGCAAAGCCGTACGGAGACGCTTCGGAAGCCGTTCATCCTCGACGGTCGGCCAGGGGGCGCGTCCGAGGAGCGCCCGAGCAATCTTGCGGATGTGTTCGGGTTTGGCTCCGAGCGAACGGAGGGACTCGAGCCAGTCGTCGAGCGTGGGAATCGTCGGCATGGGAAACGGGATCGTTGAGGAGTTGCGTGCAAAGACCGCATTCTACCCAAAGGGGCCCCTTCACCGCTCGATTTGAAGCTTGCGCGTGAGCGTATTGCGACCGATCCCGAGAAGCGTCGCCGCTTCGCCGCGCCGTCCCCTGGTGTGTTCGAGCGCCGCCCGAAAGAGCATCTGCTCGACCTCGGTCACCAAGCGGTCGTAAGGGTGCGACTCGCCCGAACGAAGGGCATCGCGGATTTCCCGACGCAACCCGGAGCGCCAGTCGACACCCTTTTCCTCCGGTTCCCCCGCCTCTTCCAAAACGGGAGAGAACACTTCTCCTTCCCGCACCTCTTCGGGGAGATCTTCCGGGCGAATGAGCTTCGAAGGCGCCATGACGAGAAGCCAACGGCAGACGTTTTCGAGTTGCCGGACGTTTCCGGGGAAGGGAAACTTTTCGAGCACCGCGAGCGCTTCATCCGACAAGGTCTTTTCTTCCACTCCGAGTTCCGCGGCGCGCTCCTTTAAGAAATACCGCGCCAAGGGGCCGATGTCGGCGACGCGACACCGCAGCGGCGGAAGACGCAGACGAATCACGTTCAGACGGTGGTAGAGGTCTTCTCGGAAAAGCCCTTCCTTTACGCGACGTTCGAGCGCCTGGTTCGTCGCTGCGATCACGCGTACGTCCGCACGGATCGGTTCGTGGCCGCCCACGCGGTAGTAGGTGCCGCTGCTTAAGACTCGAAGAAGGCGCGTTTGGAGTTCCATCGGCATGTCGCCAATTTCGTCCAAAAAGAGCGTGCCGCCGCGGGCTTCGCCGAAGCGCCCTTCGCGTCTCGCGAGCGCTCCCGTAAAGGCCCCCTTTTCGTGTCCGAAGAGTTCGCTCTCCAAGAGTTCCTTCGGAATCGCCGCCATGTTGACGGCGACGTAGGGAGCGTTCTTTCGGGGACTGTGCTGCCAGATGGAGCGCGCGACGACTTCCTTCCCCGTCCCGGATTCGCCGGTGATCAATACGGTGACGGAACTCTGCGAAAGGCGTCCGATCGCGCGGAAGATTTCCTGCATCGACTCGGCCTGCCCGATCAGGGCGAAGGGATCGTGCACGACCTTGGTGCCGACCGTGCTCGAGCGCTCCGCGCTCGCCTTTCGGGCGCGGTCGATCACTTCGACCGCCTTCACTACGTCAAAGGGCTTGGCGAGATATTCAAAGGCCCCGCCCTTAAAAGACGCCACGGCGCTCTCGACGTCGGAATAGGCCGTCATGATGATGACGGGCAACGTCGGCTGCCGGCGTTTCACTTCCTCCAGAAGACTCGTTCCGTCCATGCCGGGCATGCGGATGTCGCTCACCAAAACGTCGGGGCGCTCTTCGCGGAGCGCTTCGAGGACGTCCTCGGCGCGCTCAAAGGCGCGCGAAGGAATTCCCGCGCGCTCCAGCGCCTTGCGAAGCACAAAACGGATCGACCGGTCGTCGTCCACCACCCAAACCATACCTTCCGTCATCACTCTCTCCCAAATCCCGCATCAAAACGGCAGCAACACGCGAAAGACCGTGCGCCCGGGTTCGCTTTCCACATCAATGGCGCCGCCCGCCTCCCTGACGAAGGCGTCGGCAATGCTGAGTCCCAGTCCGCTTCCCTCGGGGCGTCCCGTCACCAAGGGGTAAAAGAGCCTCTCCCGAAGCGTCTCGGGAATCCCGGGGCCCGTGTCTTCGATGAAGACGGCAAGCGCCCGTCTCACACGACGATTTCGAACGAATTCGTCTCGCACGATGCGGGTGCGAAGCGTAAGGCGTCCCTCGGGAGTGTTGCCCATCGCTTCGGCCGCGTTTCGCGCAATGTTGAGAAAGACTTGTGTCAGCCGTCCCTTGTCCCCCGTCACGTCGGGTGCGGAGACGTCGTAGTCCCGCACCACCGTGATCGACGGAAATTCGTGCTCGATCAGGCTTCGCACGTGCTCGAGCAAGGCCGAAACGTTGCAGGGCTCCTTCTCGTTCGGACGCCGATAGGGCGCGAGAAAACGATCGACCAGGGCCTGCAGGCGGTCCGCCTCTTCTCGGATGATCGCGGCGCACTCGCGGTCGTCGTCGCTCGTGAGCGCGCCTTCGAGGAGCTGCGCCGCACCTCGGATGCCGCCCAGAGGATTTTTGATCTCATGCGCGAGGTTGCGAAGAAGATCGCGCGCCGCGGCGCTCGCTTCCGCCACGGCCGCTTCCCGCTCGACACGGATCGTTTCGCCCACGTCGAGCGCTTCGAGAAAGTAGCCGCCCGTCTCTTCCCTGCGAAGCGAAAGCCAGGCCTTTTTCTCCTCACCCGGACCGGGCACGAGACGGGTTGTGAGTTCCACGCGGGCGTGCTCGGAAAAGAGCCGTTCGAACCCCGTCATGTCCGGAAAATAGCGCGTGAGGGATTCTCCCGCCGCAACGCGGCTCGAGGCCCCGAGGAGCATTTCAAGCGCGGGATTGAGCGAGACGAAACGCCCCGTCTCGTCGAGCCACCCGAGCCCCGTCGCGCTCTCCGCCCACAGCGTTTCGGGCGGCACCGTTTTTTCCACGGCCGTCGTCACTTCGCACCCTTTGGAAAAAAACGGGGCCCGAAGGCCCCGCGATTCATCGATCAGATCGAGAAGTAGAGGTCGAAGTCGACCGCCGTCACGGCCATGCGTTCACGCTGGACGTCCTTCATCTTGAGTTCGATGTAGCTGTCGATGAATTCGTCCGAGAAGACGCCGCCGCGGGTAAGGAACTCACGGTCCTCGTCGAGCGCCATGAGGGCGTCGTAGAGAGAAGGCGCCACGGTCGGGATCTTGGCGTTTTCTTCGGGCGGCAGATCGTAGAGATTCTTGTCGGCCGCTTCGCCCGGATGGATCTTGTTCTGAATCCCGTCGAGGCCCGCCATGAGCATGGCGGCAAAGCCGAGGTAGGGATTGCAGAGGGGATCCGGGAAGCGCACTTCGACGCGGCGCGCCTTCGGGTTCGTCACGTGCGGAATGCGGATCGACGCCGAACGGTTGCAGGCGGAGTAGGCGAGCTTCACCGGCGCTTCAAAGCCCGGAACGAGGCGCTTGTAGGAGTTCGTGCCCGGGTTCGTGATGGCGTTGAGCGCCCGGGCGTGCTTGATGATGCCGCCGATGTAGTAGAGCGCCATATCGGAGAGACCCGAGTAGCCGTTCCCCGAGAAGAGGTTCTGACCGTCCTTCCAAATCGACTGATGTACGTGCATGCCCGAACCGTTGTCGCCTTCGACGGGCTTGGGCATGAAGGTGGCGGTCTTGCCGAAGGCGGCGGCGACGTTCCAGACCGTGTACTTCACGATCTGCGTCCAGTCGGCGCGCTCGACCAGGGTCGAGAACTTCGTGCCGATTTCACACTGACCGGCGCAGCCCACTTCGTGGTGATGAATTTCCACGGGCACGCCCTGCTGCTCGATCAGGGTGCACATTTCGGAGCGGATGTCGGCAAAGCTGTCGACGGGGGAGACCGGGAAGTAGCCGCCCTTCACGCGGTTGCGGTGACCGAGATTGCCGCCTTCGAGGTCGAGACCCGACGACCAGGGCGCCTCTTCGGAATCGATCTTGTAGAAGCTCTCGCCCGGGGCGTGCTTCCAGCGAATTGCGTCGAAAATGAAGAATTCGGGTTCGGGCCCGAAATACGCGGCGTCGCCGATCCCGGTGCTCTTCAGATAGGCTTCGGCGCGCTTTGCGATCGAACGCGGGTCGCGGGCATAGCCCTTCCCGGTCGAGGGCTCCAACACGTCGCAGGTAAAGATGATCGTGTTCACTTCACGGAAGGGATCCATGCGCGCGCTCGAGGGATCGGGCAGAAGAAGCATGTCGGACGCTTCGATGCCGCGCCACCCCGCAAAGGACGAGCCGTCAAAGGGCTGTCCGAGTTCAAACGTATCCTCGTCGATGCGCGAGGCGGGAACCGTAAGGTGCATTTCCTTGCCGGCAATGTCGGTGAAACGAAGTTCGACGTACTTGACGTCGTTGTCCTTGAGCATCTGCAGTGCGTCCGCAGCGGTCGTCATGATGTGTTCTCCTAAAGACGGATTGACGCGGTCCCGTCACCGTGACGGGTCGTACCCCATTTCAAGCAAACGCCGTGCCAAAAATGCGGTACGAACCGCTTCTTCTCAAGGAAGGGTGCGCCGCCAAGCGAAGCGTTCTCCCCTGAGAAAAAGAGGGCGCGGGAAAGTTTTGTCATTATGCCCCGTTTCGGTGCGAAGCCTGCACCAAGCGCACCGTCTTTTTGCAGAATGAAAGACAACCGAAGAAATTTCGTCTCAGAGGAAGGCTTCCTGCACGCTCGAGAGAAAGGCGAAGCCCCGGGGACTCGTGCCGATGCGGTCGGCCTCGGTGGTCCAGAGTCCCTCGTCGCAAAGTTGCGCCACCCTTTCGGCGATCACGTCGTCGGAGAGCCCCGTACGCTCCGTCCACAAGCGTTTCGGAACCCCCACCGTCAAACGGAGCGCATTCAGCATGAATTCGAAGGGAAGCTCCTCGGCCGTGACGCGGCGGATTTCCTCATAAGGCGCAACACCTTCTTCGACGGCACGCATATAGCGCTCGGGATTGGCAAAGCGCGCCGCACGAAGGATGCCGTTCTCCGTCGTCATCTTTGCGTGCGCTCCGGCACCGATCGCCAAATAGTCGCCGAAAGTCCAGTAGTTGAGATTATGTCGACATATTTCGCCTGACTTGGCGTAGCCCGAGACTTCGTAGCGGACAAACCCCGCCCGGGCCAGGAGAGTCACGACCGCCTCCTGAAGGTCGGCGGCGAGGTCTTCGTCAGGTAATCCTTCGGGCACCCGCTTGGCGAAGGCCGTCCCCGATTCGATCGTGAGCTGATAGCAAGAAACGTGCGTCGTCTTCGAGTCGACGAGCGCCGCGACTTCGTCGCGAAGCCGCTCGACCGTCTCAAAGGGAAGCCCGAACATCAGATCAGCGTTCACGCGCGGGAAGATCCGCACGGCCTTTTCGAGCGCACGGACCGCCGCCGCCCGATCGTGGATGCGGCCGAGCCGTTTGAGCGACGCGTCGTCAAAGCTCTGAATCCCGAGAGACAGACGATTGACGCCCGCCTCGGCATAGGCCTCGAACTTCGCCTCGTCGGCCGTTCCGGGGTTCGCTTCCATCGAAATTTCCGCGTCGGACGCAACGCAGACGCGTCGGCGAATGCCGTCAAGAAGCGCAGTGAAGCCTTCCGCACTCATGAGGGACGGCGTCCCGCCCCCGAAGTAGATCGTCCGGATTTCCCGGCCGACCGCCAAATGCGCTTCCCGTTCGAGTTCCTGAAGAAGCGCCTCGACGTAGCGCGTCTCGGGAACCGTCCCCGAGGCGTGCGAATTGAAGTCGCAGTATGGACACTTACGCACGCACCAGGGCCAGTGCACGTAGAGCGAGAGAGGAATCGCCTTGGGATTCAACGTCACGCCCAACCCCAACGCTTGGCAAGGAGCGCCGCCATTTCACGCAGCGCGGCGCCGCGGTGGCTCAGACGGTTCTTTTCTTCCGCCGAGAGCGAGGCCGCGGTCTTGCCGCAGGCGGGCACGTAGAAGTGCGGGTCATAGCCGAAACCGCCTTCTCCTTCGGGCGTCTCCTGAATTTCTCCCTCCCAGAAGCCGTAGGCAACCAAGGGTTCGGGGTCGTCGGGATGACGAACCGCCACCAAGACGCAGGTGTAGTGCGCCCTGCGGTCGGTCTTGCCCTTAAGTTTTTCGATGAGAAGGCGGTTGTTCGCGTCGTCGCTCTTGGGTTCGCCAGCAAATCGGGCGGAATGGACGCCCGGGAGTCCCCCGAGCGCATCCGCGCACACGCCCGAATCGTCCGCCATGGCGGGCAGTCCCGTTTCCCGGGCGGCGTGACGGGCCTTCGCAAGACAGTTTTCGATGAAGGTCTCAAAGGGTTCGGCACACTCCGAAACGCCCAATTCCCCCTGCGGCAGGACCGTCACGCCCATGGGCGCAAACATTGCGCGAAATTCCCGAAGTTTTCCCGCGTTGTTCGACGCGAGCACGAGTTTCTTTTCCGCCATCACTTTTCCTCTTCAAAGACCGACCGCTGCGCGGCCTGAATTTCTTCATTCCCTTTACGGGCGAGGCGCAGCAACTCCGTCAGTTCCGCTTCGGTAAAGGGCGCGCCTTCGGCCGTCCCCTGAATTTCCACGAAACCGCCCTCGCCCGTCATGACGACGTTCATGTCGGTGCCGCAACCGCTGTCTTCAACGTAGTTGAGGTCGAGCACGGGGCGGCCGTCGACGACGCCCACCGAAATGGCGCTCACCTGCGTACGGATCGGGTCGTTAGCGATCATGCCCTTTTCGAGCATCACGTTCACGGCGTCGCGAAGCGCCACCCAGGCGCCCGCGATCGAGGCGCAGCGCGTGCCGCCGTCGGCCTGCAAGACGTCGCAGTCCAACTGAATCGTGTGTTCGCCAAGGAGCTTGCGGTCGACCACGGCGCGAAGCGACCGTCCGATCAGGCGCTGAATTTCCTGCGTGCGCCCCGACTGTTTGCCACGGGCCGCTTCACGGTCCGTGCGCATACCCGTCGATCGGGGGAGAAGTCCGTACTCGGCCGTGACCCAGCCTTCGCCTCGGCCCTGCAGAAATTTCGGCACGCCCGCCGACACGGAGGCGGTACAGAGGACCTTCGTGTCGCCCGCGCACACGAGAACGCTCCCTTCGGCGTATTTCGTGTAGTGGCGAAGGAAGGTGATCGGACGCTTTTCGTCCGCGCGACGGCCGTCGCGACGCAATGTTGCACTCATGGGAATTCCTTTGTTCGATGGATTTCAGTGTGCCGACATTGTAGACGTTGCCCGCGGGGCTTTTTCCTTTCCGGACGCCCGAAACGGTCCCTTTTCTCTTTTCCCGACGGTCGCACGCCCATTCGCGCTACAATTGCGCACCCCTTCGCGGAAAGCCATTTTTCCGCCTTCACCAATGTGAATTCATACCGAAAGACATGCCCATGATTGCCAGCATGACCGGCTACGGCGTGGCGACGGGAAAGACCCCCGTCGGCGTCGCCACGGTCGAATGCCGTTCCGTCAACAGCCGTTTTCTCGACCTCAACCTTCGCGTGTGCGAAGAACTCCGCTTTGTCGAACCCCTCCTTCGCGAAGCCCTGCAAAAGCGCCTGACGCGCGGCAAGGTGGAAGTTCGCGTGACGCTTCGCGCCGACGAAGCGGCGGCCCCGACGGCGCTTCACGCCGACGTTCTCTCGCGCATGCTTGCGTTGCAAGCGTCGATTCTCAAGGCCGCGCCCGACGCCAAGCCCCTTTCCGTCGCGGAAATTCTGGCGCTTCCCGGCGTTGCGGCCCAGCCCGAAGCCTCGGAGGACGAAGTCCGTGCCGAGGTCGTCGAACTCTTTGAGCGGGCCTTTGCGGACTTTCTCGCCGCCCGCACGCGAGAAGGCGAATCGCTCAAGCACGTTTTCCTCAAGAACTGCGAAAACATCCTCGAAATCGTCGGGGACGTCGAAAAGCGCATGCCCGAGATTCACGAACATCTTCGAACGAAACTCCAGGAACGCCTCGAAACGGCGCTCTCGGAGGCGCTCACCGAAAAGAGCACGCTCTCGCGCGAAGAAGTCTCCGACCGCATTCGTCAGGAAGTGACGCTCTATGCCCTGCGCATGGACGTCTCGGAAGAAATCAATCGTCTTCGCACGCACGTGCGGGAAGTTCGCGCGACGCTCGACAAAGGCGGCGTGGTCGGCCGTCGGCTCGACTTCATGACGCAGGAAATGAACCGCGAAGCCAACACGCTCGGCTCCAAGGCGGCTGCGATCGAGATGACGCAGGCCTCGATTGCGCTCAAGCTCAACATCGATCAGATGCGCGAGCAGCTCCAGAACCTCGAATGATCTTCGGATGACATCGGAGGAACCCAACATGTCCGAAACCCAACAGTACTCGGGCCGACTCTTTCTCGTGACGGCTCCGTCCGGCGCGGGGAAGTCCTCGCTCGTGAACGCCCTTCTCCAACTCGAACCCGCCATCAAGCTCTCCATTTCGCACACGACGCGCGCCCCGCGTCCGGGCGAAGAAAACGGCCGCGAATATCACTTCGTGACCGTCGAAGAGTTCGAAGCGATGAAGGCCCGCGGCGACTTTCTCGAGTCCGCTCTCGTACACGGCAATTACTACGGCACGAGCCGCGTGTGGATTGAAGAACAGATGAAGGCGGGCAACGACGTGCTTCTCGAAATCGATTGGCAGGGAGCACGCCAGGTTCGCGAACGTTTTGCCGGCACCGTCGGGATCTTCATTCTGCCTCCCTCCATCGAAGCGCTCGAGTGGCGTCTGCACCACCGCGGCACGGATTCCGAACAGACCATCACGCGTCGACTTCTCGGCGCCGGGGCCGAAATGGCCCATGCGCCCGAATTCGAGTACGTTATAATCAACGAAGATTTTGACGCGGCTCTCGCGCAAATGCGCGCCGTCGTCATTGCCAGTCGACTTGCCTACGGCCAGCAGGCCGTCCGCCATCGCGACACGCTCGCGGCGCTCGGCGTTCCGGTCTGAGTGAAATACTGTTCGACTCCCCCCACTTACTTCGAATAAGATAGGAATTTCATGGCTCGCATTACTGTTGAAGACTGCCTCAAGAAGATCCCCAACCGCTTCCAGATGGTCCTGACGGCCGCCTACCGCGCCCGTCAGATTTCGCAGGGTTACGCCCCGAAGGTGGACTGCAAGGACAAACCCGCCGTGATCGCTCTGCGCGAAGTGGCGCAGGGTGAGGTCGGCGTCGAACTCCTCAAGCGGATTCACTGAGCGTTCGCCCATACGGCTTGAATTTCGGCCAGACGGAAGTGCGTTGAGAACTTCCCCGTCTGGCCGTTTGTTTTTTCCGGCCCGACGGATGCTCTTTGGCATCATGCGGCCGTCAAACCGAAACCAAAAATAATGATCGCACGGGTCAAGACCCTGCGACCCGTTCTTTCCACGGAAAGGACCATCCCCTCAAGGAAGGCTTTTATGACTCAGCCTCAGGACAAATTTTCCGAAGATCTCTATGCGACACGGGACGATGCCGCGCCGAAAACCACACCGGCAGCCGCGGCGCCGCGCACGATCGCTCGTTTTGATCCGAAGGCCTTCCTTCGCCGCACCTTCGTGGAGCCTCCGACCTCAAACGAGATGCCCGACGCCGACTTGCCGCTCTTTACGGCCAAGCCCGTGGCGACGCTTGCCACGGCGAGCGACCTGATCGAGCGCTGCAAGCAGTACATGTCGGAAGCCGAAGTCGCCAAGGTCCGCGAAGCCTACCGATACGCCGACAGCGCGCATCTCGGACAATTCCGAAAATCGGGCGAACCCTACATCACGCACCCGATCGCGGTTGCGACGATTCTTGCCTCCTGGAAGCTCGACGCCCCCACGATTCAGGCGGGTCTCATGCACGACGTCCTCGAAGACACGCCTTTGAGCAAGCAGGAGATGGCCGAGCGCTTCGGCATTCAGGTGGCGGAACTCGTGGACGGCGTATCGAAACTCGACAAACTTCGCTTTGCCTCCAACGAAATCGCCCAGGCCGAGAGTTTTCGCAAGATGCTCCTCGCCATGGCTCGAGACGTCCGGGTGATTCTCGTGAAGCTTGCCGACCGTCTTCACAACATGCGCACCTTGGGCGTCATGCGCCCCGAAAAGCGCGCCCGCATCGGGAAGGAAACGCTCGACATCTACGTTCCGATCGCGCACCGGCTCGGTCTCAACAAAGTGTTCCGCGAACTGCAGGAACTCTCCTTTGCGAACCGCTATCCCTTCCGCTATCGGGTCCTCTACGAAAACATTCTGCTGCGGCGCAACAACCGCCGCGCGATCCTCGAAAAAATCCTGGCCGAAACAAAGGAAATCCTCCCCAAGTTCGGCATCCGCGCCCGCGTGATCGGCCGCGACAAGACGATCTACGGCATCTACAACAAGATGCGCGAAAATCACCAGTCCTTCTCCGAGGCGCTCGACATCTACGGTTTTCGCGTGATCGTTCGCACGAAGGAAGACTGCTACCGGACGCTCGGCGCCCTTCACGCGCTCTACAAGCCCGTGCATCACCGCTTCAAGGACTTCATCGCGATCCCGAAGACGAACGGCTACCAGAGCCTGCACACGACCGTGATCGGCCCCTCCGGTACGCCCATTGAGTACCAAATCCGTACGGAAGAGATGCACCGCGTCAACGAAGACGGCATCCTCACGCACTGGCTCTACCATCAGGACGCCTACTCCTCCGACATGCAGGCGCGCACCACGGCGTGGCTGCAGAGCCTTCTCGAAATTCAGCGTACGAGTCAGGACAGCACGGAATTCCTCGACAACATCAAGGTCGACCTCTTCCCCGACCGCGTCTATGTCTTTACTCCGAAGGGACGCATCGTGTCGCTTCCGCGCGGCTCGAGCCCGATCGACTTTGCCTACCAAATTCATACGGACGTGGGAAACCACGCCGAGTCCGCGAAGATCAACGGGGAACCGCGTCCGCTTGAAACGACGCTCCAAAACGGCGACATCGTCGAAATCGTGACGAATCCCAATGCAGGACCGTCTCCCGCGTGGCTCGACTACGTCCATTCGGGTCGCGCCCGCGCCGAAGTGCGGCAGTTCCTTCGCAATTGTCAATTTGAAGACGCCGTGCGGCTCGGCCGCATCGCGTTGGAAGAGGCCGCCAAGGAAAACAACGTTCGTCTCGACGAGATTCCCGAAGTCGTCTGGCGCAGTTTCACGAAGAAGGAAGTGAACGCGGAAAGCCTCGCGTCGCTTTACGCCAACATCGGGCTCGGCAAGGAACTCCCCGCCACGATGCTGCGCCGCCTTGTGAACTACGCGCAGAGCAACAAGGCCGTGGAGACCGAAAAGGAACTTCCGCCCGTACAGATCAAGGGGAATCAAGGCGCGGCTGTGCAGCTCTCCACTTGCTGCCACCCGATTCCGGGTGACAAGATCACGGGCTTTACGCGTCCGGGTCACGGTCTGAGCGTCCACCGTGCGGACTGCCCGCATGCGCTCCACGGTCAAACGGCCGACGCGAAGCGTTGGATGACGGTCGAATGGGGGGAAACGCGGCCGGGCGCCATGTTCTCGGTTCCGATCGACATCCGCGTCGCGGACCTGCACACCGCGCTCGCACAGATCACGGCCGCGGTCGCGCAGTCGAACTCTTCGATCGTTGGCGTCTCCATGACGGAAGAGGATGATCCCGAGAAACTGGTTCGTCTTACGATTCTCGTTCGCGACAAGGGCCACCTCATGCACGTCATGCGCACGATCGGTCAGCGCCCCGTCGTCATCAAGGTGAAGCGAGTGTTGGAGTCGGGTCTTCCGCCCAAGAAAAAGAAGGCCTGACCAACAAGGACAGCCGACGCCCCGGCAGTCCCTGTCAAGGCAACCCCCTCACAAAGCACGAAGTCGTCCGACGCAAATCGGACGACTTCGTTTTGTCGAGAGATTGTAGAAGGAAAACTCCCACCTCTCTCAATAGGGCTGCTCGTTGGTGTAAGTAACTTCAAGAATTTCTAGCGTTTCAACGCCCGCCAGGTGCGTCACCGTCGCGGGTGTGGGAAGCTTCACTTCGTCCCCTTCGCGGGCCTTGAGAAAGACGCGAGCGATCGGGCTGATCCAGCTCACGTCACCGTGGGAAGCGTCGGCCTCGTCGATCCCGACGATGCGGATCTTGTGTTCGTTGCCGCTCTGGTCCGCGTAGAGCACCGTGGCGCCGAAGAAGATCTGGTCTGTGGCGGGTCTTGCGGCGGGATCCACCACTTCGGCCGACTCGATGCGCTTGTTCAGAAAGCGGATGCGCCGATCAATCTCACGCAGGCGTCGTTTACCGTACTGATAATCGCCGTTTTCACTGCGGTCGCCGTTGCTCGCCGCCCAACTCACGACATTCACCATTTCCGGGCGCTCCACGTTGACGAGATGCTCACGCTCGTCGAGAAGCCGGCGGTAGCAGGCGGGCGTCATGTAGTTCTTGGTGTTGGCGGGCAGTTTGGGAAGAGAGACTTCATCGTCGTCTTCGGCCATGAGAAAACTCCTTTCAATGGGATTCGGCTATTGTAGCGGCTCGCTCTCCCTCGGAACGGACAGAATTTCCCGCCACAGTTTCATGTCGTCCGTCTCGAATTTTCCACGGCGCACGACAAAGGAAAGACGCCGAGAAAAATGCTCCGGTACGTTCAGCGCACAAAGTTTGCCTCCAAAGTGCGGATCCGAAAGGACGCCTTCCGAAACAATCGACACACCGAGTCCCGACGCTACGGCCCGCAACAGGGTGTCGTGATGATTGAGTACCAAGACGGAGAGATCGTGCCCGAGCTTTTCCCGGAGGTGCGATTCAAAGTAGAGACGGCTTCCAGATCCCGGTTCCCGCAACACCCAGTCGACCTCGCGCAACTCCTCCCAAGAGACCGTTCGGTCATGCAGGGGATGATCAACCGCCGCCACGATGAAGAGGCGTTCTTCGCGCCAAAGCGTCACGTCCATGTCGGGATCCGTCACGAGTCCTTCGACCAAGGCGAGGTCGAGTTTGTAGTCGGCAAGAGACCGAATCATGTCGTCAGTGTTCCCGATGCGGACTTTTGGGAAGCGCCCGCTGCGGCGCCGAAATTCCGAGAGAGACGGCATGAGGTAGTGCGCCGCCACGCTTTCCGTTACACCCAAGCGCAAGGGGTCCGAGGGCGTTTTGCCGAAAATTTGCGGGAGATGCTTGGCTCGAGAAAGAAGGTCGTCCGCCAAGGGGAGAAGTTTTCTCCCCGCATCGTTTAGGCGGAGTCGCCCTCCGAGGCGCTCAAAGAGCGAAGCTCCCATTCGTGCTTCCAACTCCGTCAGGCTTTGCGAGACGGAGCTCTTACTCATCAGCAGACGCTCGGCTGCCTCGGAGAGAGAGGCATCGCGCGCCACTTCCGTGAAGACGAGCAGTTGTTTGAGAGAAACGGGTCTTTCCATCGCAAGCTTATGAACAAAGGAAGAAATTCGTTCGATTTTACCGAACGAAGACGAATTGATAAATACACGGCTTGACTCAGTTTTTCCTGAAGACTCCTCACTACAATGGCGATCTTTTCTTTTTGAACCGTCAGAGGTTGGTCATGCGCCTTTTTCACCGACGTTTCCGTTCTCTTCCGACCCCCATGGCAGGACTCGCCCTCGGCGTAGCGAGTCTCGGATGGTGCATGGAAAACGCTCTCCCGCTTCACGGCTACGGACAGATCGTCGGCGCCGTCATTGCGTCCGGTCTGCTGGGGCTCCTCGTCGTGCGTTTCATCTGTCACTTCGACACGCTCTGGGCGGACTTGAAGCATCCCGTGGCGGGCAGCATCGTGCCGACCTTCGCGATGGCGCTCATGGTGATTTCGAAGGCGATCGGCATGGCCTTGCCCGACTTCTCCGTCGGGCTCTGGTGCTTTGCCGTGGCGGCACACCTGTGCGCGCTCGCCGTTTTTGCCTTTCATCGTCTGAGGGCCCCGAACATGGCGCAGATGGTGCCGAGCTGGTTCATTCCTCCTGTCGGCATCATCGTGGCGGACGTGACCTTCCCGGGCGTACCGGAACTTCTCCCCTTCGCCCTCGTCTTATTGGCGATCGGCATGATCTCTTATGCCATCCTATTGCCGCTCATGCTCTACCGTCTCATCTTCCTGACGGAAGTGCCCAACGCCGCCAAGCCCACGATCGCCATCATGGCAGCGCCAGCCAGTCTTTCCCTGGCGGGGTACCTCACGGTTGTATCAGAGCCCAATCTGCTCCTGTGCGCCATTCTGTTGGGAATCGCCGTTCTCATGACGATCGCCATCTATTTCGCCTTCTGGAATCTGTTGCGATTGAAGTTCTCGCCAGGATATGCAGCTTTCACCTTTCCGATGGCCATCGGAGCTACAGCCCTCTATAAATCTTCCAAACTTATCGAGGGAATCCCTGGTTGCACTGAATATGCTATGCAACTACATTTCATTGCTACAATAGAGCTTGTAGTAGCAAGTCTAGTTATTTTTTATGTTTTCTTTTTGTATATAAAAAATATAAAAAGTTTTCTCGGCACATAACTTACAAAACAAATTGAATCCTGAACAGAGAACCTAACATTTTGAATAGGCATAGCATTGAAGTGAACCACCTTTTTTATTGGAACGGCCACAAAAACCTCGGTGATGAGTTATCCCTTTATCTAGTAGAAAAAATCACAAATAAAAAATTCATCGCCACGCGTCCACCGTTTACCCATCCCACTCTCTCTGCAATTGGCTCCTTGTTGACGTACAAAATTCTTTCAACAAATCTTGTTGTCTGGGGAACAGGAACTTTAACGGAAACCCATTTGCTCCCAACACCACTAAAAATATTTCCCCTTTCACATCTTTTAAAAGATTTAAAAAGACGTTTCACATCTCTCCAACCCGATATTAGAGCAGTCAGGGGGCCAAAGACAAAAAAATTACTAAATGATATCGGGATAAAATGTTCTTCCGTTTACGGCGATCCTGCCATTCTCATGCCTTCATTTTACCAACCAAAACTGACAGAACACAAATACCAGTTCGGCATAATTTTACATCATACTCAAAATAAGAGGATCAACACAACAACTCTGAACTCTCTCGGCATCAAATTTATATCAATTGAACGCGAAGGAAATGAAGAAATTGAGAGTTTCATTGATGAAGTTTGTTCTTGCAAGGCCATCTTCTCCTCTTCTTTACACGGCATCGTCCTTGCCCAGGCCTACGGGATTCCAGCACAATGGATTCAAGTCACCGACCTTCCCATTCAAAAAAACAATACTCACAAGGGAACTTCCGTAAATTCGATGTTGGAAAAAGAGTACAGTAGTCGAGAGCTTT
>OGIK01000566.1_pt1 | contig 44748 bp, 41 predicted proteins | sample 1571781 | NCBI WGS metagenome assembly OGIK01 (sample SAMEA2581956, study PRJEB24529) | metagenome | biome: Human gut stool | place: China | collected 2011
GAAAGAGCAAGCTCAGACCGCTCACTGCTGAGGCTGGGCTATCGAACCGGTGGGCTGTGCCTACCAGTTATGGGAAATAGCCTAGATTTGTGCTGGGGCGGCAGAAATCCATACCATAAAGACGCTATAGAGGTTAGACCTACGTACTGTTCGCAAAACTTGAACATTTTGGGATTACGTTCCCAAAAAAGCTGAACAATTTGGGATTAGAGTAACAAACTGTTAGTGATTTGATTTTTCGCAATCTCCAGGATTTCCAGAGAAAAGAATTTACCAGGGAAAAGTTAACCGCCTTTTAGATCCCGTAAAGGAATTATTTTTCACTTCAAAAAAAGGATGTGAAGACTTCTGAATAAATCTTTGGCGGAAACTTCATCGCATGTAAGAAAATTTCACGGAAGCCGCCAACACAGAAACGACCGTCATCTCTTGCAATACAACGTATAACGGAGATCAACATACCAGCCCCCCATAGTTACCGCCCCTCAGAAAAGAGACATCACACCGGCAAGGTGAAAAGCGAGCTTTACAAAAAAAGCCGACACCATAACGCAAATGCGCTATGCCTTTTTTTGGTCCTTCTTTGCGTAAAATTGTCTGCACCACGAAGGTTAGCAGTGGGCAAGTCGTTGCCGAAAGCTTCGCCGAAACTCCTTAAGAGTTCTTTTACCAGGCAGTTCCCCGGTGGAAGAAAAGGCCCCGACGCAGCAATGCCGAGGGTGTAAAAACGACAAAGCCCAGTGCTCCAACACCGGGCTTGTCATTAGTTTGAGGAGTTAAGGATGGTTCCGCATCTGTCTAACTCTTCGTGGGAGATTATACCAGGCTCAATTACGATATGTACGGGCGACGTCCATGTTGACGGCGCACTTCTTGCCGTACTTGTGTTGGCTTGGATCATGATCCGCACGAAGTAATTTGGTGGCCGCCTCCGGGCGGCCTTTGGCGTTATAGAGGAGGCAACGTCCCGAGACTTCCTCAGCTTCGTTCTTCCCGCCGAGAGTTTTCCTCACGAGCTTCCCGCCAGAAGGCCGTCGCCCTTCCGATCCAGCCTTCCGCAGCGGTCCCCGTGCCGAGCCCGAATCCGTGGGGCAGTCCGTTGATACGTTCGTAGCGGACTTTGACGCCCGCACGCTCGAGCGCCCTCATCCTGCGGTCCGTCACAGAAATGGGCGCGATGCCATCGCGCGTCCCCTGGATCATGTAGGTCGCGGGATCGGTCTCCTGCCATTCCGAAAGGCCCGTGTAGGCCATGATGACGGCGGCCGGCCGCGGTGCGGCGCGGCGACCGAAGGCCTCCGTACCGTAAGAGCCGAGCCAGGCCGCCATGCGAGCGCCCGCGGAACTCCCCGTCAAGGCGTAGCCGTCGGGGTCGACGTCCGCCATCGTGCGCACCTTCAGGATCGCGTCGGCGAGATCCTCGCAGGCCCAACGTCCGCTTCCCGTGCGGTACTGAAGAACGAAGGCGTTCATGCCTTCGGCCGCGAAGGCTTCGGCGTATGGGAAGCCTTCATGAATGGAACCCACGTAGGCAAAGCCTCCGCCCGGACATACGATCACGAAGGGCGCGCCCTTTCGCCCCGGAAAGGCGAAGAGTCCGACGTCTTCCCGTCCGAGGTCGATCCACACCTTTTCACCCCGGCGAGCCCGTTCCGAGAGTCGATTGAGGATCGCCACCGAAGCCTCGGGATCGACGCCCGTGTGGTAGGGAAGAAGGCGCGGAATGTCGCGCATGGTCCAGTCGTCCCGATAGCCGAATTCGAGCGGAAGCAGGTACTCGGCGTACCCGTCGAATTCGGGACGGCGAAGGAGTTCGCCGATCGTGGTGTCGAGGGCTATCGGACGGCCCGCCTCTTTCCCTTCCATGACTTTCTCTCCCGATCGGGAATGAAAGGAAACGCCCGCGGCCATGAGGCCGGCCGCCCGCAGAAAATTTCTTCTCATCATTTGTACCGCTCCCTGCGCCCGCCGCCGTGATGTAAAGAGAACGCACCGAAACGACGAGCCCGGCGCACGCGGCAAGTTTGTCTTGCGGTCATTTTCTTCGTTTCCACCTCGCCGCGCGGAGAAATCGCACCGCAAAACGGCCTCTCGGAAAAATTCGGCAAAAATCGGCCAGAATCCCGCACGAAGCGCCGGACCTCCCTTTTTAGGATGTAAACGTGGAAAACGAATCCACTCATAGGGAGAATGACCATGTTGCAGAGCAAGCGAAACTTTCTCAAGACGGTCTTCATGACCGGCTGCGCGTTCGGACTCGCGTCCCGCGTCGGCGCCGCCGAAACCGCGACACCCGCCAACACGCGGCGCATCGCCGTCGTCTATTTCTCGAAAACGGGCAATACGCGCAAGGTGGCCGAGACGATCCGCGCCCTCACCGGAGCGGACCTCTACGAGGTGACGACGAAGGAACCCTATCCCGAGGACTACGGTCCGACCACCGAAATCGTGAAGGAAGAAATCGAAAAGGGAATCGAACGCGAAATCGTCGCGCCGAAAATGGACCTTTCAAAGTACGACGTCGTGATCCTCGGGACGCCCACCTGGTGGCACCACGTCGCACAGGCGCTGCAGACCTGGATCAAGTCCGTCGATCTCAAGGGAAAGACCGTCGCGCACTTCAACACCCACGGAGGCGGCGGCCGTATGCACACGGAAGAGGACTTCCTGAAGATCCTTCCCGACAACAAGCATCTCGGACACCTCACCATCCGCGGCTCCGCCTGGGGGCTCGAGGGAGACGTCCGAGACTGGCTCAAGAAGATCGGACTTCTCTGACCGCAGTGCGCAAGATTCCCGCCTTTCCGGACGGACCATTCGGAAAGGCGGTTTTTTCGATTTCAAAGTCACGCTTCAATAACAGTCGTGCTTTTCGCCCCGTTCAAGCTTTGCCAGCCGCCGCATTTCGTCGGGCGCGAGCTCAAAATCGAATACTTCCGCATTTTCCTTGATGTGCGCGGGATTGCTCGAGCCCGGGATCACCGCGACGTTACGCTGCAGATTCCAGCGCAAAATGACCTGAGCGGCGGTCTTTCAGTGGGCGCGGCCGATCCGGACGATCTCGGGGTACTCGAGAATGGGGGCGGTCCAACCTCGGCCGCCGAAGGGATACCAGCTCTGCACGACGATTCCCTTTTCCTGCTTCTTGCCGCCGTCTTCCTGTCGTACGCGCGGAACGTGAAGGGGCGCGACGACTACGTCCGGGGCACACTGGCGAATCCGACGTAAGGACATTCTTTTTCGAGAAGATATGAAAACGGGCGCGGTTCACCCCGCGCCCGTCTTTTATCGGGTTCCCGATTGGGTCAGAAAAAGAGTCCGTCCCGATCCCACCACGGATCGATCGTGTAACCCACTTCGGTCACGACGCCCTTCATGTCGAACTGCACCCAACAGGCCATGTGGAAGAATCCTTCGTCAAGGAAGCGGTACATCCACGCGTCCTGGTTGACGAGCGCAAAGTGGCTTTCCTCGGCGCACTTTCCGAAGAGATTCCAGACGGTTTCCTTCGTATCAATACCCGGGCGAATGAGCGCGAAGTGTTCGCGGTCGAGAACGTTCTGTCGTGAGACCACCTCGCCCTTTTCATTGAAGTCGATCCACCAGACCTGTTCGCTCATGGGCTGAAGCGAATAGACGAAACGCGTGCCGCCCGTCTTGAGCGCCACCTTGGCGTCCGGAGCGCCGAGCTCCGTTTCCACCGCCGTGAGACTCATCCCGGGCTCCATCAGCTGAGGATGCGCGCAACCCGCAAGAAGCGCCGCGCAGGCGACGCTCAGGGCAAGACACTGCAGTTTTCGCATTTGTTGCATGAAATCCTCCTTTGGTCTTCGCGATTTTCGACCCTTTCGGCGGCCCCGTCAACGCTTCCCTTCCGGAGGGAGCGCTTCGGCGGGTGCCGTCTTTTCCTCGTAGTCACACTCGAGCGCGTCGACGAGCTCGTGGAGCTTCGCCTTCCACTCGGCCTTGGCGACGCCGAGGAGCACGGCGTCCTCAAAGAAGTCCTGCAGAGCCGTTTCGGTTTCGTCCCAGGTTTCGGTCAAAACCTTCACGCTCTCGGTGCAGGAGACGACCGTGCCGTCCTTTCTGAGCCAGCGGTCGGGCGCCGTCATCGGGTTCCCTCCCCGTCGCGCGCGGGCTGCTTGCCATAGGTGCGGAATTTTTCGATCACCACCGCCATCTCTTCGTCGGAAAGGAGATGTGGAGTGCCGAGACCGCGCACGATCACGTATTGGCGAGCGAGGTTTTCAACTTCCGCCGCAAGGTCAAGCGCCTTTTCGGGCGTGGGCCCGAGCGCCACGACCCCGTGGTGTTCAAGAAGACAGGCGTTCTTTACGCGAAGGGCCTCGGCCGTGCGCTGGCCCAAGAGTTCCGTCCCGAAGGTCGCATAGGGAACGACGTCGATCGAGGATCCCCCCGCAACCGCCACCATGTAGTGAAAGGCGGGAATCCCCTCGTTTTGGCAGGCGAGCGCCGTGGCGTAGGCCGAGTGCGTGTGGACGACCGCCCCCGCGTCGGGGCGCGCCGCGTACACCGCACGATGAAGAGACCACTCGGAAGACGGCAAAAGCGCACCCTCGCGGTCCTCGACCGAAGCCGCCGTGAGCGGCATCCAGACGAGATCCCCGGGCGTGAGCGACGCATAGGGAACGCCCGTCGGCGTCACGAGAAAGCCGTCGCGTCCGCCGCGCTCGACGCGCACCGAGACGTTCCCGGACTTGTTCACGTTGATGCCGCGCTCGTTCATGCCGCGCGCCGCGGCGATGAGGCGCTCGGAAAGACTCGATTCCCGCATCGCCGCCCCTTTATTGGTACGCGCTCAGTTGATCGGCGAAGCCCGTATAGAGGTCTTCGGGCTTGAAGACGCCCCGCTCCGTGAAGAAGGCCGTCACGAGCCGCGAAGGCGTCACGTCGAAGGCGGGATTCGCCACGGGGGTTCCTTCGGGAGCGAGCCGAACCGTGGCGGGCTTGCCGTTCTTGTCCATCCCGTGAACGCCGAGCACTTCGTCGGCGCCGCGGTTTTCGATTTCGATTTCCTGGCGGCCCGAAAGAAGTCGCCAGTCGACCGTCGACGAAGGCGCCGCCACGTAGAAGGGAACGCCGTTGTCGAAGGCAGCGAGCGCCTTGAGGTAGGTGCCGATCTTGTTGGCGACGTCGCCCCGGCGCGTGATGCGGTCGGCCCCGACGATCACGGCGTCGACGTCCCCGTGCTGCATGAGGTGTCCGCCCGCGTTGTCGACGATGAGGGTGTGGGCGACGCCGTGCTCGCGAAGCTCCCACTCGGTGAGAAGCCCCTGATTGCGCGGACGCGTCTCTTCGACCCAGACGTGAAGCGGAATCCCCGCGTCATGCGCCTGATAGATGGGCGAGAGGGCCGTACCGTAGTCGACCGTGGCGAGCCACCCGGCGTTGCAGTGCGTGAGGATGTTCAGAGGCCGGCGCTTTTCCTGATAGAGTTCGCGAAGCACGCCGAGCCCCGCCTCGCCGATGCGGCGGCAGCGCTCCACGTCCTCCTGCGTCATCTCTTCGGCGAGGCGAACGGCCGTGAAGAAGCGGTCCTTGGGCTCGCGCGGCAAAAGAGCTCCGAGCATGCGCGTCACCGCCCACGAGAGATTCACCGCCGTGGGACGGGCGTTGCGGATGACTTCGGCCGCCTTCAGAAGCGACTCGTTGTCGTGACAGGTCTTGAGCGCGAGCACCACGCCCCAGGCTCCGGTGATGCCGATGAGGGGCGCCCCGCGCACCCGCATGTTGCGGATGGCCTCGACCGCGTCCTCCCAAGTCGTGAGAACGCGACGCTCAAAGCGGAAGGGAAGCAGCGTCTGATCGATGATTTCCACCGATTCGCCGCCTTCCAGAGAACGGATGCTGCGGGTGGGAAGACCGTGAACTTTCATAAGCGCAAAAAAGCAAGAAATCTTGGGAAAAAGGGGCGCCCGAAGTGCGGACGCCCCTCCATAAGGTAACGATAGCAGGTTGAGAAAAGAAAAGGAGCCGTCTGACGCGTCACTTCTTCCTTTCGCCCTCGTCGATCTCGACTTTCGCGTCGCGCTCGGCCTTTCGGCGGGCGCGCTCTTCGCGTTTGAGGTCGACGACCTTCACCTTGCAGGCGACGGGGGAAATCTTCTTCGCGCCGATCGGACGACCGCGCCGAATGCCGTCGCCCGTTTCTTCCCCGGGAAGATCGGGAAGCCCCTTTTCAAACTCGGCCTCCCAGACGACTTCGCCGCGCTCGACCGTGGTTTCGCGCAGATCCTCCTCCGTGAAGCTCGCACCGGTGCCGGTGAGCGCCAGGCCCATGCCGAAGGTGTCGAGCACCTGAAGAACCTTCGCAAACTGCGCCGTGGGCTTGCCCGACTCCAGGTCGAGGAGAAAACGCCGGCCCACGCCGCAGCAGATGGCGGCGTCGCCCAGGGTCATCCCGAGCCGCGCGCGACGCGTGCGGATGAGGGCGCCGAGCTCTTCGGCGTCCCCGAAGCGGATGTAGCGCGTACGCATGACGGAGCGCTGGGGCGCGCGACGTCTTTTGGGCGCGGACGTCTCCGAAGCCCGCTTTTCCTTCTTCTCAAAGCGCAGCGTCATGTCGTACCAGACGGCGCCCCCGTGAACGCTTTCCGAAACGCCCCGCTTTTCAAAGCCGAAGCGCTCGTAAAAGGGAATGAGACGCTCCTTGCAGGTGAGCATTACGCCGCGCCGCCCCTCCCTTCGGGCCTTTTCGATGAAGGCGGCGAGCAGATCGCTCGCAATCCCCCGACGACGCCAGTCGGGATGAACGGCCAGGCCGAAGACGCTCTGCCAGGCCCCCTGCGGATCATGCAGACGGACGTCATCGTAAAGACGGTCTTCAATCGTTTCGCAGTTCGTCACCATCCCGTCGATGAGTCCCACGGGCGTACCGTCGGCTTCGGCAATCAAAAAACCTTCCGGAAAGGCCTTCAGGCGAGCCTCAAAACTCTCGCGGCTCGCTCCTTCGGCGGGCGGAAAGCTCGCCGCCTCGATCGCAGTCAGCGCGTCGAGGTCGTGAAGCGTAGCAACGCGCAATGAAATCATAAGAAGAACCCCACAACCGTCCCTTCGGGCGCACGGACCCAATCCGGCGCGAAGCGAAGAGAAAACCCTAAGTCTGAAAAATGGAACGCGGCGCCCGCTTCTTCTCGCTCGGCAGGGCCGGGAGAGTTTTTCAAAAAGGCGAACGCCGTCGATACACGTTAACCCGTAGTCTACCCGAGTTTGAAAAAAGGATTGCGTTGCAGGATTAGGAAATTGTCTGAACCAAAAAGAAAAACGAAAAACTACGCGGTTTTACCTAGCTTTTCCGACGTTTCCCTTTCGCCTCCTCCGAGAAATCCCGAACGTCCCGGGCACGTCCCAGGAAGTCATTATGCACTTTTGCTTATGGCGGCGCATCTCCCCGTCCGTCGTGCATTTTTATTTCCCGATCGGGAACCTTCCAGCAACCCCCGAAGAAACCCGAAAACGTGTCCGAGCACACGGACGCGCAGGCTGCGCTCCCCTACTCTTTGCGCATGGGCTCCCGGTGAGCCTTGACCAAAGGAGAAAGTCTTATGAAAATCACCCGTCGTCAGTTGATCGGTTCGGCCGCCGCCGGTGCGGCCCTCTCGGGCGTCGTGCCCGCCGCGCTCGCCGCCGTCGTGGAAAAGAAGGTCGACCTCGTCATCATCGGCGGGGGCTTGGGCGGCCTCGCCGCCGCGAACGCGGCCGTGAACAAGGGCGCCAAGCCCCTCGTTCTTGAAAAGCTCGCCTTCTTGGGCGGCGCCGGCCTCTTCCCGGAAGGCTCCCTCGGCGTCAATACGCGCTATCAGAAGGAACACGGCATCAAGACGACCGTGCAACAGGTTTTGGACGCCGCGCTGCAGTTCCATCACTTCCGCGCCGATCCGTCCGTTCTTCGCGTGCTGATCGAAGAATCGCAGAAGACGATCGACGAGATCCAGGACATGGGCATTGAATTCCGCGGTATCCGCACCATGTACGACAAGCACGAATCGCTCATGACGTGGCACCTCTTCAAGGGCGGCGCCGCCGAAGTCATCAAGCGCTTCATCGACAACATCAAGGCCCGCGGCGGTGAAATCCTCACGAAGACGCGCGCTCAGAAGCTCATCACCGAAAACGGCGCCGTCGTCGGCGTGGAAGCCGTGAACGAAAAGGGCGACAAGATCATCGTGCGCGCCCGCAAGGTGATCATCGCCACGGGCGGGTTCGCCGCCAACAAGGAAATGCTCGCCCAGTACGTCTTCGACTCCTCCGCCCTCGGCATGGTCGAACCGATTTGGCTGCGCGGCCCGGTGGTCGACGGCCGCACGGGCGACGGCATCAACATGGCCCGTCTCGTCGGCGCCCACGTGGCCGGCATGCACGCCGTGGCCGGCAACGCTCCGTACCTTCCGGACGTTCCCCCGATCAATCAGTTCTCGGGTCCGGACGAACTCAAGCAGGGCCGTTGCGCCCTCGCCCAGCCCTGGCTCTGGGTGGACCACACCGGCCGCCGCTTCTTCAACGAATCCCGCGGCTCCGTCTTCGTCGACGTCTACAACGCCATGACCACGGCGGGCGGCGTCTCCTACACGATCTTCGACCAGGAAAAGATGGACCGCATGATCCAGAAGGGTGCGGTGCTTCCCTTCAACGCCATCGTCCTCGCCGAGACCCCGCTCAAGGCGCTCCCGAAGACCTGGGAAATCGGCCAGCAGCGCGGCTGGGCCTTCAAGGCCGACACGATCGAAGAACTCGCCATGCAGATCGGCGTTCCGCCGAAGAACCTGCGCGAAACGATGCAGAAGGTGAACTCCTACGCCGAAACGGGCGTCGACCCCGAATTCGGCCGCAAGAAGGAACACCTCGTGAAGTTCAACCTTGAAAAGGGCCCGTACTACGCTCTCAAGGCGATCCGCGCCTTCTTCCTCACCTTGGGCGGCGTCACCGTCACGCCCAACTTCGAAGCGAAGAACCCGCAGGGCGACGTGATCCGCAACCTCTACGTCATCGGTCAGGACATCGGCGGTCTCTACGACTCGTCCTATGACCTCCGCTGCGAAGGTTCGGCCTCGTCCTTCGCCATGACTTCGGGCCGCGTGGCCGCGCTCCACGCCCTCAAGGCCATCGAAGCCGGCGAATAATCGACGCTTCCTTTCGGGGGCCGAACCCGCTTTCGGCCCTCGAGCGGACATCCGATCGATCTTCGACCTTCCCGCCCTACGGTGCGGCGAAGGTCGTTTTCTTATCCGCCCACCGCGTTTCTCCGCCGCTCCGTAGAAGTTCTCATCGTTGCCGAAGCGGCCGGCCGATACAATGAGCCTGCACACTTTCCCGACGAAACATGACGAACGCACCGAAGCTCTCCATCTATTCCGACCGAGCCTGGCTTTTCGACGCCGCGCCGGAAGCGATCGAACCGCTCTTTGCCGACGCGCCCCGCAGGGTGATTCCCGCCTGCACGCGGCTCCCCTTCGGCTCCACGCACGTCGTCGCCCGCATTGAAGAAGGACTCTTTGCCACCTACGCTGGTTTTCAAGGGGAATTTCGACTCCTCACGGGGCTTTTCGGCCCGGGCTCGATTTTGGGCGGCGTCAAGGCCCTGACGCACGCGGGGCGTCGAATGCCACTCTCTCTCAGAGCTCTCTCCGACACAACCGTGCGGGTGATCGACGCCGTTCGGTTTCGCGAAGCCCTGGAAGCCGACAAGGCGCTAGAAAAGGACGTTCTTTCCTATTTCCTCGTGATGCACGAACGGCAGATCGACGGCCTCCTCGTCATGGAGTACCTGCCGCTTGCCGACCGCCTCGCCATGCTGATCGAGACGCTCTACTTCGCCATGGGAGAGGAACCGTCGGAGACGCCCGTCGAACTCCCGCTTTCCCTCAACGCAAGCGACCTTGCCGACATGCTGCGCGCCGAGCGCGCATCGGTGAGCCGCGTTCTTTCTCGCTGGGGCCGCGCCGGCATCTTCCGCCGTGAAGGCCGCGCGCTCTACTTCGCAAGCGCCCGTCTTCGTGAACAAAACGCAAGCGGAGTCGCATTCCCGTGAGCCGGATTCTCCTTCTCGTCCTCTCGACGGCGCTCGTCATGCGCGCGCCGATCAACGCGCTCGGCCCCGTCGCAGAAGACGTGATCGAAACGCTCGGCTTCGGCTACGCGGTCTACGGCTTCGTCGCGGCGCTCCCGATCTTTCTATTCGGTCTCATGAGTCCCGTCGTAAGTCGTCTGCTGCGGCGCTTCTCGGGAGAACGGCTCTTCCTCGCGGGGCTTCTCCTTCTCATCTTCGGGTGTTGGGCCCGCGGCGCAGACGACCCCCTTCTGTTTATCGCGGGGACGCTCGTCATGGGCTTCGGGATCACGCAGTTGAACGTCCTCATGCCCGCCGTCATCAAGACGGGATTCAAAGAGAAGTGGCCCGTCATGATGAGCGCCTATGCGGCCTTGATCGGCTTGAGCGGCACGGCGGGCGTGGCGCTGTCGACGCAGCTTTTCGCCGCGACCGCCGACTTTTCGGCGTCGCTTCGCGTCTGGGCCCCGGCCGCTCTACCGGCGCTTCTTCTGCTTCTCTCGCTGAGAAAGGGATTCGTTCCGAAGGAAACGGCCGCTCCCGAAACGTCGGGCCGAATCACCTCTGCCCGGCTCCTTTTCACGCTCGTCGCCATCACGGGACTCCAGGCGGCCATCAATTCGACCCTCAGCCTGTGGCTTCCCTCCGCGCTGACGGCCGACGGCTTCACGTCCGCGCAGGCCGGAGCCTTCGTCACGACGCTCCTCATCGCCTCGATCGCGGGAAGCTTCGCGCAGCCCGCGCTCTCGCGGCTTTGTCCGGACTTCACGGTCCGCGTCGCGCTTTCGGTTGCCGCCTTTGTTCTTCCCGTTCACTTCCTCGACAGTCTGCCGCTCGTCCTCACGGCGCTCGCCGCGGGCTTTGCGCAGGGAATCTTCGTTGCGGAATCCTTCGCGATGCCCGCGAAGAAAACCGACGGTTTCGAGCGGCTCGTGGCGCTCACTGGGCGCGTGCAGTGCGGAGGCTACGTCCTCGCGGGCGTCGGTCCCTTTCTGACGGGCGGCGTCGTGGAGCTTCTCTCGGTCTCGACCGTTCCGACGCTTCTGACGGTTTTCGCCCTCCTCTGGGGGCTCTTTGCGGTGCTCGCCGAACGAGCGGAGTGAACCATTCGCGAAAACCCGCAGAAAACGGCGGAGCGCGGACTTTCGCCGTGCTATAGTTCCTCTCCCGCCGCAGGATCCGCGGCTTTGTCCATACGGAAATTCCCATTCAGCCATGACCGTACGCATGCCCGAACCCAAAGGTACGCTTCTCGGTAAAGAGACGACCTACGAAAACCGATACGATCCGTCTCTGCTCACGCCGATCCCGCGCAGTCTCGGCCGCGACGCAATCGGCCGTCACGACTTCCGCGGGGTCGACGTCTGGCGTCTCTACGAAATCACCTGGCTCGACCTCGAAGGTCGTCCGCACTACGCCGCGGGGGAACTGCTCGTTCCCGCGACGTCGCCCAACATCGTCGAGTCGAAGTCCCTCAAGCTCTACATCGGGAGCTTCACGCAGACGCGCGTGGGCGACCTCGCGACCCTTTGCGAAACGGTCGAGCGCGATCTCTCGGCGAATCTCGACGCCCCCGTGAAGACCCACTTTGCCGAACTCGCCGACTGGAACTGCCCCGTCGAAAAGACGCCGGGCGTTCTTCTCGAGCGCGAAACCGCCCCGAAGGGCGAACTCACGTTCGAGCCCGAACCCGCGCTTCTCGCGTTCTCGGACGACGAAAAGACCGTCGAGGAAACGCTCTCCACCGATCAGCTGCGCTCTCTTTGTCCAGTCACGGGGCAGCCCGACCACGCGACGGTCGTGATCCGCTACCGCGGACGGGCCTGGGACCATGAGGCGCTCTACCGCTATCTCCTTTCCTATCGCCTCCACCGCGGTTTTCACGAACAGTGCTGCGAACAGATCTTCCACGACCTCATGACGAAGCTGTCGCCCGAGACGCTCGAAGTGCGCTGCCTCTTCACGCGCCGCGGCGGGATCGACATCAGCCCCTTCCGTTCGACCGATCGGGACGAACCCGAACGCATCTGGCGCGCCATGCGGCAATGAGCTCGGAGAACGGGCATTCGGTCGTATAATGGTCTTTTCGATCGAAAACATCCTCTCGGATTCTCCGCATGCTCAAAGAAGCTCCACCGCGTCCCGGCGAAGCGCTCGCCAAGACCATTTCGGGTCACCGCCTCACGCACGTGGCCGACTGCCTCGGCGTGAACGTTTCGACCCTGCAGCGCGTGATCCGCGGCGACTTCCGCGTGACGCCCGCCATGGCCTACCGTCTCTCGATCGCGCTTGAAACGCCGATGGAGTATTGGCTTCGCATCCAGACCGAACGCGACGTCTGGGACATGCAGCACGACAAAAACCGTCCGACGAACGTGAAGTCGATCTACGAACCCGAAGCCTCGGACATTCCCGAGCAGGAAACGCTCCCCTTCGACTGGGGCGAAGAATAAGGTTCCCCGCACCGATACCCCGAGATCCCGCCCGCCGAGGCGGGATTTCTTTTGCCCAGACGTCGAGCAAACGAGGGCGTCGGGCGACCCTCCCCGTCCCCTCTCTTCATCCCGTCCTCTCTTTGCACGGGAGCGTGCGCAGTACGAACAACCACGTAACGATTCTTATTCTCTTTTCTAAGAGAAGGTATTTAGGGATATCGCCCTGAGCAATAACCCTGAAACAAATTGTAAGCAAATATACACAATTGTCTTTTCCTTTGGCAGAATGCTCCTCTCTTTCAACCACTGCGCTCCCTTTCAAATGTTTCGGAGCGCTTCGTGAGGATAGTATGGAGTTCGTAGAACTGCTTTTGCTCTGCGTCGCCGTTCTGCTTCTCATCTTCAAGCCCGAGCAGGAAAAACTCGCCTGGTGGCTGACGGTGGGCGGCTGGTTCGTCGTCGTGTTTATGTATGTCGGCCACGTGTCGACGGCCATTCTCGGTTCGCTCAATCTCTAAGGAGGCTTTTCGATGACTGACTATTCGCAGCCCGTCAACGAGGGCGACATCAAGAAGGCGAAAACCTTTTACGACATCATTTGCTGGGGCGGTCTTCTGATCGTTCTGCTCCCCGTCGGCATCGCCAATCTCATTCTCGGCTACCTTCTCGGCGACTCCCCCTGCACGCTCTGCTGGGGTCAGCGTCAGCAGATGGCCTACATCGGCGTCGTGGCGCTCTTCATGGTCCGCTACGGCTTCAAGCCCAAGTACCTCGCCACGATGCTCGTCATGGCGGCCGTGGGCCTCTACTCGTCCTTCCGTCACCTCGGCAACCACGCCGCCCGTGACGTCGGCCAGGGCTTCGGCCTCGACATCTTCGGCATTCACACCCAGATGTGGGCGGAAATCGTCTTCTGGTGCGTCGTGATGCTCTTCGGTCTCGCCACCTTCCTCGCTCCGCGCTTCGACGCGCTGATCGCGGAAATGCGCGGCCGTCCGTGGCGTCCGCTCACGACCTTCTACAAGATTGCCTTCGGCATCGTCGCCTTCATCATCGCCTCGAACTCCTTCCAGGCCGCCTGGTCGACGGGTCTTCCCCCGAACTGGGGTCAGGGCGATCCCTGGCGCTTCTCCTGGGACCGCAAGTACATCACGTACTCCGCCGATTCCTGGGAAGGCATGTGGGCCGGCATCAACTTCCTCGGCCGCCGCGACGTGAAGGATCCGGACCTTGCCTACAAGCCCAACGCCAAGAAGCTCGGCATCACGTGGAACCACAACGCGGCCGAAGCCCCGATCGCTCTGAACGGCAGCCTCACGGTCTCGAACACGCGTGAAATCAAGGGAATCGACGCCAAGCTCAACACGCTCCAGAAGATCCGCGGCGAGTACGTCGTGACCTCGAAGTACGACTTCTGGTTCCTCAACGACGACCTCACCCCGTCGATCCACGCCGCCATGGACCCCTGGTTCTCGGCGAACGTCCTCGACCTCGTCGGCGTCACGCCCTACGGTGAAGACGCCTACGTCCTCATGGGCATGAACAAGTCGATCCTGCGCGTGCGCAAGAACCCCGAAGCCGACGACGTTCAGGGCTGGGCCAACTTCACGGCCGGCCGCGATCAGGTCGAAGCCGTGGGCGGCAAGGGCCGCGCCCGCATCGACACGACCCGCGCCAAGATGTTCTACGTCCACTCGAGCGCGACGGACGGCAAGTACATCTTTACGGCCACCGTGCCCGACAACAAGGACAAGAAGACCTTCGTGATCTCGAAGGCCCTCATGGCCGACTGGACGCTCTCGGGCGAATTCAAGCCCGCCGCCGCCCTCAAGGACGGCCGCTCGCTCGGCGAACTCTACGTCACGGGCATGGTCTACGAAGACGGCAAGCTCTACGCCGTGTCGAAGAACTTCAACGTCCTCGTCGTGATCGACCTCGCGACGGAAGCCGTGACGGAAGCCTGGGGTCTCCCCGCCGACTTCACGGACATCCGCGGTCTCGTGAAGACGGGCGACACCTTCGAAGTCCTCGACGGCAACCGCATCGTGACGCTCACGAAGTAATTCGAAGCATCGCGACCGCATGAATCCGGGCCGTTCTCCTTCGGGAGGACGGTCCGATTTTTTTGTTCGCCCCCTCCTCTTCCTACCGCGCCGCGAAAGACGGAGACCGTAACCGTTTGCAAATGCCATCCGGGCGCGATTTGCGGACGAATCCCGTCCGTATAATGGACCGACATGTCACTCAACAGGGAGACCCTCATGTCCGCGCGTCTCAAACTTCTCGCGCCCCTACTGGGCGCCCTTCTTCTTTCGGGATGCCAGACCTTCACCGAAGGCGGCGCTCCGGGCGACGCCGCGTCCGCTCCGGTCTCCGCGGAGAAGCCTGCCAAGGCCGCGGCGTCCCGCTTTCCCTGTCTCGACGCCCCGCGCTTCGATCTGATGTTCGACATCGGCCCCTCGATCGCGGTGGGCGACGAAGAAAAGCTCGATCTCGCCCGCAACGCGGCGGAACGACTCCTTGAAGACCTCGCCGAGTACGACCACCCCGTGGCGATCTTCACGGCGAGCCCCTACGCAATTCCCGGCGGCGACGAAACGCCCCGCCCCGCTGCGCTCGCGCGCGTGATCGACGGTCTCAAGGCGCTGCCGAGAAACAATCCCAAGCTCGAGCGCGCGATCTCGGCCTACGCCGCCACCTACGGTTGCGCCCCGAAGACGCGCGGCGCCCTCGTTCTCTTTACGGACGGCGCGTGGCTCGACGACCAGAAGGTCCTGCGCGCCGCGGAGCGCTTGACGCGTCTCGCCCCGTCCGCGGGCCTCTTCGTGATCGGTCTTCGTCCCAACGAAGCGGACAAGGAAAACCTGCTACGGCTCGTCACGCTCGTTCGCGAAGCGAGAGGTGAAGCGGGCGGCGCCTACATCGAGGTCGACCGCCTCGAATACGATCCGGACGCCTTCCTGCTCTTTTCCGACAAACTCCACCGCTGGTTGGCCGACGACACGGACGCCGCCCCCGCCGACGACGAGGAAACGGCGGTCTGACGGATTTTTCCGGACACAGAACGCACGAAGGGCCGGGAATTTTCCCGGCCCCTTCGTTTTTCGAATCGGCTTTGGATCCCGACTTTCGTGCTAATCGATAGACTTTGTCTGCATTCTTGCTTGAGAGACATGCGATTTCGTCGATTATTGAACTATCGATTTTTGTAGGTAGCTATTTCATAGGTAACTTGAGCCGAAGTTTTTTGCGAATAGTCGAAGCAGTTTCCACCGCATTGAGCGGTTCCATGCCGCAGGCGATGAGGATTTCGTCGCAGAGCGCAGACAGGGCTTTCTTGTCCCCACTCTCGTCCGTGGCAGTTGCTGCTTCGACCTCGAGGTTGCCGCAGGTGTAGACGTGACTGTTGGCTTTCTTCAGGCCGCTCACGTGCTGTATCTTCATAGACTCCAATGCCTCAACAATCTCGGTCGCTGACAAAGTTAATCCCCTCTCCTGCAGTTGTTTCATAAAAACCTTCTGCATCACAAGGGCTATGTAGTTCAGGACAAAATGGCCTCGAATGTGTTCGTCCGTCCAAACAAAGACGGGACGTGCTTCAAGGTTTGTCTTAAGCATCCGAAAGTTGTCTTCGATCCGCCAGAGTTGGCGTAATTTTCGATACACCCACTGAGGATCCGGATCCTTGATGTTCGTCAGCAAGGCCGTGTATCCGCACCAGGTTCGCCGCTTGTCGTACAGCTTCTGGTTCAAATGAGGGCTGGTTGTGTCGACTTTAATGAATGCCTTGTAACCGCTTCTGCTGGAGGCCGCTACGGCGGCCGCTCCCTTCTCAACGAGGTTTGCGGCACGGTTCCACTTCAGGGTTAGCTCCCGTAAGTCGTGCTCGAATCGGCGCCTTGAAAACGTACCGATGCACGTAGCATCAAACTTCGCCGCTTCCACTGTTCCTGTCACGTGGTTACGGTAGGTCTTGTCGATGGCAAGCGGTAGGGTCTTGTAGCCCCACTGGTCGCCGTCGTCGGAGCGGTGCCACAGCCAATCTTCCTCATCAAGCAATTTTTTTTGTTCCGGAACCTTGAGCTTGATGTACGGCGGGTAGCCGACAATGAACCGAAGTCCCTTGTTCTGAAGGGCGTCCAGGTTGACGAGCTGGTTCAAACCACTGTCGGCCACGACGATCACGTCTTTGATCTTGTACGAGCGTTGGAATTTTTCGATCACTTCGATGAGTGTGCGGACCTCTCCCGTATTTCCCGGAAACAGTTCGTACGTGAACGGCACCCCGTCGGCATCAATCAGCAGGCCTAACACCACTTGTGTTTCCTGGGTTCGATGCTCCTTGCTCATTCCGCGGCGGCGCAGATCGCCCTCCAGGAAACTCTCAAAGTAAAACGTCGAGACGTCGTACTGCGCCACCGTCAGGTCGCGTTTGTACATCGCATCAATAGATTTATTGAGGCGTCGGATGATGTTGTCCTTGTGCTGAGCCAAGACGCCAAGGCTGTCGTACATCTGCTGCAACTCGATCTCAGAGAAGTCCGTGAGATACATGTTGCGGTGGCGCCAGCTCGAAAGCTTGGAAGCCGGCTTGATCAGGCGCGACATGCATGAGAAAAAGACCGTCTTCTCAAGGTCGTAACTCACGTCGTGATTACGACGGAAATTCTTGAAATAGGCGGCCATGCCGAGCCGTTCCCACAGGGGATGAAAAATCGCCGGGGTACAGGTGAGGCAAGAGGATCTTTTACTCGGTTCAGGAGAAACGTTGACGCCGCTCAGCATGCGCTCCTTGACGGTGTTGCTGTATGCCCGGGAGTTGGCCTGTAGCTCTTTGACTCTCGCCTCGAGCTTACTCATGGCGTCTGGATCTTCGGCCAGCAGTTTGTCAAGACGACCGAAGCTCTCCAACGTCCTACTCGTCGGACGCTTGGTGGCAGGGTCGCGATAGTTTTCCACGATGTAGGCGTATTCGCGGTTGTTGAACTTCTTGATCGAGAGGGAGATCGCCATTTCGAGAACCTTTGATCATCTTCTTCCACTATCAATTCTATCATGTTTCTACCTACAATTTTACTACAAAACCTGATTAAACAAAAATCCCTGAAACCGTTACGCTACAGGGATTTTCTTGAAGAAAATGCTTTAAAACGCCCTAAAGTCGGGAAGGGCCGGGAATTTTCCCGGCCCCTTCGTTTTTCGAATCGGCTTTGGATCAGGCGATCGCCTTTTCAAAGAGCGCCTTGATGGAGGCGATGTCCTTGGGTTCGACGAGCGTGTCGATCATTTCGCCCTTCTTGTAGAGCTTGAAGGTCGGAATGTGACGGATGTCGAGCTTTTCACGAAGCCCCGCGTCGGCGTCGAAGTCGGCGTTCCCGAAGGCGACGCGGTCGCCGTAGGTTTCGAGAAGCTTGCGAACGAAGGGTTCCGCGCGGCGGCAGTCCGGGCACCAGGCGGCGCCCATCACGAAGATGAAGGGCTTTTCGGACTGAAGAACCGTTTCGTTGAAGTTGGCTTCGGTGACGTGGATCATCATGATGAGATCTCCTCATAAAAGATTGGGTTTCCTCATCCTACGACAAGGAAACCCATTTCCTGAGTGAATCGCTCGGTTTTTACGCGCGTTTACGTTTAGGCAAAAACCTTTTCATGACGCCGCACGGCAAAGAGGCTCGCCGTGAGGAGGCAGACGATCCCGAGGAAGGCGCCTTCGAGCGAAATCGCGGACGAAACCGCGCCGATGAGGGCGGGCCCCGCGAGGAGACCGCCGTAGCCCACGGTCGTGACGGCCGTGATGGCCTTGACGCTCTCCATCTTCTTGTCGCGCGAGGCGGCCGAGATGAGGATCGGCGCGAGGTTCGCGATGCCGAGGCCCATCACGAAGAGGCTCGCGAAGACCGCGGCGGGGAGCGGGAAGAAAACCATGACGCAGAGCGACGCGATGATCATGGCGACGCCCGCGAGAAGGACGACGTTCGGCCCCACCTTTTCCGTCACACGGTCGCCCATGAGGCGCGAGACGGCCATGGCGATCACGAAGAGCGTGTAGCCGAAGGCGCTCGCTTCCTGCGGAACGCCCGCGGAGTCGCGCAGATAGATGGCGCTCCAGTCGAGCATGGCGCCTTCCGTGAGGAAGATCACCGCGCAAAGGGACGCAAGGATCAGGACCGAACCCGAAATGCGGCGCGCGCCCGTCGTGCCCGAGGTCGTGCGGCCCTCCTTCTTTTCGCTCTTGATTTTCTCGTTCGTGATGCGCGAGAGAATCGCGACCAACACGAAGGCGAGCACCGTCATCAGCGTGGTGATCGTCATAAGGGGCGTGAGACCCGAAACGAAGCAGAGCGTGATGAGGCCCGCCGAGACCACTTCGCCGATCGAATACGCGGCGTGCAGACCCGACATGATGCGGCCTTCCGACTTCTTTTCAAGGTGCGTGCCGTAGATGTTGACGCTCACCTCGAGACAGCCGAGCGTGATCCCGTAGAGGAAAAGCGCCGCGCATTCGAAGGCGTAGCTCGGCATGAGCGTGAGGCAGACAAGGAGAAGGCAGGAGAGAAGCCCCGAGAGGCCGATCGCGTTGCGGCAGCCGATTCGCTGCGAGAGCGTGCCCGCAAGCGGCATTCCGACGAAGCTTCCGACGCCCAAGCCCAGAAGGAGCGTACCCAAGAGCATGGGCGAAAGCTCCAGCCCCGACTGCACGAAGGGGATGAGGGGCGCCCAGGAGGCCACCGTGAAGCCCCCCGTAAAAAAGCCGATGCGCGCGGACCAGAGCTCCGCCTTGGTGGCGGCCCCCACCTTGGGGCTCGCGTCGGTTTTGTCACGGGAAAGAGAGAGGGAGGAAACGGATTCGCGAAGCTTCGACGCCGCGGCGGACGTGCCGGCGAAGGACTTCGGAGAGATGTTTTTCGTTAATTCGCAGGACATACAGGACGATGATCGTGGATGACGCTAGAATTTTATCAACAACAATCCGATACTTCAAAATAGATTCCATCAGAAAACTGATGGATAAAACCACACGATGAGCATCAAGATCGACGAAATCCGCTCCTTCGCAGCGGTTGCCGAGACGGGTTCCTTTTCCGAAGCGGCGAGACGCCTGCGCCGTGCGCAGTCCGTTCTCTCCATGCACGTGGCGGGGCTTGAAGCCGACCTCGGCTACGCCCTCTTCCACCGCACGCCCAAACCCGAACTCACGGCCCGCGGCCGCGAACTCCTTCCCATGGCCCTGCGTCTCCTCGCCGAAGCGCAGCGACTCGAAACCCGCGCGGCGGCCTTGGCCGACACCGCTTTGCCCGCGCTCTACCTCGGGATCGACCCGATGCTCGAGGCTCCGGTCATGATCGAGATCCTGCAGCAGTTCTCCAAGGCCTTTCCGAGCGTACGTCTTCAGATCGAAAACATCACGGGGTCGGAAGCGCAGTGGTTCTTTAAGAAGTCAGGGATGAACGCGGCGCTCGTCTTTTCGTCGGAACCCGCGATCGAAACGCGTGAGCGCGTTCTCGGGCGCTCCCCCGTCTCGGTCGTGGTGTCGAAGAACCACCCGCTCGCCTCCCTTCCGACGCTTACGACCGAAGCCCTTCGGCAGCACCGGCAGATCATCGTGCACGCACGCGACAGCGAGTCGGCGCCGCCGAACATCATCAATCCCGACCATTGGGAAGTGGACAGCGGCCCCTGGGCCTTGGGACTCGTGGCCCGAGGCGTCGGCTGGGCGCTCCTTCCGAAGTCCCTTCTGACGGGCCGTTCCGCCGCGAATTCGGGCGTGACCGCGCTCGAACCTCCGTTTGCGATCGAGCCCGCTCGTTTGACGCTTCGGAGCAAGCCGGGCGAAGTCACCGAAGAGATTCTCCTTTGGTGGGAGAAGACCGTCGGAAAGCACAAGGTGCGGCTCGGGCTTGCCGCCGCGCCGAAGACGGCGGCGGCGCCCAAGCCGGAGTCGTAAAGGTATTTCATCCTCCAATAAGGCGCCGCTGACACAATACGTTGACCCCGTCGCCTCTGCGCGACCCTGACGAAAGGATTGTTTCATGATCAAGCGTACCCTCTTCCTCGCCCTTCTCCTTCTCGGCGCCCAGACCGCCATGGCCGCCGCCGAAATCAATCTCGGCGAACTCGTCACCGCCACGCACGACGAAGAGTGGCAGCCCGTTCAGCTTGAAGAAGACGGCGTCGCCTCGATGAAGCCGCTTCTGCGCGCCTTCACGCCGAAGTCCGAAGCGAGCTTCGAACTCCTCTGGAAGAAGGAGCCCAAGGACGGTCTCGAACCCTATGAAGCGATGGTCGAAAACTGCGGCGACCCGATCGCCGACGCTTCCGGCAAGCAGGCCTTCATCCAGAAGATCGGCGCCGACTTCGAACTCAAGGACTACAAGACTGAAAAGTGCGCCTTCGGTCCCCTTCCCTGCGTGAAGCTCTCGACCACCTATCAGATGAAGCAGACGAAGACCGACATTCAGTTCATTGAATACACGGTCTTCAACAAGGAAACCGGAAGCGTCTATCTCATGCGCACGGCCGGCAACGCCGCCAAGGCCGAGGGCGTCTTCAAGGGCGCCGACATCCTCGTGCAGCTCGTCATGAAGCGCGACAAGTAAGAGAAAAAAGCGAGCCGCCGCGGAACCTTTCCGCAACGACTCGGAAGCTTTTCACTCCCCGTCTGACGGAACGTTCGGCGGGAAGTTTTGTTTTCGGGCATTGTCGATGGCGAGACGTACGCCGTCTTCCCTACCCTCCCAATGACTCCCATTCAACAAATCCTCCCTTTGTGACGATTCCGCAACAAATCTTGTCGACCAATATGTCTTTCTGACTAGTGGTTTCCGCCTAACACCCCCGCTTTTCATCAAAACTTCATGAATTCGTTCTGTTTTGTGATCGAAGAGTCACAAAAGCTCTATAGGATGAAACCCACGCCAGGTGAAAAACCCTCGCTAAATACAACTCAAACCCTCACGGGAAGGAATTCAATCATGAAGAAGTCTCTCATCGCGCTCGCCGTTCTCGGCGCTGCCGCTTCCGCCCAGGCCGCGGACATCTCGCTCTACGGCGTCGTCGACACCGGTCTTGCTTATACCTACAACGACGACTGGACGATCGGCGACAAGGGCAACATCGTTCACTCCGCCGACGGTGAAAGTAACCTCGAAATGGCCTCGGGCATCAACGCCTCCTCGCGCTTCGGCATCGTCGGTTCCGAAGACCTCGGCAACGGCATGAAGGTCTCCTTCAAGCTCGAAAGCGGCATCAACACGGACGACGGCAGCCTCGGTCAGGGCGGCCGCCTCTTCGGCCGTGAAGCCTCCCTCACGCTCTCGGGCGACTTCGGCAAGATCTCGGCCGGCCGCATGGGCGGCGTCGGCTCCTCCGCCGGTACCTACGACTACGTCTACGCCATCGGCGAAGCCTTCGACGGCGGCGACTTCAACATCTGGGGCATGACCGCTTCGAGCCGCTACGACAACATGATCACCTACGAAACGCCCGAATTCGCCGGCGTCAAGGTGACGGCTCAGTACTCGTTTGACGGCGACACCGGCGCCGACAACGACGACTACAAGGACGAAGCTCTGCACGGTACGGAAGGCAAGTCCACGGTTGACCGCTACGCCTCTCTCGCCGTGACGGGCGGTCTCGGCAACCTCCAGTTCGTGGGCGCCTATGAATACTTCAATCACGCCGCCAACACCGTCATGAAGGACGACGGCCACCTCTTCCACTTGGGCGGCAACTACGACTTCGGCGTCACGAAGGTCTTTGCCCTCGCTCAGTACTACCAGGGCATCCGCAATGCGGCCGGCTGGAACCTGACGGACGACATTCTTGACACCGACATGGAATACTCGGATACGGATGGCACCGACGGCTTCAAGGGCTACGGTCTCCACATCGGTTCGATCACCCCGATCGGCGGCGGTGACCTGACGGTGGCCGCCTACTTCCAGGACGGCAAGCTCGAAAACCTTGGCGACAAGGATACCTTTGACCTTGACGCCCAGTACGTCGGTGTGTCGGCCCGCTACGCCTATCACCTGAGCAAGCGTACCGACGCCTACCTCGGCGCCGGCTACGCCAAGACCACGCTCGACGTTTCTGACGAGTACGCCGGTCAGCACGACATGGAAAAGGAACTCATCCAGGCCTATGTCGGTCTCACGCACCGCTTCTAATCGACGTTCCTGACACGTTGATCTGAACAGAGCCCCGGTCTTCGCAAGAAGCCGGGGCTTTTCACATCTCTGCGGGACAATCCCCCTCCCGCCCGTCGCCGTTTCTCAGAGAGCGGGATCACTCGATCCTCTTTCTCCCGCGAACACCGAAATCTTCCCTCACCCCGATCGAACCGGTCTCAACGCCCTAACCCCTTCCTTCAGGCAAGTAGCTTTGCGCGCGGCGCCTACCTCTTCACTGCCGACCGGTCTAACGCCCCGTCATCGTCCTCCTGCTCGCCGGGAACGAAACCTCACGGGCTTCCGTACCTTCATCCCCTCTCCGATCTTCGACTTGTGGCAGGCCCTGCACGTATCGCGACCCGAAAGAAATTGAACCGTCCGCCTCCTCTGCGACGCCCCATGTCGATCCTCACCCCAGAAACGCTGCCATTGCCGTCATCCTTCGATACGCGGCTCGGCATCAACCTGCAGCAGCGCCCTCTCCCACGGCCGCTCTGCGGCCCTCTGAAGGTGATCTGAGACCTCCTCATCGTCTTGCCGCCCCGAACGTACAACGGCCCGCCGAATCGAGTTCGACGGGCCGTTGCAATGGGTTAGGCTCTGGAGCGGATGCTCGTCAGGCGTTCTCCTTGGCGATGCGTTCCGCACGCTTGCAGGCGGCATAGGTGAAGAGGACGTCGGTCGAGGAGTTGAGCCCCGTTTCGCAGGAGTCCTGCAGAACGCCGATCACGAAGCCGACGGCCACGACCTGCATGGCGGTGTGCTGATCGATGCCGAAGAGCCCGCAGGCGAGTGGAATGAGCATGATGGAGCCGCCCGGGACGCCCGAGGTGCCCGCCGCACAGATGGTGGCGACGACGCAGAGGAAGAGCGCCGTGGGAATGTCGACGGCAATGCCGAGGGAGTACGCGGCCGAGAGCGTCAGAACCGTGATCGTGATCGCGGCGCCGCCCATGTTGACGGTGGCCCCGACCGGGATCGAAACGGCGTAGGTCGATTCGGGGAGGTTCATGCGGCGGCAGAGTTCGAGGTTCACCGGAATGTTCGCGGCCGAGGAGCGCGTGAAGAAGGCGGAGATCCCCGATTCACGGAGCGTCAGGAAGGTCGCGGGATAGGGATTGTCGTGCGTGCAGAGCCACACGATGAAGGGATTCACGACGAGCGCCACGAAGGCCATGGATCCGATCAGGACGGCGAGAAGATGCGCGTAGTCGACCATCGCGCCGAGACCTTCGGTCGCGAGCAGTTCGGAGACGAGACCGAAGATACCGAAGGGCGCGAAGCGGATGACGAGCGAAACGATGAATTCCACGGCGCGGGAAGCGTCCTGCAGAACTTTGCGCGTCTCGTCCGTCCCCTTGCGAAGAACCAGACCCATGGCGATGGCCCAGGCGAGAATGCCGATGTAGTTGGCCGAAGCGAGCGCGTGGAAGGGATTGTCGACGAGATTGAGGACGAGCGAACGGAGCACGTCGCCGATGCCGCCCGGAGCATTCACTTCCGCACCCTGGGCAACGAGCTGGATCTCGGAGGGAAGCATGAAGCTCGCCGCCACGGCGACGAGCGCCGCGGAGAAGTTCGCGGCGAGATAAATGAAGATGATGGGCTTGATGTGGACGGATTCGCTAAGGTCGCTGCGGCCGGCGATCGAACTCATGACGAGCACGAAGACGAGAACCGGGGCGACGCCCTTCAGGGCCGTGACGAAGATGGTCCCGAGAAAGCCCGCGGACTTGGCGAGTTCGGGCGAAGAGAGGCCGAGAAGACAGCCGAGAACGAAACCTACGAGAATCTGCTTGATGAGGGAAGCCTGCAGAAAAGGCATGGCAAAGCGGAAGACTTTGCGTAGCGATGTGCGCATGTGGGGATTCCTGTTGTTTTCGGGAGGGTTTTCCTTCGGTCGAAGACTCTTCTTGCGGCCGTTCGACCAAAGACTTTCCGATTGTAGCGCCATCGGACAAGGCAAAAGAAAACTCCCGCCGTCCGAAGACTCGGGAGTTTCGAGAGGTTTTCGCGGAAAAAACGCAGAAAAGCGTTGCGTTGTCAGTGCGCCTTCTTCGTGAGAAGGTCGATCCCGCACATGACGAGCGCCGAGAGCACGAAGGTCAGGTGGATGATCACGTACCAGAACAACTTGTCGTTTTCGGTCGTCGGGATGTTCATGAAGACGCGCAGAAGGTGGATGGACGAAATCGCCACGATCGAGGCGGCCACCTTGTTCTTCAACGAACCCGCATCCATCTTGCCGAGCCACGAGAGCTTGTCCTGCGACTCCTGGATGTCAAGCGACGAGACGAAGTTTTCGTAGCCCGAGAACATCACCATGACGATGAGGCCGCCCACGAGGCCCATGTCGACCATGGAAAGAATGCCGAGTATGAGGTCGGCCTCCTTCATTTCCAGAACATGCGGAATGATGTGGAAGGCTTCCTGAAAGAATTTGATGCCCAGACACAAAAGCGCGAGCGTGAGGCCGAGATAGATCGGAGCGAGCAGCCAGCGGCCCGCATACATGGCTCGTTCGAAAAAAGATTCCATCGTGAGTGAAAGTGAACGGTGAAAAGGAAACGCGATTTTAGCAGAAGATCGGAAAAAAACGCTCCGGGAGAGCCTTTCGGCAATCCCGGAGCGTCCGCTTTTCCCGCTCCCTGCGGCATCAGGCCGGCACGGGAAGGAGAATTTCGTCGCGACGGCTCGTGAGATAGTCGCGGAAGATGTGTTCTGCGGGCGGCTGGTACCACGTACCGTCCGGGAGCTTCACGCTGGTTTCCTTAAGGCGCCAGGCCGAAGCCCCGCAGGTCCAGAGCTTGTAGTTGCGCATCTGAACGCACAAGCAGGTTTTCCCGGCGACGGCGGGCTGCTTCACCTCGGGATGTTCGGCGACGGCCTCTCGGAAAGCCTTCAAATACTGACATTCGCCGTGGTCGAGCATGTACCCGTAGGCCTCGCACTGCGGCTTCGTGTTGGCGTTGATGGCGGGAGAACACGAGAGCATGCGCATGGGATAGCCCGTCGGAGAAATTCCGTTCACGACGATTTCATCCTTTTCGGCGTTGAAGTAGCGCTGCTTCACGTCGTCGGGAATGCCCGACTCACGGGCGATCGTAAAGCGCGTCGCCACCTGCACGGCGTCGGCCCCCTCCTCCATGAGCCGCACGCCGTCGGTCCCGGTGAAGACGCCGCCCCCGGCGACGAGGGGAATCGAAAGTCCCTTCTCCGCGAGGTATTGCTTCACGTCGCGGACGATGTCGGAGAGCTTGAAGTTCGCCCAGTCAAAACCGAATCCCAGGTGGCCGCCGGCAAGCGGCCCCTCCACCACGACGAAGTCCGGGAGACGCTCGGTTTTGGCGGTGCGCCGCAGGAAGATGTTGAGCGCCCGCACGGACGAAACGACGATGCCGAGCTTCGCATCGCGAAAGCGGGGATTATCCGCCATCAGTCCGAAACTCGAGGTATGAAGACCCGCGGAAAGGCTGATGCCGTCGATTCCGGCGTCGAGCGCCGCGTTGAGGCGGGCCTTGAGCGAACCGAGCGGATCGTTCATGGTGAGCTTTTCCATGACGTTGATGAAAACGAGTCCGTCCCCCTTCTTCGCACTCATGACGTCTTCCACGTAGCCCTTGGTGGCGCGGCGGATGCTTTCGAGATCAAAGTGCATGTCGGGCTTCGGGGCGAGCCCGGCAAAGGCTTTGCAGAGCTTGGCCTTGGCAGCCGTGAAATGGGTCCCGAGAAGACGGTCCGAGACGTCGGGCATCATGGCGTCGGAGATGTGGCCGATGCCGCCGCAGCGGGCGACCTCGAGCGCGAGCTCCTTCGTGGAGATGTTGACCCCCATGCCGCCGAGGACGATGGGCAGCAGCTCCTTTTTGCCGAGAAAGAGACGGTAGTCGTTGAGACACTTGTCGAGAATGGATTCGTTCATGGCAGTCGTGTGGTGGGCCGCAACAGAGCGGCGAAAAAACGTGGGGGAAAGTCTGCGGGAGGGAGGACTGCTTTCGAACGCCCTTTTTATGCGGGTAAACACGGAGAAGAAAAGTCCGCTAGAATGCGTTTCCTCGAAGGAAAAGCGGCAGCACAAGGCTTTCGGACAACGTAAACAAACGTTTCGCATCCGTTCGGATGAACGTGATTACGGGAGGCCTTCAGGCATCGACGCGAAGGAGCGCCTAGGCAAAACCACCCGTCGCGGGCATGCATGCCTCGCAGGGCGCGGTCGGCCACCGGGATCGGTGTTCCGAAGCACGGTTCGGGGCGTCCCTTTTGTCGGATGAACGCCCTTGTCGGAGGTCGTCGGAAGCCGGAGAAAAGGTCACGGAAGCCGTCTTCGCCGAGTTCGTTTCTTGCCCGATTCTCTTAAGACGGGGTTCAGCTCCGGCAGGAAGAATTCGCCTTCCCCGGCTCGCGACCGGCCTCCTTTCCCGTCCGTTCGGGAACTTTGACGAGGCAACGGCCGTCAAGAGCGGCAAGACCTTCGGGAGGGAAGCACTCCGCAAGGACGGCGCGAGACACGAATGGAGACCGACGAATCATCAGAAAACCAACGCAAAAGGAGGTGAACGGCATTAATGCCCCGATCGGTGTCTTTACAAAAGAATGCGGTGAATTCTTTTTGGTTTTCGAAGGAGGCATCGGAGATCGCCCGGCAAGACGGCAAAGGCCCCGGATCATTTTCCTTGAACCTACAGAAATGTAGCGCTCAACGCAGACCGCACGAAGGAAGCTTGAAAGGGGAGAGAACGATTGTTCCGATCGGGAACTATATGTAAGACAAAAAGATGCAAATCTGCAATTTTCAAAACGATCCGTTGAGGAGAGTGTTCCCGAATACGAGGGCATGAAGAACCCCACACACGGGAGGAGACCGGTTCGACGAGAGAAGAACATCAATCTAGAGACAAAGCATACTGTTCTTAGTCGTGAAAAACGTTTTTCAAATTCTCCAAAGTCGATGCTGTTTCCTGACATCGACACGACATATTACGATCATATAAGGCGCAGAATATTAGGTTTTATAGCCGTTATTCATCGTATCCTATGTATTGTGCGGTTTTAGACATTCTTCACATATCCATTCAAATCCGCATTGAACTGTCCGATTTTAACCATCTTCCGGATTTTCTGACAGAGGCCCTTCAAAACCGTATAATTCATCTCATAAACCGTTTTAACACTCTTTACTCACAGGATTCTACGTTTATGAGACCATCGTTCGCGACGGCGGAGGCCGTTGAAGCTCTCGGCCGAAGGATACGCTTCCTTCGTATTCAGAGAAAGCTTCAGCAAAAAATCGTGGCGGAGCGTGCGGGTATTTCCGTCAACACCCTCTCGAAAATGGAACTCGGCGACTGCGGCGTTTCGATTGGGAACATCGTTTCCGTCCTGCATGCGATCGGCGTGGACGACCCCTTCTCTTCTTTGGGTACCGACGAGCTTGACGACGGCTTTTTGACGGACCGCCCTCTTCCTCGGCGTGTGCGTCGCCGCCGGGTGAAGGAGGAATAACAAAAATGTTGCGCTCGGACCACCGCATCTGGCAGCTCTCCTATCCCCTCACCTTTGAGAGCGATTCGGAAAAAAGAATTCCCGTCGGCCGTCTTCATGTACGTGACGACAATGCGTCAACGCTTCGTCGTTCCGAATTGGAGTCCCGATCGGGATCTTTATCGCATAACGGGGAAAATTCCGACTCGAAGACTTCTCGAAAGGTCAAACGGCGTACCGTTCTCGCGCCTCAACCTTCCCTTTGGTTCGAATACGATAAAGCGTGGTTGTCCGAAGGCTTCGCCCTCTCTCACGATCTCCCTTTGAAGGATGGTCCGATCCTGCCGAAAAAGGGAAAGCGTCTCTTCGCCCTTCTGGAAGACGTTCGGCTCGATCCTGAGGTCCGTTTCCTCGTCGATGAGGCGCAGGAAAAAGGCGTTTCACTCGACTGGATGCTCGGCGTCAAGCCGGAAGAGGCCGCATTCACGTCCCTTCTCGAGGAAAATTCCTCGCTTGGCGCTCTCTCGGCGGCGCTTGAGGGCGACGTCAAACCGCTCGCTCCCGCCCTCCTAGCGAAGATTCTTTCGCATCGTCCCGCCCTTCCCGTCTTTCAGTCTCAGGGCGACGAGCTTCTCTACGCCCACCATGCGGCGGAGCGAAACCGTGCCCGGAAGGCCGAGCTCGAACTCCTTCTTTCCGCCCGTACGCTTCCCGGACGTTCGCCCGTCTATTCGGTTCTCGTCGACAAGCGTCCCGCCGTCGCGACCTTCGGACAGTCGTCCGAACCCGTTCACGCCGCGCTCTGGCAGGGCTTCTCTTTGGAAACGGCCCGTGCCGTAGGAATCCGTACCGTCACGCCCACGCTCAGGATGCTGATGGGAGAACCCGTGCTTCTTCGCAGCCGCGCCGACCGCGACGATGCGAACCGTCCCTATGCGGCCTTGTCCGCCAAGGCCCTCATTGCTCCCAAGGGTTCGGGCTTGAGAAAGACGATCACTTACTCCGACATCGTCGACTTTCTCACGAGGGAAGGCGCGGCGCCGAAGCTTGATCTCCCCGAGGTCTGGCGCCGCATGGCCTTTACCCTTCTTACGGGTCCCACGGGCGACCATCCCGAGCGCTGGCTCTTCATCCGACCCGTCGGTACCCATTCCGACGGTTGGCGGCTCGCCCCTGCGCACAGTCTCACCTTTACGTCGCCTTCACTCGTCTCTCGGGGCGGCATGAAGCTCCGCGCAGCTTCCTCGCGCTTTACGACGGACGAAGCGATCACCTACGCCCCCTATTTCGATCTCTCGATTCAGGAGGCGAAGCGCTTCGTTCTCACCGTGCGCCGCCGTCTTCTCGACTGGGACGCCGACGCGCGCGAGTACGGCATTCCCCCTCGGGAAATCGAAGCCATGGCGGACGCCTTCGAAGACTGATCTTCGTGGCACAATGCACCAAAACACCATTGAAGGAGACGGCATGTCGAAAACCTATGCCCTCATCACCGGCGCTTCGAGCGGGATCGGTCTCGAAATCGCTCGGCAGCTCGCCGCGCGCCGCATGCATGTGACGCTCGTCGCCCGCTCGGGCGACGTTCTCGAAGAAGTGGCCCGGGAACTGACGGAACGCTTCGGCGTCGACGTCCGCACCGCTACGCTCGACCTCTCCAAGTCGGACGGCTGCGAAGCGCTCGAACACCTCATCGAAGAGGACGAGCGCGAACTCACGCTTCTCGTCAACAACGCGGGCGTGGGCGCCTTCGGTTCGGCTCTGGACGTTTCCGAAGAGCGCGTTCGCACGATGCTTCGCCTCAACATGGAGGCGGTGACGCGCCTCACGCTCTTTTGTGCGAAGCGCTTCCGGGAGCGCGGACACGGCCGCATCCTCAACATCGCCTCCACGGGCGCCTTCCAACCCTGCCCCTGGCTTGCGGTCTACGGCGCCACGAAGGCCTACGTGCTCTCCTTCAGCGAAGCCCTTTCCGAGGAACTGAAGGGGACGGGCGTCACCGTAACTGCCTTCTGCCCGGGTCCCACGCGCACGAACTTCGGCACCGCGGCGGGGCTCGAAGAGGACTCTCCCTTTGACGAATACGCCCAGGACGTGCGGCCCGTCGCGAGAGCGGCCCTCGACGCCGCCTTCCGCGGCGCCCCGGTCGAAATTGAAGGTTGGCTCAACCGTTGCGTCGCGGTCGTCGCCCAGGTTGCGCCCCGCGCCCTGACACGCAAAATCGCCGGCAAAATTCTTCGCAGGATGCGCTGATTTGCCGTCCCCGAAGCCGCCGCAGGCTATACTTCGGGGGCCGCGGAACTTCTCCGCCAAGCTTTTTGAAAGGAAACACCATGCGTAAGCACATGCGCCGCGTCACGTTCAAGGTCGAATACGGCATGACCTGGGGCTGGTACTGCCATTTCCGTGAACTCTTCCGCCGCTTCAAGAAGGGCGACGATTCGGTTCTCGACGAACTCGGCAAGTACCTCAACCTCGACGAAAAAGAGGCCGAAGCCAAGGACGAATAAGTCCCGCCTTTACATGAAACCCCGTTGCGGCAGAACCGAACGGGGTTTTCTTTCATTCCTCTTCGGGAATCTTATTGGAACCAGTCGCGGGCGAGCTTCATCGGACAGAAGCCCGGTCCGCACATGCTGCAGAAGTGCGCCTGCCGTCCGCCGTTGCCGCCCAAAGTCTTGTCATGGAAAGCGGCCGCCCTCTCGGGGTCGAAGGTGAGCGCGAACTGATCGTCCCAACGAAAATCAAAGCGGGCCGCACTCATCATGAAGTCCCGAAGCGCGGCCCCGCGGATTCCCTTGGCGATGTCCGCCGCATGCGCGGCGATCCGGAAGGCCGCCATCCCTTCGCGGACGTCCTGCGCCTCGGGAAGCCCCAGGTGTTCCTTCGGGGTCACGTAGCAGAGCATCGCCGTCCCGAGAGACGCCAAGGCCGTCCCGCCGATCGCGGCCGTGATGTGGTCGTAGCCTGCGCCCACGTCCGTGGGCAGAGGCCCGAGCGTATAAAGCGGCGCGTTGTCGCACCATTCCCGCACGCCCTCCTGATTGCACGCGATCCCGCCGTAGGGAACGTGCCCGGGGCCCTCGATCATCACCTGCACGCCCTTTTCGCGCGCCCGGCGGCCGAGTTCGCCCAACGTCTTCATTTCGGCAAACTGCGCCTCGTCGTTTCCGTCGTATACCGAACCGGGACGAAGTCCGTCGCCGAGCGACAGCGTCACGTCGTATGCGCGCGCCACGTCGAGGATGTCGTCGAAGCGCTCGTAGAGGAAGTTTTCCCGTCCCGTCGCGTACATCCAGGCGGCGAGAATGCCGCCTCCCCGCGAGACGATCCCCGTGAGGCGCTTACGGGTGAGTTCCACGTGACTGTGCAGAACGCCCGCGTGAATCGTCATGTAGTCGACACCCTCTTCCGCCTGTTGGCAGAGCGTTTCGTAGAAGGCGTCCCACGTGAGGGCCTCGGGCTTTTTCACCTTCTCGAGCGCCTCGTAGATCGGCACGGTTCCGAGCGGCACGGGACTGTGGCGCAGCATCGCGCGGCGGATGCGCCCCGAATCCTCTCCGACCGACAAGTCCATCACCGTGTCGGCGCCGCACAGCAAAGCTTCGCGAAGCTTTTCGAGTTCCGCATCCAGATTGGAAATCTTCCCTGTCGTCCCGAGATTCGCGTTCACCTTGGTGCGGAATTTCTCTCCGATCACCGTGGGCTCGGCCTCGCGATGACGGACGTTCGCGGGAATCACGGCTTGGCCCGAGGCGACGAGTGCGCGCACGTCCTCGCCCGTCCAGGGTTTGACGTCGAAGAAGGGAGCCAGTTTTTCGGAGAGCGCCTCGTCTTCGAGTTTGTCGAGCATGGCCTTCGTGGCCCGGAGTCCCGAGTTTTCACGGCCCGCTACAAAGCTCATCTCGGGCGTGACGACGCCCTTCTTCGCGGCCGTTAGCTGCGTGTCGCTCCCTACCGCGCGCTCGCGCCGAAGTTTCGGATGAAAATCGGTGACGGGTGCGTTTTCATCGATCCAGTTCTCGCCGAAAGGTCCCGTCACGTCGGGAAGATAAATCGAAGGATAGTCGCGTCCCCCGAAGTTCGGGGGAGCGCAGGAAAAGTCGATGCGGCGAAAAGGAATCTCTTCCCCCGCTTCGCTGATGAGATAGTCGCGCTCGCCCGCAAGGCGCTTCACCTTGCCGGGCGTATCGTCGTGAATCCAAGAAATGGGTTTCATCGTGTGTCGTCTCCGTGCGCCGAGTCGGACGACGGATGGAGACGAACGGCCGGTTCTCTCCCGTATTCTCAAGAAAGAGCCGACACGCACGTCCTGCAGTCCCGCCGCCGGTATTAACCGGATCCGGTGCCAAGGGTGCTTCTCAACCGGGCTGAGCCCAGTGCCCCCCGCAGGCGCGTTGTGTGTGGGAAAGCGTCCATTCTACGGAAATTCCCGTCGACGGAATCCCGAGACTGACAAAATCTCACGATTGTTCGTCGGTCCCGAGGTCGCTCCGACATGATTTCCTCAGCGGTCTCAGGCCGCGAGTTCGATCGTTTCGCCCTGCGCGGGAACGGCGAGCTTCTCGAGTCCCTTTTCTTTTGCGAACGCACGGAGCGATTCGCTCGTGACCGTGGCGTGCGAAACGCCGTCGAGGTGCGTCGCGATCACCTTCAATTCCGGGTGACGGCGCATGAGCGTGAGCACGTCGTACTCGTTCATGATGAGGGGATGGCCCTTCGGGAACTGCGCGCCCGCGGCGTTCACCGCAACCACGGCCGGCGCAAACTTCGCGATCGCCTCCTCCACGTATTCGCAGAAGACCGTGTCGCCCGCGAGGTAGAAGCGGAAGTTTTCGGGCTTGCGCGCCGATTCGGTTGCCTCGAACACCACGCCGCAGGCCTTCCCCGAAAATCCCATGAAGTCATAGGCGTCGCTCGTCACCGGATCGCCCTCGCCGTGTTCGCATCGGGTCTTATAGAGACGAACACCCTCGAATTCGACGCCTTCTTCGAGAAGCACGCGCACGTCCGCAAAACCCCAGCCGCGAAGCTGCGTGGCCTCTTCTTCCGACTGCGCGAAGAGAACGAGGCTCTTGGGGAGAACTTCACGCGCCGTGTCGTCGAAGTGATCGAGGTGAAGATGCGTCACGATCACGGCGTCGACGTCAAAGAGACTCTCAAGCGAAACGGGGAGGTCCGTCGTAGGATTCCCCTCGCCCGTCACACAGGTGTACGGGAAGACCGGATAGGTGTTCTTCGGCGCAAGCATCGGGTCGATCATGAAGCGCACGCCCGCGAATTCGACGATGGAAAGGGCGCTGCGGATCTGTTGGAATTTCATGGCTGCTCCTTGTGTGCGAACCCTTTCTGGTCCGCAAAATAAGGTTGAAACACGGGTCCGAAGGCGCCGACAAGCGGGCTTGCGGACTTGGCTTGCGGAGCAAGATAATACCTATAGTTACTGTAGCTTCAAGTATGAATTCAAACTTTTTGAGGTGACGATGAAAATAGGTGAATTGGCCGCCCGATCCGGAGCGGCGGTGGGAACGATCCGCTTTTACGAAGCGCGCGGGATTCTCAACAAGCCCCGGCGCGGTCCCGGCGGACAGCGGGAATACGGTGCGTCCGACCTCGAGCGGCTTAGCTTCATCATGCGTTGCCGCAACGCGGGCATGAAGCTCGAGTGCGTGGAGCGGTTTCTCGCCTACGAAGACGATCCTTCGCTTGGAACTCCGTGGCTCCTCGAGCGAATCGACGAATACATCGACGGCATCCAAAAGCTTCGGACCGACCTCGATCGAACGGAAGCCTACCTGCGGGGCGTGCGAAACCGAATGGCCGCGGGCGAGACCGCATGCCTCAAGTGCGCGTCCGAAGGCGCCGCCATCGAGAGCGCAGCCGTAGAGCATTCTTCCGGCGGACAGAAGAAAGCCTGAAATTCCGGACGGAAACTGTAACCGCACCGCCGAAAACTAAAAACGGGGACCGGCCCAAACCGATCCCCGCTTTTGCGAGAAGCATTCCGACGTCCCCGAAGGACGTCGGGAGAACTCAAGCTCAGTTGAAGTCGATGCGCAGCGTCGCTTCGATCTGATGATTCTGGCGGCCGCCGTCGCCCGCCGAAAGACCGTAGCTCATGCCGAGGTTGAGGTCTTGGAAGGTCGACATGTAGCCGATGCGCAGGTCGCCGATCACGTCGCCCGTCACGTCGTACTTCATGCTGTCGGACGTGTTGGAGCCTTCGAGCGTGAAGGTGGAGTCCGTGTCGCCGAAGCGGCCGCGGACCGTGAGGTCGACGTAGGGCTGGACGTTCCAGCGGGCGTATTCGAAGGACGAGGCGAACGTGACGCCCACGGGCACTTCAAAGATCCAGAGCTTGTCTTCGCTCACCTTGAAGAGCTCTTCCGAACCCATTTCGATCGTGTAGTCGTCGACGTCGATCATCGAGGCGCGCACGCCGGCATGCGGAATCATGCGCACCGTACCCCACTTGAACTCCTTGTCGGCGCGGGCGCCGATCGCGATTTCGGTGGCGCCGAGGTCGCTCGTCACTTCCTGTCCGAGAACGTTCATCTTGGCGTCGCCGCTCGTCTTCGAATACGAGAACATACCCATCAGGCGGAAGGCGTCGAGCTCGCGGGCGTGCCAGAGATGGAACCCGTAGTTCGTGACGTCGGTCGAAACGGGGAGCGCACTGCCTTCGGAATCGGCGTCGCCCGACTGGTAGGAAGCCGCCACGCCGATCGTGTCGCCGTTGCGAAGCTTCTTGTCGAAGCCCCCCATGATCCCGAAGGTGTCGATCGAGTAGCCGCCCTTCATGCCGCCGACCGCAAGGTCGTCGGACTTGAGCTTGCCCGCAAGCCCCTGCACCCACCAGCCTTCCTGCTGATGCGGAATCGTCACGGCGTGGTGTTCGACCTGATCGGTCACGTAGGCGCCGAAATCGACCGCCATGGCCGTAAGACCCGCTACGGCACCGAGTCCGGTGACGGAGTTGATCGTATTGGAGATCTCTTCGAGACTCGTGGCGTTCGACAAAACGGCGTCGACGAGCCGTTTGTCGAGGGCGCTGCCACGGTCGCCTCCGAAGACGCTGTTCATGAGGTTCACGGCGCCGATGTCTTCGAGACCCGATCCTTCGATGGTCTTGTTGCCCACGACGATCTGATTCTGGTTTCCCTCATCAGGCTTGACCGTAGCTCCCTCCCAAAGATCGCTCGCAGAAGACTTGTCCGTAACGATGGTGACATCATCCAGAGCGGAAGTGTCGAGCGTGTCTTCGTCAAAGAGCTTGTAGACGCCCCACGAGAGGTTGCTGGCCTTGACGTTGAGCGTTGCACTCTCGCCCTCTTTCACGACGACGAGTCCCTTGCCGCCGTCGCTTCTCGTCTGACTGAAGAGCGCTTCGGAGCCGAAGTTCCTGCCGTCAAACACGACGTCGGTAGTCCCGGCGATGCCGATCGCATAGTCGACTTCTGTCCCGTCCGTCTGCTTAATGGTATCTCCGCCGATCGTAAGCTTGCCGCTCTCTCCGATCGTGACGGGAGAACCCACTTCCAGTGTGGCGCCGGCGGGATCCGCCTTTGTTTCAGCCTCGTCCTTCTTGTCCTCAAGGTCCGCAATGTTCTTCGTTACGTTGAGCCCGAGATAACCGCTCTTCAACGTCAGGCTGCCGTTGAGCGTCTTGACATTGCTCACCATCATCTTTGAGTTGTCGATCGTAATCGCGCCCGTCTGCAGATCGAGCGTACCGACATCGAGCTTGCTGTTCGTAACATCAAGCGACAAGTTGCCGAGATCATACGTTTCATTGCCCGTAATGGTTACAGGCTTCTCGGTCGCCTCATCATTTCCTTCTTCCGAAGCGTCCGTTCCTTCTTTTTTGCCGCCGTTGGTGGCATCGTCAGGGCTCTCGATCTTGACGGTGAAATCCTTGTAATCGTTGTTGCGACGGATCGAGAGCGTATCGATGACAAGATCACTGTTAGAGATAGTCGCCTTGCTGTCGAGAGCAGCCTTCTTCAGATCACCGGCAAGAGCGGCTTCATAGGCCTTACGTTGTTCATCAAGCGCGTTTTCGAGACCTTCGTAGTTTTCATTCTTCAGAAGAGACTCAATCTGTTCGAGGATGTCGTCATCCGTCCACTCGATAGGCTCGGCTTTGTTCTCCGCAACCCATGAATCAACAGCGTCCTTGATCTTCTCAACGTCCACATCATAGGCGATCTTCATCGAGGTGCCGACGAGGCTGAGCGAAGACATCCCGAGCGAAGGCGTGTAACCGTCTTTCACTTCAGTCCGGTTCTCGCTGATCAGAATGTTCGTGTTGTAGGCAGTAACATCACCGAACTTCTTGTACGTCCAGGACTCGGCAGGCTTCGTCTGACCCTCTTCCCCTTCCGCCCGACCTTCGGGCGTACCCGGTTCTTCCGTCGACGTTTCCGACTGAGCCTCAAAATTCTGGAGCCTCAAGGTACCGACAACGGGCTTCTTCTCCCACGCGAGTTCATTCTCGGCAGAAGATTCATCAGTCGCCGTCTTCAATGCCGCCGTCGACACATGCTTGCCGATAGTGAGATCAACGCCATCGGCAAAGACCTTAGCATCCTTATCATCATTTGAGCCGTCAATCGTAAAGACGCTGTCCGACGATTGGAACTCATCAATCTCCAAGGCACCGGTGACACGGAAGTCGCCCTGAGCGGACTGATCATCGATCCCAGCAACGAAGCTGGAGAGGTTCATGGTACCATCAACCTTCGTAAGATTCAGAGTATTCCAAACGGACTCGCCACCCTCACCGATCTTGACGGTGTTTGCTCCCTCGAGAACGAGCTTAGTCCCGCTGGAGAGAGCATCCGCAGCATTGACGAACTTACCGCCATCAGCAACAGAGACCGTTCCGAACTGAACGAGCGTCTTATCGACCGCGACATCATCTTCGGCGCCTTCTGTGTCAGCCTGCTCTTCCGGTTTATTCTGTACCCGATAGCCCTGGTCCTTATTGGTAAGCACTGCGTCTTTACCGATCGTAATATTGCCTACCTTGAGGGTCAGCTCATCGTCCGAGGTAACATCCATGACCTTGTCCGAACCAACGGTCATGGAGGCGTTCCCACTAAGAACAATCGTGCCGGAATTTTCGAAGTTCCCTACCAATTCGGCTTTGGTCACGGAAAGGTCAAACTTTGTGCCGTTCAATTCAATGACTCCGCCCTCCCCGTTCTCAAAGTCACCATTGGTAACCGTCAGGGAGCCACCATTCGTGATCTGCACGTGGGACGAGTTGCTGAATGCACCGCCGTCTTTGACGTCGAGATTCACACTGTTGAACGTCACTACTTTCTCGTCGTTCCCGGCCTCGGTCGCTTCCTGCGTCGGAAGATCAATCGTTAGCGAACCCTTTTCCGTCACCGTAATGGTGTTGACATTTGTATTTCCCTTGACCGTGAGGCCGCCGAAGCTCTCGTTTTCACCGAGAACGCCTTCAAGCCACTCGTCGTCCCAGGCGACGCTCGTGTCGGCGTTTTTGATCTCCGATGCAATACCAAAGACATCATCAGAACCGACCGTTACTTCGATCTTTTTAGGCTGGGGGTCTGACGGAGTTTCGGTCCCGTCGGCACGGGCCGTCGCGGCCATCAGCGAAAGCGCGCCGAGGGCGGCGAGCACCACGGTCTTCTTGGCAAAAGTTGTCTGTTCCATGGGAAGCTACTCTTGTTTTGAGAAAAAATGTTGGGCTCGACCCGCTTGCGTTCCCCAATGCGGGATCCAGCCGTGAATGATTTCAAATGAGCTCAAGTGTAGCTGAAAACGCGCTTTCCACCCTCCCTCTTTTTCACCCTTTTCTCCGCCTTTTGCCTAAGGATTAACCACTACCAAACGTAAAAACCCCAGCCGCATTGCGTGCCGGGGCTCGTTGGGAGAAGGCTTTGCCTCAATTGCGCTCAAAGACGCAGCAGCCTTCGGGCGGGTTCGCGATGGGATTGCCCGAGTCGTCGAGAAGCTCCATCGTGCCGGGTTCCGTCGTACGGAAGTAGATCGTGCGGCCTTCACCCGAGGTCTTCAGTTCCATGACGTCGCCCTTCAGCGAATAGAAGCCCGTGAGGAGTTCACCCTGCTTCTTGGGGAAATAGACGAAGCACTGATACTGATCGAGCGTGATTTCCACGGGCTGACCTTCCCCGCTCATCGTGAGGCCCGTTCCGTTGTAATGACCCGCCCACCGGAGGGTCGTTTCCTTGTCAGCAACGGTCGAGCAGCCGGAAAGCACGACTGCGCCCAGGAGGGCCGCGACGGCGGCCGCAAGCGTCTTCTTCACGATGAATCTCCTTACACGGGAACGAATGGGACAACGGTATTGTTCGCCCTGAAACTGAAACCCTCCTTAAGTTCCTGCCCGACCGCCGGACAAAAAGCGGGCCGCCTCCTCTCGGAAAACGGCCCGAAGTCTTTGCTTCCTGCTTTGGCGTGCCGAAACGTTGGGAGCCGTCCGGCACGCACGGAAAATGCCGATTACTTCACGTAGGCGGCAGCCGACTGGCCGGCGATGCGGCCGAACGTGACGATGTCGGCCTGAGCGTTGCCGCCCAAGCGGTTGCCACCGTGCACGCCGCCCGTGACTTCACCCGCGGCGAAGAGACCCGGGATGGCCTTGCCTTCCTTGTTGAGGACCTGCGCCTTGGTGTTGATCTTCAGACCGCCCATCGTGTGGTGAACGGCGGGCTGAACCTTGACGGCCCAGTAGGGAGCCTTGTCGAGAGCCGACGGCATGTCAGGACGGCCGAACTGCGAGTCCTTGCCGGCCTTCTGGTCGGCGGCGTACTGCTTGAGCGTGGCTTCGAGCGCGTCGGCCGGAAGGTTCGTGGCGGCGGCGAGTTCCTTGACGTCCTTGCCCGTGACGGCGAGGCCCATCTTGATGTAGCCCTGGATGAGCTTGGCCTTGGCGCGGATGCCGTCGTCCCAGATGATCCAGGCGAACTTGCCGGGCTGCTTCAATTCGTTGGCGGACACGACGTCGCGCGTCAGGAGTTCGTTCGTGAAGCGCTTGCCTTCGGCGTTGACGAGAATGGCGCCGTCGCCGCGGACGCTTTCGGAAATCAGAACGCCTTCAGGCGTGGCGGTCGGGTGAGCCTGGATCTGATCCATGTCGACCGTGGCCGCACCGATCTTCTCGGCCATGACGATGCCGTCGCCCGTGGCGCCCGGATGGTTCGTCGTGGCATAGCCCTTGAGCATGGGCTTGTACTTGACGAGCATTTCCTGGTTGGCGCCGAAGCCGCCGGCGGCGACCACGACGGCCTTGGAGTCGATCGTGTAGGTCTTGCCGTCCTTGGAGGTGAACTTGACGCCCGAAACGGCGCCGTCCTTGCCCGTCACGATGTCGGTGACGCGGGCGTTCGTGCGGACGTCGAGCTTGCGGTCCTTGGCGGCCTTCCAGAGGGTGCGGATCACTTCGGGACCGACGGCCGAACCGTCGTGCGGACGGTGGGCGCGGTTGTACTTGGCGCCGCCCGCGCGGCCCACCATGTCGAAGTCGCCGCCGAGGGACACGAGCCAGGCGAGCGCGTCCTTGGCGTTCGTGCAGAGCGTGCGGACGAGTTCGGGATCGTTGATGTTGTGGCCGCCCTTCATCGTGTCGGCGATGAACTGATCGATCGTGTCGGGAATGCCGTCGCGCTTCTGCTGGGCCGTTTCAGCGGCGTTGAAGCCGCCTTCGGCGCGAAGCGTGTTGCCGCCCACCATCGCCATCTTTTCGAGGACGATCACCTTCTTGCCCGCGTCATGGAGCGTCACGGCCGCGGAAAGGCCGGCACCGCCCGAACCGATCACGACGACGTCGGTCGTGTAGTCGGCGGCCCAGACACCGCCCATGGCGGTCGCAAGCGCGGAAACAATCAGAAGTTTTTTCATGTTCACTCTCCTTATAACTGAGGTCTTCCTTCAAGACCGCGGAGAATTCTATTCGACATGAAGGAGTGGACCGTTAAGTGAAAGTCAACGCAACGTCAAGCAAAAGTTCATCCTTCGCTCTTCGACGCGAAGGCCGCGAAGCACCGCTCGACAAAGCGCTCCGCGATTTTGAGGGGCGGCCGCTCGGCGGGAAGCACGAAGGCCAGGGGCCGTACGGCCCAGCCGTCCAAAAGATTTACGGTCTCGACCCCGGCGTCGGGACGCACGGCCGACTTCGGAACAACGGCGACCCCGGCCCCGCCCGCGACGAGTCGGATGACGAGATCGAAAGACTTCACCTCCACCGCGGGACGAAGCCGCACGCCGACGGCGCGCGCCCGCTCATGGAGCGCCCGCATCATGGGCGCCCCCTTCTGAAGACAAACGTAGGGATGTCCGAGCGTGTCGATGAATCGGATCGACTCGTTCCGGGCGAGTTCGTGCCCTTTGGGCGTGATGAGGACGTGACGGTCGCGCAGGAAGGGAAGGATCTTCACGGGGAGGCCGCTGTTTTTCGCCGTCGTTTCAAGCGCGAAGCCGAGGTCCGCCTCCCCGAAGGCGACGAGCCGACAGCTTTCGTCGCTTCTTCGGTCGAGCAGAGAGCAACGCACGCCCTCTTTGGCGAGGAAGGGTCCGAGGATCGGCACGATGAAGCTCTGGATCCCCGCGTTGTTCGAGGCGATGCGCAGCATCGGCACGTGATGCGGACGGTAGTTTTCCATGTCCGCCTCGGTGGCGGTCGCAAGTGCGAGAAGTTCGCGGGCGTGGCGCTCGAAGGCGTGCCCGGCGGGCGAAAGGGAGAGACCGCGGGATTCGCGGTAAAAGAGGGTCGTGTCGAGCTCGCGCTCAAGGCGTTTGAGCCGCAGGCTCACGGCCGAGGGCGTCACGCGGAGTTCTTCCGCGGCGTGCGTGACGTTGAGCGTGCGCGAGAGCGTGAGAAAGGCTTCGAGGTCGGTAAAGTCGAAATGCATGATCGGGCGGCGCGCCTTGTCGTTTCGTTGTCGTCGCTCACGATCCTAACAATTTTTGTGCGTGCGCAGAAGGCGGACTTTCACCGCCCGCTCCGCCAGGGGCGGCGCACTGACAAAATGTCGTCCTTTTCTTTTTTCCGGACACGAAAAAGCCGGACGCCTTACGGGGACATCCGGCTCTGAGGGCGCGCCGCTCACGGCGGAGCGGAACCTCACCTTGCCTGTTGTTCCTTTTATCCTAGCGCAACCGTACGAAAAAGGAAAGCTTTCGTCAGCCACCGCCGCCCGGCAGAACCGTGTCGATGCCGACATCGCAGGCGGCCCCGACGCACCAGCCGAAGCCCTTGAGGAACACGACGAGCGCAATCAAAAAGAGAATGAAAAGGACAACCGACAGAACCTGAGAGCTCTTGCCTTCTTTACGCGTCGTCATAATTACCTCCTTCTTCGTAAGGAGCGCGAATCAAAATTCTTTCTTCACCCGTATTTTCTCACGCACGAAACAACTTGTCACCTTCTTTTTCAAGCCCCCGAATCGGAAGTTTCCCTGCCCCTTTACTGAACGCGTGTTCAGTTGATTTCCAGGCCATTTGCGCGATTTTTGCTCCTATCGCCGCCCCCTCGTCCTTCGCAGGGATTTTCAGCCTTTTCAATCTTTTATCGTTCTCAATTTAGAACTTTTCCCCTCAAGCCTTCAACCGAAAGTTTCGCCCTGTGAAAAGACCTGTCGCCCATAGACGGGCAAAGGGTCGCGAAGAGAGAACCCGCACCCGCGCTCCTTTTGTTAAGATTCCTGCCACCCCGTCCCGAGAGAGCCGCCCCGTTGCGCCCTCGGGCGCAGCCCCGCGGGGCATTCCAACAACACCGAACGGACCCGACCGTGAATCCCGTAACCAAAGCCTTCATCCAACTCCACCTCTCGATCCTTCTTGCGGGGTGGACGGGCGTCTTCGGCAAGCTCATCTCCCTGTCGCCCGGCCTCATCGTCTTCTGGCGCATCGTCATCGCGGGCGGACTCATCTGGCTCTGGGCCGCCGCCACCAAGAAGCTCGACGCCGTCAAAAAGCTCGACCGTCTCGGCATCATGGGCGTGGGAGCGCTCCTGATGCTGCAGTGGACGCTTTTTTACGCCTCGATCAAAGCGAGCAACGTCTCGATCGGGGTCGTCGCCTTTTCTTCGATCGGCTTCTTCACGGCAATTCTCGAGCCGCTCTTTCATCGGCGCCGTCCGAGTCTCAAAGAGCTCGGCATTTCGCTTCTCACGATCCTCGGGATCTACCTGATCTTTCACTTCGACACGCAGTACCGCCTCGGGATCGTCTTCGGGCTGTTGTCCGCCTTCGGCGCGGCACTTCTCGCGATCTTCTTCAAGCACTACCGCGCGAAGTATTCGACCAACACCTGCATGGCCTGGCAGCTCGCGGGCGGCTTCGTCGCGATCGTTCTGCTGATGCCCGTCTACCGCCACTTCATGCCGCCCGAACCCTTCTTCCCCGAAGGACTCGACATTCTCTACCTTCTCATCTTCGCGACCTTCTGCACGCTCGGCATGTACATCCTGCAGATTCAGTCGCTCGAGCGCATTTCGGCCTTCACGGTGAACCTCTCCTACAACCTCGAACCCGTATACTCGATTCTGTTGGCGATGGTGATCTTTCATGAGGCGCGCGACCTGGGGCTTTCCTTCTATGCCGGGGTCGGCCTCATCATCCTGTCGGTCATGCTGCAGACCCTTTCCGTCACGAAGCTCTCGCGGCGCCACCGCAATCTCGTAAAGCGACAAAACGCCAAGGAGGAATCCCGTTGAAACCGGACTCGAAACGATCGTTCTCGATCCCCTTCGATCCCGTCGGACGCCCGACCGAGAAAAAGCCCCGATCGATCTCGATCGCTATGGGCCCGCGCGCCCGCCGCGAGGCGGTCTCGGTGCCGAGCACTTCGCGCGTGAGAAGGCCCCTCTACGACTGGCATCTCGGACGGGAACGCTTCCTGAAGCGCGAGGAAGAGGCATTCAGAGCGGCCCCCGAGCATCTCGACGCGATCCCCAAGATCTTTCGCCATCCCTATTGGCGCATGCGTCTCGGGCATGCGCTCGAGCGCGCCTTCGCGGCGGAAAACACCGCACTTTCGGATCCGGGCTACGTCGAGCAGGCAAGCGGCTTCCTTCTCACGGACCTGCGCCGCGGCGCGGGCCGCACGGCCACGAACCCCGACGCCGTTCCCGAATACTTCAGCTTCGACCCCGATCTCGGCGAGACCGGCGAAGAGGAATACGAATCTGACGACTTCTTCGACGAAACTTCAGAAGACGAGGAACTCCTCCCCGAGGCGCCCGAACCCGAGGATGACGACGTCTTTGACGACGAGTCCGACGACGGGGAGACGCTCTCTTTCCTCGCCCCCGTCGGTCCCGACGATCCCGTCGCAAAGGCTTTTCGCGAATACTGGGAGACGACCGAAGCGCAGCCCGAATACCGCCGCCAGCTCGAGGTGATCGAGAAGGCCTGCGACAAGGAGTTCTTCGACTGGTTCTCGCTCAACATGGACGACATCCGCCGAAGCTGCTTTCTGGCGGGGAATACTTCCGGCTACTTCACGATGCCGCGCCCGGCGCTTCTCGTGCGGGTGTTGCGCGAAGCCGCCAAGGACGAATTTCCCGACGAAGACTGGTCGCCCGAAGTCGCCCGCGACGCAAGGTTCCTGCGCGCCCTCTGGCGACTCCCCAGAGTCAACTACGCCCTTCTCGCCGTTTCGGGCGTCACGGGCGCCGTGTTGGGTTCGATCGTCGCGTGGTACCCGACCTTCATTCCGGTGATTTCGAGCCGGGTTCCGAACTGGGAGGCCCTCACGCTCGCGGTGCGAAAGCGCCTCTGGGAAACGGAGGAAGGCCGACGCGCCCTCGCGGAAGTCGAACGCCTCGCCGCCGAGGATGAACGCCTGCAGGCGCGCGCCGAAGCCGCCAACGCAAAGGACCGTAGAGCCCGCAAGGTGAACGGCGACGACTTCACGCCCTTCATTCAGCATGTTTGGGTAAACCCCCGTTTGCGCACGCTCCCCGTCGATCAATCGCTCGTATACGCTTTCCTGAACGTCGTAACCAAGGCCAAGCGCGCGTCCTTCTACATCGGGAAGATCCACGGCGAATGCAAGGAATTCACCGTTGCGGGGGACGTCCGCACCGTTTCGGACGGCGAAACGCCGGAGCTGCGCCGCATCGACATCATCGACTACGGCAACGAACCGAAGCTGCAGTATTTCCTCGCCGATCAGAAGATCGGGGACGAAGAGGCCTTCTTCGCCGAAGCCGACGGTCCCCTCGGGGACGTGCTGCGCACGCTCGAAACGGAAATTCTCTTTGCCGACATGACGGGCGAAGATCTGTCGGAAGACAGCCGCTTTGCCTGGATGGAGGACTTCATCGACGACGAACTGATGTTCCGCATCGAAGGTCCCGACGAAGAGGAACCCGAAGAAGACTACGACGAACTCGAACGGGCCGCGGCGAAACTGCCCGACGAGCCCGAAGAAGACGATTGATTTTTCACACTGCCAACGTCAATAACCCCTGTCTAAAGACAGAGGCTTGATAGCCATTGTGGCCTTCGAGCCTTGATTGACTAGCCTCAGTCCGCCGTAACGGACTACGTTGGTTGGGAATGTATAGGCACCGCGGGATGTAGATCCTAGTCCCG
>OGIK01000576.1_pt1 | contig 44296 bp, 40 predicted proteins | sample 1571781 | NCBI WGS metagenome assembly OGIK01 (sample SAMEA2581956, study PRJEB24529) | metagenome | biome: Human gut stool | place: China | collected 2011
AGCCTAAAAAGCTGACATCATTGGCAGTTGCATTAACAACAATCTTTGCTATGCTGCCTATTGCAAGCGTTTCTGCAGGAGCATATTCATATACGGGACTTGATGAAATCGGAGGCAAGGTGCTAATTGAATCATCAGAGAAGCCTATCGTTCTTGTCAACAATGGCAGTGACGGTCGTTTGGACGCATACAAGTTTAAATTCAACGGTGAAATAGGCTATTGCATTGACCCACAGTCATTTGCTCAGACTACCGGCGGACAAACTGTTGAATTTACAGACTTCTATGGAGATACAGGTAAGGAAGTTATCAAGCTTGATCCAAATTCGAGCAACGCTTCCGAAAAAGCACTCATTGTTGGTGAAGAGTTGCTGTATGCAAAACATTTCTTTGACAGTAAAGAAATTGTAGTTGAAAACAAGACTATGAAGCAGTATATGTATGACAAATTCATAGGTCCGAAAGCCGATTACAAATACAGCTCATTCTTCTCTGCTGCTAAAATAAGTAATGATGACGCATACTATATCCTAAGTCATTTCGCACTATCTCAGCTTTATCACACAATGCTTAATGATAAAAGTACAGCTTGGAAAACTTGGAGCGGATATAGTGACATCTCTGAAATGGTAAATATGATTGTTGATGTGTGTCAGCGTGTTTCAAAGCACAGCGGTAATTACAGCAAGATTGCAAGTTACGCAAGTACAACCAACATTTATATTGCACACCCAAAGCCAAAAAATCCAAAAGACGGAACATATCAGCACCTCATAGTTGAAATTCCGAAAAAGGCTAAATTGTCGTTGCAAAAGTCAGGCACTAACGATAGTATTAAAGACCTGACAGAAAGCACTCAGGATAAGGATTATCTTAATTTCAGCGGTGCAGAATATACTCTGTATAAAAAAGCTGATAATTCTGTTGTTGCAGTTGCACAGCTTAACAGAAACGGTAATATTTCAAAAATCAAATATTCCTACTCCAATCAGGATTGGATAGGTAAAAGCTACTTCGAGCTTGACGCAGGAGAATATTACCTAAAGGAAACCAAAGCTCCTAATTCAGGCAAGTATTTTGCTCTTGACAGTACAACAGAATATCCGATTACCGTTACGGCAGAGGATTGCAAGCAGGAAAAAACACTTGATATTCTTAATGTGACCGATAAGGAAATTGTTAAGCTCAACCTAAAAAAAGTAAGCAGTGAACCTTCTTTAACAGAGAACAACGATTGCTACGACCTTGACGGCACTGAGATTGCAGTATTTCCTAACGAGAGAAGTGCTTACGAGTATTTTTCTGATAATACAAAGACGGATAAAATACTCAGATACTTTAGAACAGATAGTTTAGGCAATACTAAAGCTATTTCAAAGGACGGAATTAATTGGGATACCAATTCAAACTCTGAACTTTATAAAATCACATATAGTGATACACTTTATGCAGTCGAAACAAAAGCAGGTAAGGGTTTTGAAAGATATAAACGCCCTGTTCAGCTTGAACTATTAGAGGGCACATCAGGCGGTTATGCTCTCTTAGGTGCTACTATTTCAAATACTCCAAAGAATGACCCTGTTCGTATATTACTACAGAAAAAAGACGCTATTACAGGTCAAACAGTAAATATGGCTGGGGCTGAGTTTACTTTTAAATTTTACAAAGGCTATTATTATACTGAAAGCGAGCTTGCAGGACTTGAGCCTGAACGCAAGTGGGTATTAATAACAGATGATAATGGTCGTACCCGTTTAGATGAAAAATATCTTTCTCCAAACACAAAAAATGATTTATTGTATTATGACGAAAACGGTGATCCTACACTTCCTCTTGGCACTTTCACCGTTCAGGAAACCAAAGCCCCGACAGGCTACAAAATCAATCCTGAATTGTTTATCCGTCAAATAAAGGTCGATGAAGCCACAGGCTCAATCACAACATTTAACGAGATTGAAGTGCCTGAACCCAGAGATACTGTTTACGGCAATCTTACAATCTACAAAACCGCTGATGACAGTAAGCGAGGAGCTAATACTGCTAAGGATGTATGGTTTAATGTCAAGTCTGATGACGGAGTGACAGACGAAAACATAGTAACAAAAAGCAATGGCAGAGACGGTGCAGCAACGCTCAGCGACTTGCCTGTTTACAAAGCAAGCGGAGAATATGTAAAATACATAATCACAGAGCTTGGCTACAAAAATGCAGACGGTACATACTCGATACCTGACAGATATATTCCTCCTGCTAAAAAAACCGTTACGCTAAAGGAAAATGTTACTCTTTCATTTTATTTTGCTAACAGACTGCAAAAGACAGGTCTTATCGTTCAGAAAGAATCAGAGGACGGCATTATAAGCGGTTTTTACTTCTCGGTAAAGTCTGATGACGGCAAAACAAATAAGGTGCTTGTAACAGGCGAGGACGGCACTGCTCAGCTTACCAATCTTGCTGTATATAATACAAGCAATAAAAAGGTTAAATACATCGTTGACGAATTAGGCTTTAAAAATGCAGACGGTACATATTACTTCCCCACGAAGTATGTAAAGCCTGCGGCTCAGCCAGTTACACTTGAGGACGGCAAGAGCATTACCGTTAAGATGTATAACTCACTTGTAAGAGGCAGTGTTCGACTTACAAAAACCGACGGCGCAGGCAATCCGCTTAAGGGCATCGAGTTTGAACTCTATAACACAAAAACAGGCATTGTTAATGTTATAAATAAAAGCAGCAGTATTATGTACGAAGCTGCCGACAGCAAGACGGCTGATACAGTAACAAAGCTCGTCACCGACAGCGACGGCAGAATTATTGTAAATAACCTCTTGCCGGGCGATTATTACTTTCTTGAAACAAATTCAAAGGGTAATATGCCGTATGCAGGCAAGATTAACTTTACGATTTCGTCCGACAGCTTAGATACACTTGATATACAGCTTACAGTTAAGAATAACAGTGTCTTTATTCCTGAAACAGGCGGAACAGGCAACAACAGACCGATTTACATTGAAATCGGCGCCGCTGTATTAGCATTTACTGTTCTTGTAGGTGCTATTGGTTTAGGTATAAGAAAAAAGAAAAAACACATTGGCAAAAAGGCTCAACAGTAAATCTGTTGGGCCTTTTACATACAACGGACAAATTGTCCGCAAAAAAATTTTTAAGGAGGGGTTTTCTTATGAGAAAATCAATTAGAAAATCATTCACAGGCAAACTGCTCGCAGTAGTAATGATGTTGACATTACTCTTTGCGGCGATCCCAACAGCAAGTGCGGCTACTGCACTTAAGACAAATCAAAAGGTAAATATCAGTGTGAAATGCACTAAACCGGGCTATACTTTTGAACTTTTCAGAGTTGCGGACCTCAAGAGCACAACAGCTACTCCGTTCAAAACAGAATACACATCACTTATAAATTCAATCAGTGCTGAAATTCTTGCAGGCGATTCAAAGGCTGCTCTTGACGCACTCGATACTGCTGATTTAAGCACAGCAGTATCACAGGGTACATTTACTTCATCGGCAACAAACACAACACAGAGCTTTTCAAGCCTTGCACAGGGTATTTATTATATCAAGTGTGTTAAGTACCCTGCCGGTGTTACAAGTATCACAAACTCTGTTCTTGCTCTCCCATATTACAATAACGGTGAGTGGGTATACAGCTACGCTGAAATCAATCTTGCAAGCAAAGTAGCTGACAGCACACCATCAACAGAAAAGTCAATTACCAACAGCACAAAGAACAATACTAACTATACAGATGTATCACTTGGTGACACTGTAAACTTTAAACTTAAGAATACAGTAGCAGGCTCAAATGACATTAAGCTCACAACATATGCTGTATATGATGATATGTCAGCCGGTCTTACACTTAACAAAAGCTCATTCAAGGTTACACTTGTTGACGCTAAAGGTGCTAAAGTAGCTGACCTTACTAAAGGCACAGATTACAAGGTGAATGTAACAAGCGAGGGTGAGGGCAAAAACACAAAGTTTAATGTCGCTCTTACTTCCGAGTATCTTGCAAAGTCAGATTTTTATACAAGCAACGCAAAATTTGTTATTGTAACATATTCTACAACAGTCAACAAATACGCTGTAGTCGGTACAGCAGGTAACCCGAATGAAGATGTAAAACTTGAATACGGTAATGATTCAGGTGTTGACAGTGTTCCGGGCAATAAGGTATATGTTTACACTTATCGCATTGGTGTAAACAAGCTCGATGAGGCAGGCAATCCGCTTGCAGGTGCAACCTTTGAACTTTACAAGACAAAGGCTGACGCTGAATCACAGAAAAACGCTATTGCAACAGGTACATCAGACAGCAACGGCACAGTTAAGTTTATGAACTCCGCTAACGAAGAAATGAAAGTACAGAGCGGAACATATTACATTGTAGAAACTGTTGCTCCTGCCGGTTACAATGTTTACGGCAAGGTAATTGAAGTTGAAATCCCTGTTCAGTATAATTCGGTATTCACTAAAAACACTTGGGTAAAGAATGCACCGACAAACGGCGCAGTTGAAATTACCGTAACTGATACAATCGTATTCTTCCCTAAGACAGGCGGATATGTAGGCTTCATCAGAATGGCTGGTGTGGCTTGTGTAGGCATTTCTCTTGCGTTGGTACTTGCATACCTTATCAAGAAAAAATCAGCTAAGACAGCTAAATAATTAAACTATAACAAAAGGGCTGCCGATTTATCGGTGGCCCTTGCTCACAAAAAATTATGAAAACTAAAATATTTTTTATATCCCTCTGCGTTCTTGCTGCGGTCGGAATAGGCTTTATAGTATATCCCAACATTGCCGATTACATCAACAGTAAAAGCAATGAAACAGTTATAAAAAACTACAGTGAAAGCACTCAAACAATGTCTGATTATGAAATCGACAATGAGCTTGCTAAGGCTCAAAATTTTAACGAATTGCTCGCAAAGAGTGCGTTAAACGATGAAGAAAAAAACGAATACAATGCAGCAATGTCAGAGTATGAGAACATTCTCAACTATGACGATATAATGTGTACTATCGAAATTCCGAAGATAAATGTTGACTTACCGGTGTATCACGACAGCACCGACAGAGAAGAAAAACTCAAAAACGGATGTGTACATTTGGCAAACACTTCCTTGCCCATTGGCGGTGCAAGCACACACGCTGTTATATCCGCTCACTCCGGTTATCCTGAACAGGTGTTCTTTGATGAGTTGGACAAACTGCAAATCGGAGATACCTTTAAAATAAATGTACTGAATAAAACACTCACATACAAGGTGTGTGAGATTAATATAGTTGACCCTGATGATTCAAGTAAACTTGAAATTGAGAACGGCAAAGACTATGTGACATTGGTCACTTGCTATCCGTACTCAATTAATACGCACAGATTGTGTGTGCGTGGCGAAAGGGTTGAAGATACGATTACTGATACTGCAACAGCTGATGAGGTGATTAGCAATGATAATCATAATGATTTAACGCTTGTGTTTATCATTTTAGGTATTAGCTTGTTAGTTGTTTTAATTATTTGTATTAAGAGAACAGTTTGTAAAAGGAGGTAAGAATGTGATTGAAAATATGATAGGTAAAAAAGTTTTCTTGACTGATGATTGTGGTGACGGAGAAATGCTAATGTGCAGTGATACCGTTACCGCAATTCTTATAGAAGAAAACAGTATGAGCGTAAGGTGCAAAACATCAGGCGATGAATTTTGGACTGTTGGTAAAAATGCTTTTTTCAGCGAATGTGAAGCTAAACAGGCATTTGAGGAGTATATATGATTATTTACGGTGATATAACAAAGCTCGATGATATAGAAGCTATTGTGAATGCTTCTAACGGTATTGGCTATATGGGTGGAAGAGTGTGTGTTAAGGAATTACATAAAGGTGTAGCCGAAAGTATACAGTATGTTACAAAAGGAGCAGTTGAGAAACTTGCTAAAAAAGAATGTAAAGCTCATCATATATTCGGCTATGCTCCCGGAGAGGTATTTGTTACAGATGCTCCAAATATGGAATATAAAAAAATTATTCACGCTGTAACAATGCGATTTCCGGGTGGTAAAGCGAAATTTGAAACAATAGAAAAACTTATACCTAAAATAAAATTGACAGCCGAAAAATTAAATCTTCGCTCTGTAGCAGTGCCTTTGCTTGGTACAGGTACAGGAAAACTTAATCGCAAAGCGGTTAAAGAACTACTGATAAATAATCTTGTAAGCAGCAAAGTGATTTTTTATATTGTATTACCTTATTGATTTATGATGTTTTATTAATGTTAGCTGAAATCTTCTTATTATTTGATGATTAAATAAGCTACTGAAAGATGTAAGGAGTTATTAAATAAAATGACAGTCAAAGAACTACTAAATAAATACGATTTTTATGATTACGACAAAACAGGATTTGAAAGTTTTGCAGTGTTTTTTCCAAAAGATGATTTTGAAAAGGCAAAAAGTTTCGATATTGATTATATTGATTCAATCGAAAATCATAAGGAGCTAATCGAAAAACAACTGGATTTAGAAGTTTTGTATTATAAAATTATGCGTGCTGACGAACTTGAAAAAACAATTTTCAAGCACGAAACTTGGACTCACAATGACAAAGTTGCATTTGCTTTTTCAAAATGGATTTGTATATTAGTTAAGACTTTGCAAAATAATTATTAAGTACAAAATGGAGTGGCAAAGAAATGTTTTTATATTTAAATATTATGGTGTTTTACATCTATTTTCAAGTTTGGATTTGTCTTTTTACAGAACCTTTGACAAAAGCATTAAAAGAATGTTTTTGCATTATCTTTGCAAATTTGTTTCCTTTAGCATTATTTTTATATTGCTTTCACGATGAAATTAACCATTTAATGAGTATATTAATATTCGTGTTTGATAAAGGCAGTTCTCCTTTTATTTTATGTTTTATTGTATATTTTGTTGCATATATGATTTTTAAATACGGTTTATATATTATAACCTATTTAGCATTAGAACAAGGCATTAAAAAAATATTTTTATCGATGTGTAGAAAATAATTGAATATATGAAAAAGCAGCTTTGCTTTTTGTTAAGGAGAGATATTACTTATGGGATATAGAATTAAATCACGCTTTATTTACAGGCAAATAGGACAAAGACTAAAACAGCTGCGAAATCAAAAAGGTGTTTCACAGAAAGTAGTTGCAGACTATTTGGGAGTAGACAGAAGTACCTATACTAACTATGAAATGGGAACTACTACAATGACATATGTAACTATACTAATGCTTGCAAGATACTTTTCTGTTGACTTCAATACCTTGCTCTGCTATGACCTTCAAACCCCAAATTAATACAAAGTAATTAAACCAAATGAGAAAGGAACGGAAAATGAATAAGCTATTCAAGAAATTGCTGATTACAGCAACAGCAATATTGTCGGTCATCTGTTACAGCACATCTGTATTTGCTGCCGGCTTTGATGTCAACAATGACAATACTGTGAATGTAAACGATGTTACATTTTTGCAGAACGAAATATCTAATTTCAGTGATAATACAGACTATGATTTAAACAATGACGGTAAGCTTGATGTAAACGATGTATCTTATCTGCAGATTGAGATAAGCAAAAACAGCCTTGAGAACAATACGCAGATTAATATATCCTGTACAGAGTATAACAAAAATGTCGGCGATACTTTTACTGTAAGTGTTGATACAAATAATAATTTAAATGAGATCACCTACTCATCTTCCAATAGCTCAGTTGCAAAAATAGTTTCTACGGATAATCATAAGGCTGAAATTAAAGCAAATAAAATCGGTATTGCAACAATAACAATTAGGCAATGCAGTAAAACTGTAACGGCAAAAATCAAAGTTGACAAATCAAGGTGTCTTGATTTGTCAGAGTGGAACGGTGATATTGATTTCAATAAAGTAAAAAAGTCAGGTGTTACTTGTGTAATTCTTAGAGCAGGCTATGGAAAAGACCCGAATCAAGAGGATAATGAATTTCAGAAATATTATAAGCAAGCAAAAGCCGCCGACTTAAATGTCGGTGCGTATTGGTACAGTTACGCTACATCTGTCGATGCGGCAAAAGCAGAAGTAAGAAATTGTATGAAAACCATTCAAGGTAAAGAGTTTGACTTGCCGGTTTTTTTTGATGTAGAAGAATACAGACAAGCTGTTTTGCCACGCAGAACACTAACTGATATAATTTCAACATTTTGTGACGGCATAAAAAGCAACGGTTTCGAGTCGGGTTTGTATTCGGCAAAATCAATGCTTGTTGACAGTGCTTATCCCGATGAGCTTGCGAGCAAATATTTAATTTGGATGGCAGCACCAAATAATTCGTACAATGAGCTTCCGGCATTTGTTGACATTCATCAGTATTCGTGGAATGGCAAGGTTAATGGTATTCCCGAAAAAGTTGATATGAATTACATATATAATTTAAATTGATTTCGATATTTAAAAGCAGTGTATTAAAATATGCACTGCTTTTAATATATAACAAATAAAAAAGGAGGTATAGATCATCAAGCGAAAAATCAACCCTGTATTCGTTATTGTATGTGCAGGAATTATTGTAGTAATGATTGCAGTTGTTATAATCGTAAGTCTTGCGGTTAATGGCAAAACAGAGAAAGAAGAAGTAAATACTACAGCTTCTTATTCAAGTTCAGTTATAAAATTCACTAATGCCGCAGAAACAACACAAAGTATTTCTAAGTGGCAAAACAGCAGTGAATTAGCAACACAACAATCTTCTCAAAGCGTTAATAGTGAACGCTCCGAAAGTTCAGAATCACAATCAAAAAGTGAAAGTAAATCTGAAGATTCAGAGCACGAGCAATCACAAGAACCTAACGAAAACAGCATAAACAACAGTTCTCATAATTCATCACAAAGCAATAACAACTATTACCGACCACAGCAATCTGAAACACCAAAACCTGAACCGACAAAGGTTCAAGAGCCTCAAACAACTAAAAAAGTTGAGAAGCCAACTTCAAAACCTACTGTAAAACCGCAAGAAACAACTAAAGATAATATATATTTGTCTTATTCGTCAGTTTCTATACATACAGATGATGTTTTGTTTCTTAACTTAATCGGAGCAGATAACGGAGTTTCATGGTCAGTCGGTAACTCGTATATTCTTCAAAATTATGGAGGTGGTGGAAATCAATGCAGCTTTAAAGCATTGAAAAAAGGGTCAACAACAGTAACAGCAGCATATAACGGTAGGTCATATACCTGCTATGTAACAGTTAATTAACGGAGGTAATTTTTATGAATCTTAAAAAAATCAAAAACAAAGTGTTATCATTTTCAATCACATCAGCACTGATTTCATCTATAACAGCAATTAATGCTTATGCTGCCGATAACAACGCCGGTGTTGATATTTCGGGCGGCATTAATAAAGCAATTAATGAAGTAAAAGTACAATTTAAAGATGTAGTCGCAGTCATTTTTGGATTTTTGACACTTGTAGCATTAACAGTTGCAGTTGCAAAGCTTGTTAAAGGATTGCTCAGCCATCGTAATCAGGGAACTGAAATTCCATGGGCAGGAATCGGAATGGCATTTGGTGCTACTATTGTTTGTGGCGTGGTTGCCGGAGCAGGCTTCTTTGGTTGGTTTGGGTTAAGCTAAAAGGAGCAGCATATGATAGATTCTTTACTTTTAATCCTTGCTGATATATTTTGTATGGATTTAACAAAAGACTTACACTATACAATTGCTCAGTTTATGTCTATTGGTCTTGCAAGTTGGTCAACCGACATAATCAATCAAAATAATAATTATACAACAAGCCTTTTTGATAATAGTATGGTTACAAATTTTTTGTTTTTTATAGAAAGCTTTGCCGGATTGCTTTTAGTATCCGGTATAGCTTTTGCAGTATTTGACTTTGCTGTTTCAGTCGGTGAGGGAGAACGAGTTTCTCCTATTAATCTCCTGCTTAATATTTTCAAAGGTCTGTTAGCTTCATTACTAATAACTACCCTGCCTGTATCCTTGCTGATTTTCACAAATCATATTTGTAACATTATTTGTCAGGCATTTACAGATGATATTACTATAAATTTTATCGTCCAAATAAATTCAGATAACAGTACAAGTTCAGCAAATTTCTTTTCCGGGTGGGGATTCGCTATATTTATGCTGATTACATTTGTTTGTGTAATTAAAGTATTTCTTGCAAATATAAAACGAGGCGGAATTTTAATAATTCAAATGTTTGTCGGTTCTTTGCACTTATTCAATGTACCACGAGGATATTTAGATTCGTTTTCAGGGTGGTGCAAACAAGTAATCGGCATTTGTGCAACATCTTTTATATCAAATATACTAATCGTTTTAGGTGCGGTTGTATATTGTACTCAAGACGGTGCAGATGTATGGGATTTGATTTTAGCCACAGGTGTTATGCTTGCTGCGGCAGAAGCTCCGAGAATTTTACAGCAATTCGGACTTGATACAAGCGTAAAAGCTAATGTATCTCAAGCTATTTTTGCTACAAGCGGTATTACATCAATAATCCGCTCTTTTGCTCACTAAAAGGAGGCTAAAAATGAGAAAATTTTACTATCCAGATAATCTTACGGCAGTAAAGCTATATAAATACTGGACTATAACAGATTTATTTGTAATGGTAAGTATATTTGCTTTTTCAATAATAATGTTTTTGTCATTGCATATTTGGTTTTTTATAGCTTTTCTGCCTGCATACGCATTTTTGTCTGCCCGCTTTGTGGATTATTCAGTAATCAGATTATTTGTGCTGTTCATAAGGTTCTTGTTTACTGATGTACTTATTTTGAAATGGAGGCGATAAACTTGTCAAAAAAAGATCGCAAACTTAACAAAGCAATTAAGAACAATAATACAAGAGTGCAGAATTTCTTTGAAATAGCTGAGATTAAAGAAGATCATATTCTTACTACACGCAATGAGGAAAAATATTTTCTTGAAGTTAAGCCAAAAAACATTACTGTTCTCTCAAAGCCCATAAGACTTGGTATTATTGACTCACTTACAAATATCATTTCTGAACTGCCTAAATCTGAAATTTTGTGTCTTAATAATTCACAAAACTATGAAAATAACATAAGACATCTCGAAAATCTGAAAAGCAAAGAAAATAACGCAGCCATTGCAGCTCTTGACATCAAAGACATTGAATATATGAATAATATAAAATCTGCTATGTCAACAAGCAGATCATTTTTTATTATTTTAAGAACTTCTCAGCAGGACAGCAGACAGCTTGTAAATCACGCATTGCAGCTATGTGCCGAGCAAAATTTCAATGTACAGCTTGCAGAGAAAAAAGATATTAAAAAGATGTTGTCAATTTATCTTGAGCATACTTCGTATGACGAGGAATTGACCGATTGGGACGGTGAGCAGTACGGATTGCCCAAATACGAAAGTCTTAAAAGCTTTGTAGATATAATTGCACCGTCTATAATGGATTTTAAGCATAGAAGATACTACATAGTCGGTAATACATACAGAAAAGTTTTTGCTATCAGAAGATATAAAACCGAAACGGAACAAACTGCAATACTTTCTGAAATCGGTGAAATGGGCGGTGTAACATTACATATATATAATGAAAGAGTTACACCGTCAGAGCAAGAAAAAATCTTTGAAAAAGCAGAACGAAAAAATATGGGCGATATTGCAGAGGCAAAAACTATGTCTAAGTCAATAGACAGCAAGGAAAATATTTTAGACATAGAAAAAATACTCAAAGAATCGCACCGAACAAAAGAAGAGTTTATACATTGCTCTGTTTATGTAGAAGTAATAGCTAATTCTCTTAAAGAACTAAGAGATATGCAAACAAAAGTTTGTTCAACGCTCAATAAAAATCACATAAAATATGATGAATTGTATATGCAGCAGCGTGACGGCTTTGCTTCTGTAGCGCCTTTTGGCCTCGATATGTTTGACAAAGAATTTGCAAGAGTATTGCCTGCAAGCTCAGTGGCTAACCTCTTCCCTTTTTCGTACTCAGGCAAAACAGATCCAAAAGGATTGTTCTTTGGCAGAGCCGTACACGGTGGAAATATTCTTGCCGATATTGACCATAGAGATACCGATAAAACCAACGGTCATATAGCAATTTTCGGTAACTCCGGTGAAGGTAAGTCATTCCTTATAAAATTGCTTATATGTCTTTTCCGACAACAGCAGAAAAAAGTTTACAGTATGGATTCTGACAAAGAATGTATAGATGTAACTAACGGACTCGGCGGCACAAACATTGATATGCTGTCAGGCAAGTATTTTATAAATGTAATGCAACCTCGCCTTTTGAATGATCCTCTTGATGACAGCTATACTGATGATGAACCTGTTGCTTTTAAACACAAAACGATTGTTTCTCAACATATAGCTTTTCTCAAAGACTTTTTTAAGACATACAATCCCGAAATGACCACAGCGGAATTAGATACGCTTGAAATAATGCTTGAAGAACTGTACAAAAAATTTCATATTACAGACAGTACCGATTTAAGCAAGTTTACAAATATTGATTTTCCGATACTGTCAGACTTGTTCAAAGAAGTTGAAAGACAGCTCAATATCTATGATGAAGTATCAAAAATTAGTGGGAAAGAAATGCTTTTCACAAAAGATACTCTCCGTAATCTTGCACTTTGTATTCGTTCAATATGTATCGGTACAGACTCTACATTCTTTAACGGTTATACAAACATTCCGAATGCAGACCACATAAATTTTGATGTAAAGAATTTATTAAACACAAACGAAAACTTAAAAAATGCAATGTATTTCAATATTCTTTCGTTTATGAATAATAAATTTTTGACGGAAGGCAATACGGTTGTAATTGTTGATGAGCTGCACGAGGTAATTAAAAGTTTAATTGTAATTATGTATCTGCGATCATTTGTTAAGCGTGGCAGAAAGAAAAACAGTAACCTTGTTATCGCTTCACAAAATATTGAGGATTTAATGATTCCGGGGGTTGTTGAATATACAAAGCCGTTCTTCTCAATACCTACTCACCGTTTTCTCTTCTATCCCGGCACTGTCAATATTAAGGAGTACAAAGCTATAACTAATATGCTTGATGAAGAATGGGAACTTATTCAAATAAGTAAAAGAGGTCATTGCTTGTACTGCTGCGGTAATGAACGCTACTACTTACAAATTATTGCACCGGAATACAAAAAAGAGTTATTCGGCACAGCAGGTGGTAAATAAATGACTACAGCAGTTAAGTATTTTTTACTTATCATTAATAACAAGAAAGCAAGAAATACAATTATAGGAATAGTCATAGGTGTTATAGCCGCCGTTTTATTTCTGTTGATGTTTACATATGAATCTACACAACAAAATGCAACACCAATTGCAGAAAAAGCAAAAGAAGAGTACAGCTTTTGGCAAACTCACACTCCAGGCAGTCAAAATTTATCCTGTCAAGGTGAACGCTATTGCTCATATTTTAAATCTTCTGTAACAGATTGGTGCTGTTATTTTGTCGGTTACTGTATTCAGGAATCCGGCTATGAAACCAAAGACTTTGGCTTTGCACCGGGAACTATTATGTGGACAAATAACCTAAAAGAGCTTGGAAAATTAAAAAGTGCCGATAACTATACACCGCAAGTCGGTAACTTGATTTTCTTCGATTACGGTGGCAGAAGTCATTATAAAGCAACCGGTAATGTAGATCATATAGGCATAGTTGTTGAAGTAAAAGATAATTCTGTTACAGTAATTGCCGGCAATGAGTACAATGGCCAAACCTCCAACTGGGCAACTGTAAGTTATGTAAATAAATACACATTACAATTAAACGATGACAGCATAGCTTGCTATGGAGCGGTTGGGTCAGCAATTGAAAAAGGTCTTGCAAATGTAACAAGAAATGTTATTACTCACAATGAAGTAGGTGTATTTTACAGCGAACTTGATAACAGCGATTTCGGTTCTGTTATAGCTAATGATAACGGTGCTCTGTCAGTAGGTGCATACGGTTGGCACGGTAATAACGCATTATCACTCTTGCGAAAAGCATACAGTATAAGCAATGCAGAAATTAGCCGAGTAGCTTTATCTTACTCAAATACCGGTAGGAAAGTTATTGCCGCTATAACAAACGGAAGCGATTGGTCAAGTTATGTCCCTGACAGCTATACTTGCTCATGTATTAAAGCAATGCTGCTTACGAATGCAGGCATAGACGCACAAAATCAAACATCAACAGAAAATGCGGAAGAATATATCGCAATTTGTCAGGAAAATAATATCAATGATAAGCGAGCTATCGTTTACTGTGCAGATATATTAAATCAATTTGGCACAGGTTCATTTGATAAGAATGTTTACGGCAACGGTCATAACGGTGTTTTATACAGTGTATCTAACGCAACTCTTGATTCTGTTTATTCTTCTAAAAGGGCTTGGAGTGACAGCAACTACAGCTATGAAACAAGACGAAAATGGACATATGACTACCTAAAAGGCTTATCTGACACAGATTTCAGCTAACAAGTGTCCCACGGTGGGACACTTGTTGCTGCTTTGGTATATGAAAGGAAGAAAAATGAAAAAGAAATTTATTATAGCTACGGTCGTTATTTCTGCAATAACAGTTATTGTAACAGGGTGTGGTTTGAAAGACGATACTAATAAAACAGAATCGACTACTGCTCCTGTTACAGTTGAAACCACAACTATGAACACAGAAAATTTGCAGCAAAGGATTGAGAAATTGGAAAGTGAAAAGCTCAAATATGACAGACTGTTTAATATTGAAGTCAAAGATGTCATTGATAAATATTGTCAGCTTTATCTCTCCTACTCTGGTTCACAAAGTAATAATATTTCTCAGCTCAAGGATTACTTATCAGATGATTATTATAATCAATTACAAACAACAATAGGTCACAGCACCTACGATGATAATTATGAGCAAGCTACAGGCTTGGTACAATTGTATGTTTCTGACTATGAGGATAACGGTTCGTTTAATGTTATGGCTATTTGCAGCCAGACAATCATATACAACGATGAAGTGTCAAACTCAAATGTAACATACAATTTCAATATGGGATATTACGATAATATATGTAAAATTCGTTCAGTCGAGAAAATCTTTTAAGAGGTGATTTTATGATACAGTCAGATAGATTTTTTAACAAATTAACTTTAACCAATGATAATATACCTGATGATAAATTATTAGGTTCTTGCTTTTATCTTACATCAAAAGTAATAGACGAAACTGCTGTTAAAGCCAAAAATATTCTTAATTCAAACACTCTTTCTTTCGTTTATATCGCTTCTGTCGAATATTTATACCAAAAATATCTTGAAGATCCCGAAAAAATAAAAAGTATTTTTCGAGAAGAAAGAGAAAAATTTGATATAATTCCTAAAAAGCAAAAAAGTCTTTATATTACCAAAAAGAGTTATAGAATGCTGATGTTTCTTAAAAGAGAGCTTTATATTTCAAGAGGATTTGTAATGCAAATAGCAATTGAGCAGTATTATAACTATCTTTGTTCAGATGAATACCTTACACTTTTAATTAATAAGCGTAATGAAGTTTTAAAGGAGAATAGCGTATGCAATCAGTAAACAAACAGCAGATAAGCGTTCAATTGCCTTTATCAACGATAAATAAAATTGAGAGCTTAAAGAAACTTGATGACGGCAAAACAAGCAGAAATAAGATAATTGAATCAGCTGTTGATTTTTACTTTGGCTATAAAACATCTGAAATTACTCAAGATTATCTATGCTCTATCGTAGGACAAAAAATTGAAGGTATGATAAACAATGCTTCAAACAGAACCTCAAAGCTGCAATTCAAAGAAGCTGTTGAAATTAATGTGCTTACTCGTATAGTTGCAAGTATGATGGAACTTGACAAAGACTCATATGATAAAATGCGTAGAAAAGCTGTAGAAGATGTTAAGGCAAGCAAAGGTATTATATCAGCATATGAAGCTCAAACATAACGGAGGCGCTATGGTTGGCACAAGGTTTATTTTAAACTCCCGTTACTTTCATATAGCCAAACCAGGAGAAAAGCTAAGCGATCACGCCTTAAGCGGTGAGCATGCAGCAAATCTTGTACGGTATTGCGGTACAAGGGAAACTGTTGACAAAAACATTGATATGGCAGATGATTTACCGATTACTTTTAAGCAAAAAGTATCTGTTAAAGATTTACTTAATCTCTATACAGAAAAAGGTCTTAGTGCAGAGTGTGAAGAATACAAAGCTTATGAAGCTAATCCTACAAGAGCGAATGCTTCAAGTTTAATGCTGCATTTGGCAAATAAGCTTTCTGAAAATACTTCATTAAATCTATCGGAACAAAACACAGTAAATGAAGCTATCAGATTGGCACAGTTTTATGATGTTAAAAATCGACCTGCAACAAAGAAGCAAAAAGAAACTATTAAAGAATTTCTTGAACAATTAAATTATAAAGAAGATGAGGATAAACCGTTGGAATACACCGATTATATCAATAATCCGACTATGTCAAATGCCTCCGCTCTTATTTCCATACTTGCAGAAGAGTTGCTTTTTAACGAAGCAGGAAATTTGATAGAATATGCAGCTAAAAGGCCGGGTGCTTATAAAGTCGGTGAGCACGGTTTATTTTCATCATACCCTGATGTAGATCTTGACAGAGTTGCAGAAGAAGTATCAACTCACAATGGCAACATTTGGACTGACATTCTCTCGCTCAGAAGAGAGGACGCAGACAGGCTCGGCTATGACTGTCAAAAGCCTTGGAAAGATTTAATTATGTCCAAAGTTGACCTTATAGCAGAAGCTCACGGTATCAATATTAATAATCTGCAATGGTATGCTGCTATGCACGACACAGGACATCACCCTCATGTGCATTTATTTGTTTACTCAACAGACCCAAAGGAAGGCTTTTTGTCTAAGAAAAATATTAAGAATTTAAAATCAGAGTTTGTTAATGAAATTTTCAAAGATGAAAGACAGGAAATTTATATTAATAAAGACAAATACCTCAACGATCTAATCAGTCAGAGTAAAGCTTTACTAAATAATCTGCTTTCCGAACCTAATCAATATATTTCCGATGAAACTTTAAAATACTTAGTTAATCAAATGTTGACCCTTTCAAGCAAAGATTTCAGCAAAGGAAGAAATACTTACGGCTTTTCTTCACCTGACAAAAAAAAACTTGTAGATGATATTCTAACCACACTTGTAAGCAATAACAACCAACTGTCAAATCTTTATGATAAGTGGTGTGATGAAAGCTACAGTTTGAGTAAATACTATTCAAAAAAAGAATTTGTAAAGCCTGACATTTCCAAAATTGATAAATTTACATCTATCAAGAATTATATTTTAGAATGTGCAAAATCTATGAATCAAAGCGGAACATTTATAACTGCAACTGATGATATTACGATTTCTCACCCACCGAATATTACAGCTCCTACAGAAACAGAACCGCAATCAGCAGATGATGATAACGGTTTTATTGATGATACAAAGCCGGAAGAATACGAATATACAGAGTTACAAAAAATTCCCTCATTTATACTTGGAAATGAAGGAAAGGAAGTTATAGATTTTAAAAAAGCGTATCAAAATTCAAGTGATTTGCAAACCAGAACTGCACAATCTTGCAGAAAACTTGCGGATTGTTATTACTACGGAAAAGGTACGGAAAAAGATTATAATGCAGCTCAAATGTGGTACGGTATTGCTGCCGACAGTTATGGTGACAGTATGTCTGCATATAAACTCGGACAAATGTATTTATACGGTACTAAAGCTACAGAAATCAATAAAGAACTTGGCAACTACTATTGCAAAACAGCTTTTATTCAATTCAGAGATGGGTTAAAAAACAGAAATTACTTTTATGAACTCGAAAACGATTCTGACAATTTGCATTATTACAGTGAAGTTGATTCTTATGAAGCATATATTGAATATCTGTTAGGCCGAATGTACCTTAAAGGTGAAGGTGTTGAACAAGATTATCGCTGCTCAAGTAATGTTTTTAGTCTTGCTGCAAAAAACGGTTATTCGCATGCTTACTACTACCTTGGCAATCAATTTTATTATGGCCTTGGTTTTACTCAAGATTATGAAAAAGCATTTGACTATTACTTAAAAGCAGATAGAAAAGGTGATAAATATGCGGCATACAGACTTGGAAAAATGTATTTGTCCGGTGAGGGTGTAAATATTGATATACAGCAGGCAGAGCATTATTTTTCAAAAGCAACTAAAACAGTTGTGCTTGCAAATTATGACCTTGCAAAGCTGTATGAGGATTATGCCGATGATTTTAATAATGTTTCAAAAGACTATATTAACGGCTTATATAAAAAAGCATTGGAAGGTATGATAGAACAAGAAGAAAACGATATACAAAATGCTTTTACAGAAATGCGTATAGCAAATATGTATCTTGCAGGAAAAGGCACAGATATTAACATTAATTCTGCAATTGAGTGGCTCAATAAAGTAGCTAAACAAGATAATCCAAATGCAGCATATCAGCTTGGTTACATATACTCTTCCGAAAAATACAATATCATTGATGAACAAAAGGCTAACGAAAATTATAAAAGAGCCTGTTTGGAATATGAGAAAGCAGAAGAAGAAAACAGTAATGTTACAGCTGAAAGCAGACTTGGTAAGATGTATCTAAACGGCTACGGTGTTGAGAAAGATATTCAAAAAGCTGTAATTTGGCTAAAAAAGGCTACATTAAACGGTAGTGCTTCATCTGCATACACGCTTGCAAAGCTATACGAAAACGGTGAAGGCATCGAAAAGAATATTGAAGAGGCATACAGTTATTATCAAATATCTGCTGTACTCGGTAACTTCTACGCAAACTATCAAGTCGGTAAAATTTCTCTTCAAAAGGGAGAAATTGAAAAAGCTGTTGAGAATTTTCAAGAAGCAGCAAAAGGAAATATATCTCACGCTTGGTTTAAACTCGGTAAAATATATTCAGACGAAAGTTACGGACTATATGATATTTCAAAAGCTCAGCTATGCTACAGTAATGCTTTAAATCTTTACATAACAGATTATACCCAAAATCCTGATGACTTTACAGCCTATAGACTCGGAAAAATGTATTTTAACGGTTTAGGTACTGATATTGACATAAATAAAGCTATACATTGGTTTTCACAAGCTGAAAAACTCGGCAATACAAATGCTGCCTATCAGTTAGGTGAAATAGCATTTGAAAACAATGATATTGAAAATGCTATAAAACATTTTCAATATGCAGCACAAGGAAATATATCTAACGCTTGGTTCAATCTTGCTAAAATTCATTCAAACGAAAGTTATGGCCATTATGATATTGCAAAAGCTCAGCTATGCTACAGTAATGCTCTAAATCTTTATATAACAGATTACAAGCAAAATCCTAATGATTATATTGCTTATCGTCTTGGTAATATGTATTTAAAAGGGTTAGGAACCGATATGAACATTAATCAAGCTATATATTGGTTTTCCGAAGCTGAAAAATTTGAAAATGCAAATGCAGCTTATCAGCTCGGTTATATCTATCACTCCGAAAAATACGGATTACAAAACAATGAGCTTGCAAGTAATTATTTTAGAAAAGCATTATCGGCTTATCTTATCCGGTTTAATAACAATCAAACAGATTCAGAATTAGCTTTGCGAATAGGTACTTTTTATCAATACGGATTAGGAATCGAACGAGATATTGAAAAGGCTCTTTTGTGGTATAAAAAGGCTGTTGAACTTGGAAATATAAAAGCACAGCAAAAAATTGAAGAAACTAACACTCAACAGCAAATAACAGTGCTTAATCTTGCCTCTATAGCTGCTCATATGGGCAAAATTATAAACACAGAAACAATTGCTGCCGCAAAGCAAAAATACACATCTGATTCAAAACAGCTAAGAGATGAAAAAATACAAAAAATACAATTAGGTCACGCTGTATCTGACAATCCAATCAGCTATGACTATTAAGGAGGTTAAAAAATGTCAAAATTTATTCCGTTTACAGATGAAGAGTTGTATCAGGCTCATCATAAAGATATTAAAGAATATCTTGAAAGTATAGGAGAAAAAGTTTTACATAGCGGTACAGAATATATGTGGGAAACACATGACAGCGTAAAAATACGAGGTCATATTTGGTACAGACATTCTACAGGTGAATCAGGTACGGCAGTAAATTTTCTGATGACATTTTTTGATTTTAGTTTTCAAGAAGCAGTAATAACTTTGCTTGACGGAAATTACAAAGCTACAAGCAATTCAAAACCTGTTGATTTTATAAACGAACCTGATATTTACCATAAAAAAGACAGAGTGGTTTTACCTCAAAAAAACACAAACAACAAACGCTTGTATGCTTATCTGTGCAATTCACGCTGTATTGATTACAGTGTTGTCAGATACTTTGTAAAAAAAGGTCTTATATATGAAGATAAAAGCAACCACAACATTGTATTTCTCGGCAAAGATAAAAAAGGAATAGTCAGGTATGCCGGATTAAAAGGTACGCTTACTGTTAAATCTTTTAAAGGTGAAATTACCGGAAGTAACAAAATATACTGCTTTAAGCACATTGGTTTATCTGATGTGCTTTTTGTTTTTGAAGCTTTTATTGACTTATTCAGTTTTATTACTTTGTATCAGCTTGGCGAAAACTGGAATACATACAACTACATAGCTTTAGGAGGTCTGAATTTAGAAGCTTTAAAAAAATGTGTTGAAGATTACCCGCATATAAAGAAAATCTATATATGTACAGATAATGATATAAACAGTTCTGACGGCAAAAATCACGGACAAGACTTTGCTAAAAAAGCACAAAAAGTATTTCAGGTCAAATATAAAACTGAAATAATAACCCCTAAGCTAAAAGATTGGAATGAAATTTTAAAACAAAGGAGTCAAAGTTATGGGAAGTAGCTCAACAAGCGGAATTATTATATTTTCAATAATCGTATTAGTTGTACTTATAGCTGCGTACTTTATATCATCAAGCGGCAAAAATTTAAACTCTATTAAAAGCAAGCCTGTCGGTGACGGCCAATTCGGTGACCAAAAATGGGCCACCAAACAAGAATTAAATAATAATCTTGTTATTATACCATATGAACCCGAAAAGTGGAGAAATGGCGAAAACAGGCCACAGCTTGAGGGCATTATACTCGGTGCAGTAAAAAGCGGTAAAAAAGTATCTGCATACATTGATACATCTGATAATCATACTCTCTCCGTATCTGCTCCGGGTGGCGGTAAAACATCTTCTTTCGTCTATCCTAATCTTGAATTTTTAGCGGCCGTTGGTAATCCTTTTTTCGTCACAGATACAAAAGGTGACGCTCATCAGACATATGCACCTGTTTTGGAAAAATATTACGGGTACAAAACTTATGTAATAGATTTAAGAAATCCTACTCGCAGTGACAGTTACAATCTGATGTATCTTGTCAATAAATACAATGACCGCTATGAATCAACAAAAAGTCTTGCAGACAAAGCACGGGCTGAAACATATGCAAAAGTTCTTTCAAACTCAATCGTACATATGGACGGTTTCAAAAGTGCAGGACAAAATCAATACTTTTACGAATCTGCAGAAGGCATTATTACAGGCGTTATCTTACTTGTATCCGAACTTTGTGAACCCGAAGAAAAGCACATAGTATCAGTTTTTAAAATAATTGAACAGCTCCTGGAAATTGACCCACGAACAGTAAATAAAAAAGGAGTAATGCCTACAACTTATCTGACTGAATTATATACAATGTTGCCGACTAATCATAAAGCAAAATGGTTTATGTCTGCCACAGCCTCCGGTGCTTTTCAGACTACTGCAAGCGTTATGTCAACAGCAATGAGCCGTATGCTTTCCTTCATTGATACAGAAATGGAACAAATGATATGCTTTAACAGCGATCTTGATATTGAAAACTTTATTAACGGCAAACAAGCAATATTCTTTGTTGTTGATGAAAAATCAAGCACTAAAAATTTTTTAGTAAGCTTACTTGTAAGGCAAACTTATAACGAATTACTTTGTGCCTCTGAACATTTTGAGAACAACAAGCTGCCACATCGAGTATACTACTACCTTGATGAATTTGGCACATACACAGCCATAGAGAGAGTTGATCAGATGTTTTCTGCAGGCAGATCAAGAGGTATCATTTGCTGCCCATTTTTACAAACTACAACGCAGCTTGATCAAAAATACGATCAGAATACAGCAAGCGTTATAAAATCAAGCTGTCAGAATGTAATGTTCAGTTACATAGCACCTACTTCCCCTGACGCAGAAACTTTTTCAAAAATGCTTGATAATCAGACGGTAATGTCAGGCTCTGTTTCGCAAAAGCAAAACAGCTTTTCAAACAATAACAACGCAAATTCCGTTACTTACAATATGACAAAAAAGCCTTTAATGACACCAGGGCAAATTAAAAGAATGAAAAAAGGTGACTGGGTGCTTATGAAAACAGGTATGCACCCGGCACAAATGAAACTCCTCAAAAGCGAGGATTGGGGACTGTCGCTTAATGAAAAACCTTATAAAGCAAAGAAAAGTACAATAAGAGAGGTAAGCTATGCCGACCGCACAAGATTATTTTCGGCTCTGCTAAGTAAATATCCTACAGCAAAGGCATATACCCCACCTGTAGGCTCATCTGCAGAACCGGTACAGACTCACGAAAAAAAGCCTGTACTAAAAACATATATTTAAAACTAAGTCTGTTGCTCTTGCAGCAGACTTTTTTAATTGCTTAATTCACACGGTCTTGAACAATTAAAAAAGTCCGTTTCAAGCAGCTTCAAAATACGGAGGAATTATAATGAAAAAATTAAATAACAAAGACATAGAAATCGCAGTAGAAATTGACGGCGTATATGCACAGGGATTTGGTATGCTTGCTCAAAAAGTTATGCTTGAAAAAGAACTGCCTTTACAAAGCAAGGCTATTTATGCCTACTTAGCTTCTTATGCAGGTTCAGGTAAAATTTATCCAAAACGCAGCACAATACTTCGTGATCTAAATATGAACAAAGACACCTACTACAAATATCTAAACAGGCTTGTCGAAAAGAGTTATATTTCAATTTCAAAAGCTAAAGGCTTTCTAAATAAAAATGTGTACACCATATGCAGTAATCCTAATGCTATAGGTTGTCCGCCGTCTGCTTCTGCAGAACATCATACACTTTCGCTTGATAATATTTACTCATACGGCTACGGAAATATGCCAAAGCTGATTATGTGTGATACTCGTTTATCTGTTAAGGCTCGTGGTATGATTGCTTTATTCTATTCACTTGCTCAATCATCAAACACAGTATTTCCTACAAGAGATTATACTATGGAAATTCTCGGTATAAGCAAGCAGACATACTACAATACACTAAATGAACTTATAGCTTATGGCTATATATCCGTAATTAAGCGTAAGGGAAAAAACGGTAAGTTTTGTGTAAATAACTACATACTTAACACTAATCCTACAGTTATAGAGAAACAGCAAAAAGAAAGTAATAAACCGTGTCCTAAATTTTCGGACAATGTAAAAAATGCGATAAAATCTACACTCTCACCATGTCCTAAAAAACAGGACAATGAAAATAACCGTGTCCTAAAAAGCAGGACATTGCCGTGTCCTAATTCTTCGGACAATACCGTGTCCCAAAATTTCGGACATTATAACAATACCATATATAACAATACCATAAATAACAGTAAATCAGATCATAATCTAATCATTGACAGAATTAACTTTACTGTACCTTTTACAACTGACAATGACAAGATTATTGAATCGATTAAAGAATTGACAGATTATAATGCATATCAAAGCTATGTCGCTTACGAGAACGATATATATTCAAGATTATACTGCAAAGCCGTTGATTTACTTTGCGATATGGCAACCAACACCACTCAGACCTATAATAAAACTACTGTGTCACAGCGTACACTTATTTATTCAATTAACAACTGCATTACAAAGCACGGTATTGCAAAAGCTAATTCATTATGTGATTTGATTTCGGATACACTTTTAAATTATGAAGAAGCAAGCAAAGAATATGAAATCCGTAATTGTTCAAATTATCTCAAAGCGTTACTTTTTGACAACATTACAAACTTTGCATTTAACTTAGCCAAATTCGACTTGTAAGCGTTTTTTATTGTCTGCTGATGTAATTTTACTCTTATAGGGAATAAATCGAATTTACGCAAAAAGCAAGGCTTTTTCTTTTCTGCTATCGGCATTTTGTCAAAGTTTTGTCTTGAAATTTTAGCAATATTAAAATCAATGTTACTAAAAAGTCAGCTTTTATCCGATAAAAATAAAACAGCAATCTAAAAGTGATATTAAAGGCTTAGTCGATGATATTAAAGTTAATGTTATCGAAAATGTCGGCACTGCCGACATTTGTGACCGACTTAATATTGCTTGCAATATTAAGTCTTTATCCTGCAAATTTTACTACCCTGCTTTCCGTGGCAAAATATTGTTTTGGTGTCCCACCGTGGGACAGTTATTGCTTACCTCCTCAAGTGTCCTACGGTGGGACACTTGAACTTAGTAAAAAGCTGCTGTTTCTCAAAAGATTACTTCAAAAGCAAAACTACCGATAAATAATTGCAGGTTAAAAAGAAAATATACTCAACGGCAACAGCGTAAAAGCTAAAATATGCAAGGTTTTCAGGCTCGGCAAAAGCCCCTAAAGCAGAGAAAAAAATAGAACAAGACGATTGCTCACAAAAATGCAACATAACTTACGCCGGCAGCTCTTCCCCTACACTATTTTAAAGTTGACTGTAAAATAACTTTTGCAAAGTCATAACCTGTGCAGCTACTCGCCTACAATTAAACACCCGAAAGCAGAGAAAAAATAAATAAACAATCTCTTGTTTGCCCACAAGTGTCCCACGGTGGGACACTTAACCGATATATTAATAAAAAAGGAGTCATAAATATGTTAAATCGAATTGTACTCATGGGAAGGCTTACTGCTAACCCTGAACTCAAATCAACTACTACCGGAAAAAGCGTAACAAGTTTTAGTATCGCAGTTGAACGAAATTACAACAAATCCGGTGAAGAAAGAAAAGTTGATTTTTTCAATGTCGTCTGTTGGAACTACACAGCAGAATTTGTATGTCGCTATTTTGCAAAAGGCAATATGATTGCTCTTGAAGGCAAACTACAAAGTCGTACATATCAGGCCAATGACGGAAGTACACGCTATGTAACCGAAATTGTCACAGATACAGTATCATTTACCGGAGAGCGTGTGCAAAAAGCAAACAATAATAATAAAGACTCTTCTTCAACTACATCTGAACAGCCGCCCTTGCCCTCACAACCCGATTTTGAAAATATGCCTCTTGATGATGATTTACCGTTCTAAAGCTGCAACAAGTGTCCCACCGTGGGACACTTGCAGAAAATCATTGACATATTATTCTGCAATGTGTATAATAATATTGTAGGGAGAAATCCCAGAGAAAATACGCTTACTGATCGGCGTTCCTAAATTGACAGTTTGATTGAATATGCCTACCGTTCGGCGTTCCTAAATTGACGGTTTGATTGAATATGCCTACCGTTCGGCGTTCCTAAATTGGCGGTTTGACGAAAAGCCTCTTACCTTAATGGTAGGAGGCTTATTTTGTAAAAGACAAAGGAGAAAAAATGAAGGAAAACAGTTTTTATTTAATTGATAACACTTATATTAAATTAATCAATAATTTGGGCGGTAAATACGGTGACAGTAAACAGCGTCCAATTTATTGTTGTATTAAAGATAAAAATATTAACGGATTATTTTGGGCTATACCAACAAGTGATATTTCTCACAGAACTCAAAATCAAATTGCCAAGTATAATAACTACATACAACTACCAAAAAATGATATTCGTTCTGCGTATTATCATATTGGTTACACCAATAAACCGGCACTATATAGAATTAGTAACTGCTTTCCTATCACAGATAAATATATTGCTAAAGCATACATTTCGCAAGGCAATCCCCTTTGCTTAAAAAATAAACAAGAAATTGAAACTATACATAAAAAATTACTGCGTATTCTGTCTTATGAAGGTCGTTTTCCAAATAGACTTGAACAACACATAACCGATATAAAGAATTATCTTATAAATGAATTACAATTACAGAATATACTTCTACCTAATCAAATACAATCACCACAACATTTAAATAATTTTAATCAAAACATATAAATAAGTGTCCCACGGTGGGACACTTGCAGTAAAAAACCTTCTGCCAAAATCAGCAGAAGGTTTTTATTATATCTCTTGTATAAATCCATTTGTAGGAACGGATGGTATTTGATTAGGTAAAACAGGCTGTTAATTTTGCAATAACCGATCTATATAATTTTTACAAATCATTACCTATATTTTAATAAAGCAAATTCTCGCCCATTTAAAAAAATATAGCAAAAAACATCTTTACCACATGTAACTAATTCTAATTTATCTCCAATATTAGTATAATATCTATTCAGACTGCAATATCTGTTTTCATTGCATTATTTGTTGCAGGGCTCCCTACTATATTTCTATTTCAACCACGCTATAACTTCATCAAAATTGTTTACATATAACTTCTCGAAACTCTTACCATTTTCATCAGACAGAAAATCCAGAAACTCACTCATATCTTTACGGAATATCTGCCCTATTATTTTTAAATCCACGGAAGCTTTACTTACCGCCTCAAAATCATTAATATCTATCATTTTCTTTTCCAGATCCTTATATTGTCGCTTCCAATAATCAACATATTCCAAGCGTTCTCTAGGGCCTTTGTAAATATCCGGTTCTATCTTTTCTGGCGCATCATCACCATAATACTTACGTTCCTTTTCACTAAGAACAACAAATAACAATCTGTCTTTATAATGATGGTCTTTAATAATCTCTCCAACTTCATACATACATGCCTGACGTCTCAAATATGTATCACTAACAACAGTCAATACAAAGTCATGATCCTGTATCGTGTTCATAAATGCCATAAACCTGTCTTTGTACTGCAACTCTGTATATCTAGATATCTTAATCCTATCTTTCAGCCTTTCCTTTATTTTATCTTCAATAATATCCACAATTGGTGCATCACACTCCGTATAAGAGATAAATAATGTTATAGGCTCATCATTCTGATTGACAACCTTTTCCTCAACATCATTGTTTTCATATACAAAGCACTTTCCTTCCAGCAAAATCTTTTTGTCACTTTGTGCAACTTCAATAGCAAATATATCAGCACCACCTACCGATACAAAGCCATAATTCATGGATATTTCATTATCTAGCTGAGCTTTTACCATTTCTATTACACCAGCCACATTAAAAGTTTTTTGACACCCAACCTTCTTCATGCATCCATTTTGTTTTTCAACTCCAAGGAATATGTATCCTCCAGTATTATTGGCCAGACCACAAATATATTTTGCAAGCTCTGTCGGACGAAGCTCCAAAGCTCTGCATATCACATTATCCAGCACATTATTCTCAACTATATAGGATACTCTATCCTCATTAACACTCATATTTATCACATTCCTTTCAATGGTATTCTGTTAAGACCAGTAAGTTTAATCATTTTACCGAAAGTAATCTTTTGTGGTTCCTTTTTTCCATCTTCTACCCAAAGTTCCCAGTCCATAGAATAGTCTAAAATATCCATTTCTGTTCGGTAATAAATTCTGACTTCTCCACCATCGGATGGTCTCGCCAAAACATATATCTGCTTTCCATTCTTTTTAACAACATATATTGTGTCCGCAATCTTCTGTTTATCCGAAAGATCATATTCTTCCTGCTTATCTAGAAATGAAAGTATATTTTTCTGTGCTCTATCTAGAATTTTCTTTACATACTCATATGTGCTTATTTCATGCTTAGATTTTCTAATGAATCGGCTTGCAAAATCAGCATTAGAAAAAGCTCTATCTAATGCTTCTTTTGAATCAATTCCATATTGCAACAGAACTTCCTCCGTGACAGCTTCCTTTGACAAAGCCGTATCGACCACAGCACCCTTAGTGCCTTGCATGATAATTGCTTCCAACTGTTCAGGGGAATCAATATCATACTTACTCATTATATTTGTAAATGTTTCTGCCTGCCTAATATTATTGGCTATATCGTCATCATCATACAAATAATGTTTATTTGCATAAATAATTGGCAAAATATCTTCTGCTTCACTTTGATTATCCTTTATCCAAAGTAAAAGTTTATTAAAAGCACTACGTATTTCTGGTTCCTTTGTATTTCTATTCTCTTGCACAAATTTGGTAATGCAACCGGCTATATCCTTATTTGTTTTCTGACGATTTTCCGGAAGTTCCAAATATATATCTTTCATCAACAAATCTTCTCTAATATCATGCCCTGCAATACAAGCTATATCCTTTAAAGTTTCATCCATTTCATTATCAAGAAAAATATTTTCTTTAATTGTAAAATTACCATTCTGATTTGGAAGTATTGGTTTTGTGCTCTTATCAATTAGGTTATCCCATCCCTGCTTGACTACAAATTCTATAAAACCAGTCAAATACTCAGCCGCCTCTTCCTTGGAAGTACCCATATATTCAGCCAATCCTTCTATAGAGCTACATTCGCTTATTCTATCCGCAACCATTGTTGTCATATATTTTAAAGATTCACGTAACAATTTCTCTGATATCGCTTTAACCTCATGCAACTCCAACCCCAATTTCAATATGCTGTTCACATAATGACATATCTTTTTCTGTGAATCTATATCAGCAAAAGAATCGTTATACATAAAAGTTATTTTTTGATAAACCGTTTCTTTTTCTTCTTTTCCCCCCTGTTCTAACTGCGTTTCAATCAGTTCCAGAATTTGACCATTATTAATCTTTCCGCAACAAAACCATTTCCTACGTTCAAACTCCAAATGTAATAGCCTTGCTTTTATATCATTTCCTAAATCCGTTAGAATCTCTTTATATTCTTCCAGAATGTCAATGTCATAATACAAACTATCAACACAGCAGAATTTTTCTCTTTGATTTGGCAGGATATTCAACTGTTTATGTTGTACAAATGTCTGCCATTTTTCATTTTCATCTATAATTTCATAATATTTATTTAACCAGTCCCTCCAATCAATATGATCCAATTTGGTCACTAATGTATCTACATTTTCGAAATTACTCACTTGTTCCGATAATGTTTCAAATGTATAACTGTTGCATCCTGACCATAAGGAATGATACCATTCATGCAAATCTTCTTTCTGAGGAATCATATCCGGAATCATATGACTTAATAGTTCCCATATTTTTTCACGTGTTTCTGTATTTCTATCGGAAATAATAAACAACTGTGGATCATTCCAATCATCTAACAATGCTTTCATATCTCTACATGCTGTGTGAACAATCGGGATATGCAGTATTACATCTTTACACTTTTTAATTATTTCTTCCAACCATTCTTCGTCATACCATTCTTTCTTACTATAAGAAGTCACTTTGGTGATATTATAAATTCCGTCCCATTTTTTCTTTGCTACATATTCCAACAGATGCTCATATAATCCACATGCCTTTTCTATAATACTCCGATTGGCTTCTATTTCTTCATCAATTCTCGACGTATTTTTACATGTCAAAAACACCCCATCTCTTGGTTCTGTGGGATTAAAATCTGGAGAACTAATTAAAACTGGAAAAGGGAAATCCTCTGTTCCAATCAAAAGGAAATCACAAAACAATTTGGATTGATTCTCAGAAAATGGAAGAATCTTCATATTATCATCCATATGCTCCAATGCTATATAAATAGAAACATTGTCCTCTGTCATTCCTAATACATATTTATTACAACAATGACCTTGCTGCTCCACTTCAATTTCAGATACAGTTGCATTTTCTAATCCACATTTCACTTCTCTCTTATACCGAAACTTCTCTCCAGTATTTTCAACAGTAATTTCCTCAATATCAGGAAGCATAGCAAGAACATATGCTGCTGATACTCTCAAACTCTCCAATCCATCTCGTGCCGTCTTCATCCCGTACTCGTCTAGCTCATACTCGAATACAGTATTATATTCGTCCTCATCAAAATCTAAGAAATCAACAGGTGTACAACTTTCCAAATCACTAACAGCCTTCTCCATAGCTGCTATAATTTCATTTTTTTCCTTTCCTGTGCGGTCTAAAGAAATAGTAAACTTAGAATGTTCGCCACCAATTTCTAGAAGTCCGGAAATATTAACTACTTCTGATAACAGATGTGTAGTAATAAATCCCGTTCCAAACTTTCCGCTTTTTCTCTCACTACCATCATTACGATCCTTAGAAGAAGCCTGATTAATAAGCGATAATATGTTATCCATTGAAAAAGCCTTACCATTGTGTCGAAAAAACACTTTTCTCTGCATTTCATCATAATTAATACTTATTTTCACTTTTCCCGTGGAGTTACAAACATCTTTTGCATTCTGGCATAATTCCCACACCCATCTTTTCGCACTATTCTCATTATTGCTGTAACGCAGCTTCTGCAAGAGCTGTAGGATTCTGTTCGCCGCACCAATTCTCAAAGAATTATTGTCTGCGGCTTGTATATTCATATCAAATTGTTGCTTATTCATCTGTATCTTCCCCCATTCTTTTTATCAAATTTCTTTAATAATTATTTTAGTATATTAACATGTGTTTTTATATAATCAGCCACATCATCTATTTTCGGATAAATCTTTACATTATTTATTCCCATTTTTCGAGTTCATTTAGTAACTCAGTTTTTATCAATAGTGCGAATGTAATTGTAATATTTTTATTATCCAACTTTAAGCATAAATTTGATAATGTATTATAATTTGTACAACTATATGTTTTATCAAGCACTCCAAAATTTAATTTAGATTATCAATATTTTTTCTATTCTTAATTTTTTAAAAGCGCAAACAGTAATATCTCTTATATCAGCTTATTAATACCTCCATCTGTCCCACGGTGGGACACTTAATTAAATAGTAAAACTAAATTTCACTATATTTTCCATTATATATTGACATTTTTCTTTTGAAATGGTAAAATGTGAGTGCAAATAAAATAAGCCCCTCAGCTTATCAACGACTGCAATCGCTGATAAGCATGCGCCCCGAGTATCACCGTACTCAGAACTTGAGAAGCTAAACATGCGTATTGTTCTATTTTATGCGCTTTTAGATACTTTGTCAAGACCTGTACTATTAACCCGTGGTGCAGGTCTTACTTTTTTGCAAATAAAAGTTAATAAAGGACAGATAGGGGTATTTCTTTCCACTGCGGAATCGGTGTGCAACCACCTATCCCTTTGTGTAGTTACCTCGTGGTTGTTATCGGCTTGAACTGATGTTAGCTAATGCGACAATCCAACGAGAGGAAGCGACTATCTGAAACCTATTACTATTAAATAAACAGCAAAGCGATTTAAGTAGTTTTGCTTAACTATTTAAATCACTTTACTTTTGGCTGGGCTGGCGGGATTCGAACCCACGGGTGACGGAGTCAAAGTCCGTTGCCTTACCGCTTGGCGACAGCCCAATATATAATTTTTGTGTAAAACGCTTATTCTAATCAGCGCAGCTTAAAAAGTTGTTTGTGCAAACTACCGACAGTGTCTTTTACATTTATATAAGTAAAGCCGCAAAGGCATTGTACCTTGCGGCTTTATGGTGACCCATCGGAGATTCGAACTCCGGACACCTTGATTAAAAGCTACCACTATATTGAGCCAATTTATTATCATATTGACAAAATAATTTATCAATATGACTATGATAACGCTGATTTAGTATTCTTTGTTGTGTAGCTAAATGCACATATTTCATTGTCATTTGTAAACTTGTGTGTCCGAGCAATATTCGCAGTTCTTCAACATCACCGCCATAAAGGATATAGTTAGTCGCAAAAGTGTGGCGAAGTAAGTGAGGGTGCAATCTGATAATTCCTGTACTTTCTTTTAAATCTTGAAAATACATCTTAATTGTATTATCGGTAATCGGTGTACCATCTTCTTTTTGGAAAAAGCGTTTTTCATATTCGTTTCTCATGTGTGAATAACGATTAATATATCGCTTAGTTTCTTCACCAAAAGGTACTAAACGCTCTTTTTCTCCTTTACCCTGCACTAACATAGTGTTGTTATGCATAAATATGTTTTTTGATTCAAGACTTACTACTTCTCCTCTTCTCAGACCTGAATCAAGCATAAACATTACCATTAATTTATTGCGAATACCAAAGTATGAGTTATCAAAATTATTGAGAAGTATTTTTACTTCTACATCTGACAAAGGAACTATATTGGCAATTTCAGCTTTAATAAGTTTCAACTTACCCACATTTTGAATGAACTCATTTTCATTTAACCATAATAAAAATGTTTTCACTGCTCTTGTATAAGTTTGCAGTGATATTTTTTTAGTACCGTTTTTATTTTCAATTAAATAGAGTTTGTAATCTTCAAATAAATGAGTATAAACATCTTCGACATTTTCTATTTTGTTATCTACACACCATTCAATGAACTTTGGTAAATTATATTTATAATATTTTAAAGTTTGTTCAGTTACACCTTCAGAAATTTTTTCTTTCAAGAACTGCTGATAAGCAGCACATAAAGTCATAAAATACACCTCGTAAGCAATTAGGTAACAATATTGTAACATATTGTAATAATATGGTCAATATTCAACAACTTTGTTTATGAGGTCTTTTTTATATAAAAAACAGGAGGCAGCTATGAGTATATTAAGTTTTGAAGAACCGTACACAGACAACGAGGTTGTCGGATATTATGAAGATAAACTTATTGTCAAGCGTGAGGACGGCGAATTATTTTTCTGTGAAATACCCGAAAATCTTATTGAAATCGGAGAAACTATTTCTCCTAAAGATTTAACAAGTATTGCAGAATTGCCGTATGATGTACAAAAAGGGATTATAAATCAATATGCAGATTGAGAGGTGTTGAATTTGGCTTACGATCCGGCAAAATCAGAACAGACAAAAGAAGAAATGAAACAAAAGGTCATTGAACTTGCTAAGAACTTTAAAGATAATCCGCAGAATATGATTGAATACTTGCAATTTTCAACTCGTTTTTATAACTACAGTTCAAGAAACACAATGCTTATTTATCAGCAAAATCCGGGTGCAATGTTTTGTAACAGCTATAAAGCATATCAGGATATGGGTTATTCGGTTAAGCGTGGCGAACACGGAATGAAAATACTTGTACCGACAATTAAAACATACCTTAACATTAACGGTGAACCTGTTCCTCTCAGTAAAGCTACTAAAGAACAAAAAGAAGCGTATAAACATCATAAAATTGCCGCTGAACAAAAACTACACTTTAAAGTAGGCACAGTTTTTGATATAGCACAAACGAATTGTCCTAAAGAAGATTATCCAAAATATTTTGATTTAGGCTATACATCTGAACAGCATAGACAGCTATACGAACTTATGAAAACATATTGCGAAAAAGAGTTGAATTGTAAAGTACACGAAAATCAATTTAATTCAGTATCACTGCGAGGCTTCTTTGATCCTGCAAGCAATTCAATTTCGCTTAGCGGTATGTTTGACGATTCAACAAAATTATCAGTACTTACACACGAAACCGCACACGCTATTTTACATAAAGAGCTTGATAAAACTCAAATTAAAAGTGAAGCTCAAATGGAATTTGAAGCTGACGCAACATCGGTAATGTTGCAGTCATACTTTGGCTTGCAAATACCTGAGAGCAGGCAAAGACATCTTGCCGATCAATACAAAGCAATGTGTGCAGACAAAAGTATCTCTTCGGCTGACATTACAAAATCACTTGATCACTCTCACAGAGCATATAAATCAGTTGCGGATAATATCAACAATAGTCTAAAATCTGAACTTACACCATCAATTAAAAATGTTCAGGCTTCACAGGTGACACAACCCATTTTACCAAATCAAATAGCAATGCCCGATATGGGAATGGCTATGATGATGTAATTATGACTGCGTTTTTGGCAGTCTTTTTTATTATTCAAACTAACAAGTGTCCCACGGTGGGACACTTAGTAAAAAATTTATCATTTAATCGGGGGAACGAAAAATGAAAGAAAATAACAAAGCAATAAAAATTGCAGTATCAAATCAAAAAGGTGGAGTAGGAAAAACTACAACTGTATTAAATCTCGGAGCAGCTCTTGCTGTCAACAATCGCAGAGTATTGCTTGTTGATTGCGACCCACAGCACCACTTATCGAACTGGCTCGATTGGGAAGCTGACGGCAAACCTACAACATCAGACATTATTTTTAGCACCGTAACAAAGCAGAATGTAGATTTCAAAAACTGTATTCGTTATTGTGAAAAAGAAAATTTTGACTTTATACCGTCAATTAACCTGCTTGCCGGTATGCTTGGAATTATTGCTGCAGATGATAACAGTTCAACTGTAATTTCAAGAATTTTTGAAAATGACTACTTTAACGAAAATTACGATTACATTATATTTGATTGTCAAACTGCTCTTGATTTGCTTGTTACAAATGTTCTCAACGCTTGTGATAAGCTGCTTATTCCTGTTCAGGCAGATTTACTCAGTTATGAGGGCATAGAACAAATGCTTGACAGTTTTATGCGAATTAAGAAAGATACCGATATTCGTAAATATCTTCTCGGAATGCTTGTTACTATGTATCAGACTAATACAAGACATTCCGCTACAATTTACAACGCACTTAAAGAAAGTTATAACGATCTTGTTTTTAATACATATATATCATATAGGACAGAAACAAAAAACTCAGTCGGTTTTCATCGCAGCAGCGTTTCAGACTGCAAATCAGTTGTAGGTGCTCAGTATATAGAAGCTGCACATAGAATTATGGAGGAATGTGAAAATGCCTGATTTTTTTAAACCCAAAAAGCAAATATTAAAAACCCCGGAGCAGGCATACTCTGAATTGCTCGGCGGCAGTACCGAAAATCAAGTTGTAGAAATTGACATATCTCTGATTGATGAAATAGACGATCAGCCACAAAGCATACATCAAGACAAAATTGAAAACATAGCTGAAAGTATGAAACATATAGGACAGATTGACCCTGTTACTGTTGTGAAGTCAAAAAAAGAAGGCAGATATGTTTTACTTGCAGGCAGGCACAGAAAAAGAGCATGCCTACTGAATGGGCAAAAATCTGTTAAAGCAATAATAAAAAACGAAACCGACCCGGACAAGCAAAGGCTAATCTTATTGGCCACTAATAATGACCGCAATACCGACTATCTCCCTTCTGAACTTGCTTTCAGTTATGCGGAACAATCCGAACTATTAAAAAAACTTGGCAGTAAATCTACCGTATCAGCTATAGCAGAGCAAAACAACACAAACAGAAAAGCTGTTCATCGACACATCAGACTTACATATCTCATTAAACCTTTACTTAACAAAGTTGACAGCGGAGCAATTACAGTCGGTGCAGGATATGAACTTTCATTCCTTTCAGAGGAACAACAAATCTCATTGCTTAATTTTATTCTTAATAATGCCTCGGTTTGCCAAAAGATTGATAAAGACATTGCAAGAAGAATAAGACTTGAACCTGACAATCTGCAAGAAATCTTTTATCAAAAAGTTGATGTGCCGGTATTATTTGAAGAAGCTGATATTGAAGAAGAAAATATTGAAATTGAACCTCTTAAAGCAGAGAAAGAAAAAGTTAATAATTCATCTGAAAAGGTAATTAATCCCGAAGCAAACAATCGCAAGTGTCCCACGGTGGGACACTTAAAGGAAAAAGAGCAGTTACCGAACGAACTGATTATGACCTTATCAGCTACAGTTTTAAACTGTACAAGTTCGGTGTTAAAATATTATGCAACTGCATTTCCTACCACTGCCGAATCTGTTAATATGTTTAGTCAACGATTTAAGAATTTTTCTGCAAGCGGTAATACGCAAAATTATGTTCCATATCAGGAATATCAAAATTGCGAATACAAATTAAATTTTCTTAAAAAGCAGCTTGAATTTTATCTTAACAATAATAAATATACAGTTACTTATAATGAACTTGATGAGTTTATCCGCAGATATTTAAGAAAATTTTTCTCAAAAGAAAGACTCATTGAAGTTATATCAAACACTTAAACAGCTTTCTTCTCATCGTTCCCCGATGATAGAAATACAGGGCTGTTTCAAAACATTTGGAACAGCCCAACACCCCACAAGGAGGTAAATATGAAAATCAAAAGAATAATTTGTGCTTCATTAGCAGTACTTAGCTTATCAACAGCATTATTATCATCACCGGTAAACGCAGCACCGAAAATGGGTGATGTAAACCTTGACGGCATAATTAATATTGTAGATGTATCATTAATTCAGCAATATCTCGCAGGATATAAAGATATGAAATTTTACTCGGCATATGCTGATTTTGACCGCAACGGAAAATTAGACATTAACGATATATCTTTATTGCAACAGTATCTTTCAAAATCAATCATTGTGTATGGTGATTTTATATTTCAAATGAGCAGTAATTCAAAGTTGATTTCTCAATCATATTTTGGCAATGATACAAATGTAACAGTACCGGGATTTCTCCCCGGCTACAACTATGTAGTTACCGAAATCGGTTCTAATACATTTTCAAACAATTCAAAAATCGCAACAGTAACTTTGCCTCAAAATATCGGAAAGCTTAACGATAAAGCTTTCAATAATTGCAGCAAACTTACAACTGTTTATGCTTATAATAAAAACCTCAAGTGGAGCAATTCATTTTATAATTGTCCAAAATTCAAGTCAATTCAGTTTAAGTGAAATTAAAGAATAAACCGCACCTTACATACCCCTTCTCCTTTTATTAAAATGAAGAAACACTGCAGTTAGTGCGGAACTGCAGTGTTTGTACTAAACATAATTTATTATATAAATGAAAGGAAATTTATGATTATACTATTACTTATTATAATAATTATTTCACCGATTTTTATAGCAATTTCACTTTACAAAACCATTAAAATATACAGAAAAATAAAACATGTAGATAAATATGGAATATTAATGACAGCTACTTGGTTTGCTGTTGAAATCATAGGTGTAATATTTTTATTTATTCGATTTTAAAATATATTTTAAATATTTATTAGCTTTTTTCATTTTTAATGATTTTATATATGTGTTTTTACTTATTATTCGATTTATACGATCAATGTAAAAACTATGCATTATTTTTTTACCGAGCAAAAAATAAAGTATAAGCAATATAACTAAAAATAAAAAATCTAATAATGTTCCTACAATATTTTCAGTTGCAATAAAGAAAATAAATCCACCAATCAACATTGCAAAAATTAATATTATACCAACAAATGTATAATGATTATTAATAATAACTTCAAAAGAGGAAGTTGCATATGATAAGTAATTATTAACTTTATTATATTCAATTTCTAAATTGGATATTTCTTTGTGTTTTCGATATTTTCGAGCAGTTAATATTTTTTGAATTTTGCTATTGATTACAACTAATGATTGCATATAAAATATGTACTTCTCAATATCAAAATCTTCATCACGCTTAATTATTTTTTTGCATAAACTTTTAAACTCCTTAATTAATCTGTTAATTTTCCTTTTATCGACCTTTTCGATATGTTCGCATTTTTCGACCGTTTGGTGTAATTGAGTGTACTTATAATAAGATTTCTTTAAATCATCAATTTCGAAAAAATGTTCATAAGCATACTCGTTTAATTCGTTAATTTTCAAAAATAACATCTCCTTAATTTTTTGATATACATATTATATCACATGCAAATTATTAATGTAAAAAAGTCAGAAAACTTTGTCAATCACATTGTTTAATAGAAATAATGTGATTGACAAACAAAAATGTTAATTGTAGAATAGAGGTGAAATATATGCACTTTGATATAAATAAATTGATAAATTGGAGCAATATGATGGATTGGGTTGTTTTTTGCAGTTGCCTTGTACTTTTAACCGGAGTTATCATTGATATAGTTAAATCAGTAAAAAGCAACAAGGAGTTGTCTAATGAACATAAATCAATAAAAGAAGGCCAAAAAGATTTAAGTACTGACAACGAAAAAGTTAAGGACTTAATTCGTAGCGAAAATAAAGATACACAACAAAACATAGAAAAGGCACAAAAATCATTAGAAAATAATGATAACCAAATTTACAGTTTATTAAATAATGTCGATAAAACGCTTATTAAAGAAATTGAAAGGAGTAAATATAAATATGAAAATCTAACTGATGAGCAACGCAGCATAAAAAATTATGTGGAATCTATCAACAACTTAATGAAAGAAGTTGAACGATTGCAAACACTATCTGTTGAGCAACAGAAACAAATACTTGAATTGCAGTCAGAATTAAATCAAGCACAACATTTTAACAATAATTTTACACAACATATGTAATACCTGCCATTCAGCCTAAAGGCTTTATGGAGTAGTTGCAGAGGATATAAGGCGGTTAGCACTCCCGAATAAGGGGTGATATGTATGACCGAGTTAGTATTACTGATTATTTTGCTAGTAGAACTTCTTGAGATCATTAAATACATAAAAAAATAATCGCCCAACAGCCTGCAAGCAAAAGTTGAACGATTATTTTAATCTAAAATTTTCTTAACGGCTAACCGCTTTAAACGGTTTCCTCTGTAACTACATTATATATTATAAAAATTTAAAAGTCAATATGACAACACATTAATAAAAAGAGGGATACTATGAATGAACTAACTTCCGGAATTGTAAGCAGTGCAGTTTGGGATTTAATAAAGAAGGGAACTTCTGTTACAAAAGACTTTCTCAAAAACAAATTATCAAATTGGATACTGGACGATAAATCACTTGATAAAATATGTAAATATATAAATAATACACCTGATGTATATTTGAAATCCGAAGGATTACTTAAAGAATATATTAATATTGACGAAGAAATCCAAAAAACATTAGAATTTGCTAAATACATAAAGCCAACTGTTTCTCAAAATATAGGTGTTGTAAACGGTAATGTATTCGGTAATATTGAAGGTGATGTTATTAATAATTATAATAACTCACAAAAGCCCAAAGAAACAAATAACAGTACATTTTATCTTACCGATAGATTTAATGAATATTGTCCAATACAAATTGTAAAATCGTATGATGTAACAAGAGATATTTGTAATATAGAAAACGAAAGTAACGGCCCTGTTATTAAAGCAAAGATTACAATGCCCGAAAAAGTAAAGCAATTGCCCGGATGCCAATTTGCAATGATTTTACTTTCTTTTACCCCTTTTATAAATTTAGAAAATTACTACGATGAAAATTATAATTTAGAATTTTCACTTGATACTTCTCAAAGTATTAAATTAGTGCAATTTCAAATAAAGAATGTACAGCAAAGTCAATTTATCGACCTTCCGCTTGAAAACAAGCATCACATTATACCATTAGCAAAAATGTCTTCCCGGGATTCATGGAAAGAAATAAAAGAAATTTGTTTTACCGTATTTGCCGATGACAGATATATAACAGATGAAATTGGATATATTAAAATTTCAGGATTGCGTTTAACAAAATAATTTTATATCACATTTAAGCAGTTAAGTATTAAAACTTGACTGCTTTTTTATAATATAGATTTTTAATAAGGAGTCATACTATGCTTTATGAATATCACAATACTGTCTGTGAGATTTTAAATGAATATTTAAAGAAAAATTATCAGAATGGGTATCGTAAAGAAACGATAGATAATGCTACCTATAATATTTTTGAATATATAGAAGGTGCATATGTATCATCTGAAAATTATAGAATACCTATGACAATGATAACAGGTTCGATTGAATTCTCTCCAAGTTGTGACGAACTGCTAAGTTTAGATTTTAAACTTTTCATAATCGGCAATAAAATTATGTATATGTATGAAGATATTTATTAAATCAATATTCAATGTTATATAATTTTAAAATTAGTTTTATAGTTTTACTTGACATAACTTTCGTTTTGAAATCTGATAATTTTTCGTTTTGTATTTCAGTTTTACTAATAACATCTTTTAGCATTTGCATTTGATGTTTATTTTCGTTTTGATAATTTAATAAATCGTTGTTTTTATTTATTAAATAATTTATTTCTGATTTAAGAGTGTAATTTTCGTTAATACATCTGCAATAATTTATATATTCGTTTGATGAAGGATCAGATATAATATTTCCGTAAATTTTCTCTGATAACATTTTAGTTACATAATTTTTTCTATCTTTTAATTCATTACTTGATGTTACATTTTCAAATGTCATTTTAGAACTTATTGTATGTTCAAAAATAGGTATTCCTTCATAATAACAATTCTTTATTTTGAAAATATCAACGGCATGTGTATGCTTAATTTCAAAACACAACCTTCCTTTCCATTTGTAAAAATATTCCATGGGTTCTGACTTATTAAACATAATATAAACATCAGCAATATATAATTCGCCATTAGCATTAAATCTATACTCTATCTCAGAAAATTCAGAATATATTTTTACCAACTTTCCTTTAATAAATAAGTTTAATACTTTTATTTCGCTTATTATATCTTTATATATACTATGGGAAATAGTTTCTTCTCTTATTGCATATTGATTATCATTTATTTGGGCGTATTTAAAAAAACAAATTTCCTTAGGTGATCTTTTATGCACAAATGATACTTTTAATTTATTGTATTTATGTGTACTAAATAATTTTCCTTTATAATTTTCTTTATAAAAATCTTCAATTTCTAACTTAATATTAGGATTTATTTTACAAAATTGCTTATATTTATCTATAATATCAAATATGCTTATAAGTTTATATGTTTTTCCATCATCACTATAATTTGCATAAATTTTCATATAAACATCTCCCTTGCTACTATTAAAAATATAATATCAAAATTATATAAAATAGTCAAATATTATTTAATATATATAAAAGAGGTCATAAAATGAACAATAAAATCAAAAAATTAGCTCAAAAAAAGCTAAAAGAATACTTAATAAAAAATTATCCTGACAAAAACCATAATAACATATTAAGTAGTTCAAAATATAGCATTGTTAATAGTCAAAAAGGATATTTTGTTCCGTATAGTAATATGAATATGGGGCAAATAATTTCACTTAACAGTAACAAAAATATTCCTATTATTGCTATAAACGGAATAATAACTTATTCATTAGATACCAAAAAGAAACAGGTATTAAAATTTACCTTTTATAAATGTAATAAACAAATTATGTATTTAAAAAACATTTGACAAACAAAAATGTGAATTGCAGAATAGAGGTGTAACGATATGAACTATTATTATATTTCAGTAATTATATTCGCTGCTTTTGTAATATTTGCAGCAGGTACGATAGTTTCATTATCAATAGAAGCGTTCAACACTGTAATAACAGTAAAAAGGCAGAAAAATAAAGCTTTTTATCAGATAACACTGTTAGCACATATTATTGAAATACAAATACATCTATTGCTGTTATGTTTTCAAGCAGTATGTATTATACAAATGTATAATAGTATAGCGGGAGGAAATTATGATATGGGGTTAATGACCGAAATACTTATAAATATCGGTTGTAGTATTGCTACATCGGCTATATTGACTGTTATCGTATATTTTAAATTTTTAAAGCATATTCCGGAAGAAACAAAAAAGAGTATTGATGATTTACTAAACTCAAGATTAGGATACGAAACTACAAATCATAATGCAAATCTTGAAAACACTAATATTGCAAAAGAATCATTGTCACGAGAACACAGCGAAATCAAGCAAAATATTTCTACTGTAAATAATAACATATTTACAGTCAGTAAAGATGTTATCCGCATAAAAGATGAAATTAGAACTGACAGGAAATTAAAAGATTTACAGTATAACTATTTAAATGATAATGACAAAACAGTCATTGAAAGCATAAATAAAATCAAAGTTCTCGGAGATAGTTTGCAAAAAGTAAATTATGAAAATCAACTTCTTAAAGCAGAAAACGAAAAGCTGAAATTAGAAAATGAACAGCTTAATAATACATTAAGTATGAATCAAAAGCGAACAAACAAATTTACACAACATATGTAATACTTGCCATTCAGCCTAAAGGCTTTATGGAGTAGTTGCAGAGGATATAAGGCGGTTAGCACTCCCGAATAAGGGGTGATATGTATGACCGAGTTAGTATTACTGATTATTTTGCTAGTAGAACTTCTTGAGATCATTAAATACATAAAAAAATAATCGCCCGACAGCTCGAAATATCAGACGATTATTTTTAATAATATAAGGTTTTCGGCTAACCGCTTTTGACGGTTTCCTCTGTAACTACATTATATATTATAAAAGCTTAAAAGTCAATATAACATATACAGCAGTTAAGTATAAAAACTTGACTGTTTTTTTATTATATGAAATAAGGAGATAGCGTATGAAAGTAAAAGTAAAAGCAAAAAACAAATACAAAAGTTATGAGCTTATTGAACATTTGATTTTACTCAACAAAGAAGATTTAGCTTCTGTTAATCAAAAGATACGCATTAACAATCCAGGCTTATATGTAACGGCATTTCGATTAGCAAGAGAAAAAAGCTCTATTGACTGTTACATAAATGCTTTAAATATTTTACATTCAGATATTAACGCTTGCAAATCGAATAATCAAAAAGCATATCTGGAAAAGCTTTTCAATAATTATTTGGAATTAAATACATTTCAAAATATAAACATAGCATTACCTAAATACACTTCACCATACAAAGAAACCATTAAAAATTTAGCTGCTTCTAAAAGTTCACAAATTATTTTTGTTGACTCAAAAAATGATTGTAATTATCGTTGACAAACAAAAATGTGAATTGTAAAATTAAGATATAAAGACATATACGAAAGGGGTCAGAAGTATGACTACACAGGAAATGAACACAAACATTACAAATACGAATGAATCAGCAGAGAAAAAAACGAATAAGAAAAAGGCTATTGGTATTGTTGCGGTTGCGGCAGTAACGGTGGCGGCGGTCATTATTGCTATGCTGACCGCTTGCGGAAATAAACAGCCTACTGCAACGGCTGATGAGGTAATCGGTACATCTGTTCAGACTGTTACACAGGTTGTGACGGACAGTCAGGGTAACACTCATATAGAGGAAGAAACAAAGGTTGTTGAGGTTAAGCAGACACAGCCTGCGGAGAAGTCGGAAAAAGCTACGGAGGTTAATGCACAGAATGTGGCAAAGACCGACAACAAGCAGAACAACGGCAGTCAGAGCAACAATAACAGCAACAACAGCAATCAGACTAACAACAATAACAATGCTGGCAACGGTCAGACAAGCAAGAGCAACGGCTCATCAGGCAGCACAAACAAGCCTGCAAGCAATTCAGGCTCAAGCGGCTCATCAAGTCAGAGTAAACCGTCAGGCGGTTCATCAAGCAGCTCAAGTCAGAGCAAGCCGTCAAGCGGTTCCGGCTCATCATCTTCAAGTAAGCCTGAACCGGCACCGGCTACACAGCCTGCAACAAAAGACCCACACGAGGGAAAAACTTGGCACGATGCAGAGTACAAAACCGAAAAAGTTTGGGTAGTTGATGAAGAAGGTTACACTTGGCAGCGACCAATCATTGAAAGTCATCGTGCGACAATTTGCAACATATGCGGAGTTGAGATAACAGGTCATATTGATGAACACGATGATGCAGTTCATCTTCCAAATGGTGAAGATTTTAGCTATCGTATTGAAACTGTTGATGAAATAGTTGGTTATGAAACAGTCAACGAGCCTGAACAAGGTCATTATGAAACAAAGACAACTCTCGTAAGAGCAGCAGGTTGGTATTAATCAAATTAAAATACATCAATTAAAGCAGTTAAGTTTTGAACTTAGCTGCTTTTTTTATACAAAAAATCTGAAAGGAGTATTGATATGAGCAGAAGTCCACCGCCCCTCACAATACATACTATCTCATTGAAAGGAGAGTTTTATGAACAAATTTAAAAAGCTAAAGTCGGCGATTATTTCTTTTTGCAAGCCTAAAAAGCTGACATCATTGGCAGTTGCATTAACAACAATCTTTG
>OGIK01000594.1_pt1 | contig 43572 bp, 40 predicted proteins | sample 1571781 | NCBI WGS metagenome assembly OGIK01 (sample SAMEA2581956, study PRJEB24529) | metagenome | biome: Human gut stool | place: China | collected 2011
AAACGCTGGTAGAAAGAATAAGGTATCAGGGATAGCAAGTAATATGTAATGAACTTAAACACTGTTCAATTGAGCAATCTATATGAATCTGATATGCTGAGTATACAAAAGCTTTTGAATTTTATAGGAGATTCGTAGTGAGTGGAGTCTTTTTTATTTTGCACTGTATAATGGAAAAAGTTTTGGTTGAACAGCGGTTGGGCTAATAATAAAATCTTGTTGGGACAATAGTGAACGCATGCGTTCACATTTTATAACTAAGAAGTAATGGATTGGAGCGGTGATATGGCGGACAAAATTGGAACAGGTGAATATGGGGAAATTCTCATATACCAGACAGATAATGGGCAGACAAATATAGAAGTTAAAATAGAAGATGATACAGTATGGCTGACACAACAGCAGCTTACTGAATTATATCAATGCAGTAAATCAAATATAAGTGAACATATAAAGCATATATTCGAAGAAGAGGATAGGCGTATCATTAGAAATAGTGGTACGCTTATTTTTGTCCCTTTTTGCAGATTTGTCCTTTCACCTGCTTTCCAATATAAAATTGAATATGTCTAAGGCAGATTACAAAGCGGCTTATTCTTATTGATTTTAAGAGTAGGCGGCTTTTTTGCGTTCTCTGGTACTGTTTACATAGCCACCTTGACAAAGTGGCTAAATCTATGTGAAAGGAGGACGCATCTATGTCAAATTGCAAAGTAATTGCTCTGACTAACCAGAAAGGTGGTGTCGGAAAAACAACCACAGCGGTCAATCTGGGTGTAAGTCTGGTGCAGCAGGGTAAAAAAGTCCTGCTGATTGATGCCGATGCACAGGCAAATCTCACGATGGCTCTGGGTTATAACAGACCAGACGATATTCCCATAACGCTCTCTACTGTGATGCAGAACATCATAGACGATAAAACGCTTGATGTTTCACAGGGTATTATCCACCACAGCGAGGGCGTTGACCTACTTCCGTCAAACATTGAGCTGTCGGGCTTTGAGGTAAGGCTAATCAATGCAATGAACCGTGAGCGTGTGCTGAAAACCTATGTCAATGAGGTTAAAAAGAATTACGATTATGTGCTTATTGATTGTATGCCGAGCTTAGGCATGATAACCATCAATGCTCTGGCGGCGGCTGACAGTGTAATTATCCCGACACAGCCCCACTATCTCTCGGCTAAAGGTCTGGAGCTTTTGCTTCGCTCCGTATCAATGGTCAAGCGGCAAATCAACCCAAAGCTGCGGATAGACGGTATCTTAATGACTATGGTAATGCCCCGTACCAATATTACTAAGGAAATTACGGCAACGGTCAAAAGTGCATACGGTCAGAAAATCAAGGTATTTGATACCGAGATACCTCATTCTATCCGTGCGGTGGAAGCTACCGCAGAGGGCAAAAGTATTTTTGCCTACGACAAAAGCGGCAAGGTTGCCGCAGCCTACGAGCAGTTCGGAAAGGAGGTGGCAGAGATTGGCGAGAAGCAGAGAAACCAAAATCGAGCTGACCGCATACGATGACCTTTTCCAAACGGACGAAAGTCGTGCGGAAGCAAAGCTCTCTAAGATAAGGGATATTCCCATATCGGAGATTGACGAGTTTCCAGACCACCCGTTCAAGGTTTTAATGGACGAGGATATGGAGCAGCTTGTTGAGAGCATCAAGCGAAACGGTGTAATGACCCCTGCGACAGTTCGCTTAAAAGAGGACGGACGGTATGAGCTTATCAGTGGTCACAGGCGAAAAAAGGCTTGTGAACTTGCAGGACTTGAAACGCTGAAATGCGAGGTCAAAGAGCTTACCCGTGACGAAGCCATTATTGTTATGGTGGAAAGTAATCTCCAACGCTCTGTTATTTTGCCGAGTGAGAAAGCGTTTGCGTATAAAATGCGGTTGGAAGCTATGAAACGACAGGCAGGCAGACCCCCGAAAGAAAATGCGTCGCCATTGGCGACTAATTTATCAAAAGGGCGTTCTGATGAGGAATTAGGAGAACTTGTTGGAGAAAGCAAAGACCAGATACGCCGCTATATCCGTCTAACGGAACTTGTACCCGAAATCCTGCAAATGGTAGATGAAAGGCAGATTGCTTTTCGTCCTGCGGTTGAAATTTCCTATCTGACCGAGGAACAGCAATACACCCTGCTTGAAGCAATGGAGTACAACGATGCTACCCCGTCATTGGCACAGGCTATCAAAATGAAGAAGTATAACCAAGACGGCAAGCTCACTTCCGAGGTTATCCAGTCCATTATGGAGGAAGAAAAGCCCAACCAGAAGGAAAAACCTGCTTTCCGTGACGAGAGGATAACCAAGCTCATTCCCAAGACTGTTCCAAAAGGGCAGGAAACGGATTTTGTTGTCAAGGCGTTAGAGTTTTATAACCGACACTTGCAGCGGAACAAGGCTCACGAGAGATAGCCACACATCGAGGGCGAGGTCTGCCCATTTGAGTGGATAGCCATTATTTCGGCTTCCCCCTCTCCACACCTCACCCCCTAACTACTGCCAGTAACTATCCGAGAAAAGAAATACTTTAGGCTGTCCATAACGGGCAGCTTTTTTCGGTCAGTAAGGCAAAATATTCAATCCAAATTACAGGAGGTAACTATGAAAATCCCTAAATTGTTCAAAAAGGCTGCGGCTTTTGTAATGGCTGCGGTCACGGCATTATCCATAATGCCTGCGACGGCGTTTGCTGCGGGTGACATCGGGACGATTTCCTTTTCCCACACCTATGACAGCAACGGTAATGCGATGAGGTACAATTCCAGTGCGAATATCGGCGGCTATACCGCAGGCGGAACGGGAAATTATAAGTACCGTATGTTTGTGGACGGTGAGAATGCGTTTTGTATTCAGCCGGGAGTACCGCTGAAAACAGGAAACACCTTGAAAAAGGCTTCCTCTGATACTTGGAACGCCCTTTCAGCCAATCAGAAAAAGGCGGTTGGGCTTGCCCTGCTCTATGGGTATCAGGGCAACCGAAATAATCTGTCGGGAAGTGATGATGAAAAATGGCTTGCCACGCAGACACTCGTTTGGGAGTTTGTCACAGGCTGCCGTGAAGCCACAGGCTCATATAACCAGACAAGCACCACCGTTTACAGCCTGCACTTCGGTTCAAATTATGCCAACAGCGGAGCAAGGGCAGTGTATGACCAGATTGTTGCAATGCTGCGTGAGCATAACACCATTCCGAGCTTTATGTCGGGCGGTAAGAATGACATCACAAAGGAGCTTGCCTACAAGGATGGAAAGTACAGCATCACATTGACGGACAGCAACGGCGTCCTTTCCGATTACAGCTTTTCAAGCTCTGACAGCAATGTGAGTGTATCGAAGTCTGGAAATAAGCTGACAATCAGCTCCACTGTAGCTATCAGCGGTTCTGTCCGCATTACGGCAAAGAGGAACAATGTGCCGACTGTCAGCAGCAGTGCAAAGCTCATTGCCTATGGCGACCCGAACTTGCAGGATTTGGTAACAGGTGTGGAGAATGCTGATACCGTGTCTGCATATATCAATATCGAAACGCCGACAGGCACGATTGCCCTCAAAAAGACTTCTGAGGACGGAGTTGTGGAGGGCATCTCTTTTACAATCAAAGGTGATAACTTCAATAAAACAGTTAAGACAGGAAAGGACGGCTCTGTCTCCGTGGAGGGATTATTCCCTGGCACTTATACGGTCACAGAACAGTCTATTGACCGTTATGAGCCGCAGAAAACCCAGACCGTCACACTTATCGGAGGAAAAACCTCTACTGTGACCTTCAGCAATACTTTGAAGCGTGGCAGTCTGGAAATCGTCAAGACTTCCGAGGACAATCTGGTGGAGGGAATGAAATTCCACCTTTATGGCACATCTTTAAGCGGCTTGCCTGTTGACGAGTATGCCGTGACTGATAAAAACGGACTGGCTAAGTTTGAAAATGTCCTTATCAGTGGCGATACCCCGTATGTGGTTGAGGAAGTGGATACCGCAGTCCGCTATGTCGTTCCTGCTTCCCAGACAGCTCCGATTGAATGGAACAAGGTCACAAAACGCAGCTTCGACAATGTGTTGAAGAAATTCCAAGTGACTGTGACAAAGACCGATGCAGAAACAGGTTCTCCGCAGGGCGACGCTTCCCTTGCAGGTGCGGTTTACGGCATCTATAAGGGTGAGGAACTGATTGACACCTACACGACTGATGAAAACGGTCAGTTTACGACCAAGTATTATATCTGTGACAATGATTGGACTGTCCGTGAAATCAGCCCGTCCGAGGGGTATCTTCTGGATACCGCAATCCACAAGGTAGGTGCAGAACCAGAGCTATACACGGTAGAGCTGAACAGTACCGCAAACGATGTGAATGAACAGGTCATCAAAGGCAATATCGCAATCATCAAGCATACGGACGACGGAGAAACCCAGATTGAAACACCTGAAGAAGGTGCGGTATTTGAAGTGTTCCTCAAATCCGCAGGCAGCTATGAAAATGCAAAGGAAACCGAGCGTGATGTGCTGACCTGTGACGAGAACGGTTTTGCCCAGACAAAGGATATGCCGTATGGCATTTATACCGTCCGTCAGACCTCTGGTTGGGAGGGGCGTGAACTGATGAAAGGCTTTGATGTGTTTATCAGCAAGGACAGTCAGACCTACCGTTACCTTATCAATAACGCTAACTTTGAGAGCTATATCAAAATCGTAAAGAAAGATGCGGAAACAGGCAATACAATCCCGTATGCAGGTGCAGGCTTCCAGATTTACGACCCGAATGGAAACCTTGTGACTATGACTTTCACTTATCCCGAAGTGACGACCATTGACACCTTCTATACTACGGCAGACGGTGACCTTATCACACCGCAGACGCTGGAATACGGCAAAGGCTATTCCCTCGTGGAAGTGCAAGCCCCGTATGGGTATGTCTTAAATTCCGAGCCTGTTTATTTTGATGTGGTGCAGGAAAATTCCGAGGAAGAAAGCGGCATTACCGTTATTGAGGTAGTACGTTCCAATATGGCACAGAAAGGTACAATTACCGTAGAAAAGTCTGGCGAGGTATTCAGCTCCGTGGCAGGCGATAAGGGATTGTATCAGCCGATTTTCTCTGTCAGCGGTCTTGAGGGTGCAGTCTATGAGATTACCGCAGCCGAGGATATTGTCACTCTGGACGGAACGGTCAGAGCCAAAAAGGGCGAGGTTGTGGATACCGTTACGACAGGAAAGGACGGTACAGCAAAATCCAAAGAACTGTATCTCGGAAAATATGAGGTTAAGGAAATTACAGCTCCGTATGGAATGGTGCTGAATGAGGAAGTCCATTCTGTTGAGCTTGTGTATGCAGGACAGAATGTTGATGTAACGGAAACGGCTACCTCTTTCTATAATGAAAGACAGCGTGTTGAAATCAACCTCATCAAGAGCCTTGCCATTGATGAAGCCTACGGCATTGGCAAGAACGGGGAAATCTTTGATGTGACCTTTGGCTTGTATGCGGCAGAGGAACTCACAGCCGCAGATGGAAAGACCATTCCTGCGGACGGTCTGATTGAGGTCATTTCCCTTGATGAAAGCGGTCACGGGAAAGCAATCAGCGACCTGCCGATGGGCAGCTATTATGTGCAGGAAATCTCGACCAACTCCGCATATATTGTCAGCGATGCAAAATACCCTATTACTTTTGAATACGCAGGACAGGATACCGAAACTGTCCGCATTACAGCCAACGAGGGCGAAGCTATCACAAATGACATTATTTACGGCTCTGTAAGCGGTAAGAAATCTGATGAGGATGGAAAAGCTCTGGGCAGTGCAGTTATCGGTATCTTTAAGACAGGAACTACCGAGTTTACAAAGGAAAATGCGATTGCAGCTACCACATCAAAAGATGATGGTAGTTTTTCTTTTGCCAAAGTACCGTATGGAACTTGGATAATCCGTGAAATCGAAAGCCCGAAGGGATATGTACTCTCCGAGGAAGAAATCGCCGTGACTATCGGCAAGGTGGAAGAAGTTGTGGAAATCGAACTTGTCAACTACTTCATTAAGGGCAATATCGCTTTGACAAAGGTTGATAAGGATTATCCCGACAACAAGCTGTCTGGTGCGGTATTTGAGGTTTACTCCGATACCAATGGCGATGGGAAACTGGATAAAGACGATACGCTGCTTGGCGAAATGAAAGAACTTGACGGCGGCGTTTACCAGATGAGTGAACTCCGCTACGGCAAATATCTGGTAAAGGAAACCAAAGCTCCGACAGGCTTTGTGCTTGATGAAAATGTGTATTCCGTATCCGTTGAGGAGAACGGCAAGACCTACACCGTGGAAAATAAGGCGGGTGTAGGATTTATCAATGCAGCACAGAAAGGCTCTCTTAAAATCGTAAAGACTTCCTCTGACGGTAAGGTGGAGGGCTTCTCTTTCCGTGTGACAGGCGTGGACTATGACCAGACCTTTAAGACAGATAAGAACGGAGAAATCGTGATTGAGGGCTTGCGGATTGGCGACTATACCGTATCCGAAGTAAGCGACAAGGCTTCCGCAGGATATATCCTGCCTGCCGATAAACAGGCAACGGTCAAGGTGGACGCTACGGCTATCGTGCAGATGCACAATGAGTTCAGGGATACCCCGAAAACAGGCGATGACTTCAATCTGGGCTTATGGGTAAGCCTTGCAGCTCTGTCTGTTGTCGGTGCGGGCGTTCTCGGATTTGTCAGCTATAAGAACAGAAAGAAGAAAAAGGAGGACTAATTGATGGACGCTAAAACCATTATCGCAATCGTGCTTGTCGTGTTCATTGTGGGTGCGGCGGTATGGCTGAATATCCGTAACAGAAAGAATAAGTAAGTGGTTGGGGCGGCTGAAAGATGCCGCCCTTTCCTTTATGGAGGTAAAGATGAGAAACCTAAAAACCATTGAAAAGAAAGTCAGAGCTGTTCTGGAAAAGAATGAAGATGCCAGAAATGACGATATGGTGCTGTATCTTGCACTTTGTAATGCCTGTCTGAAGGATGCAGGGGCAATGCCGCTTGCAGAGATAATGACGCAGCACAAATATCTCGGTCTGCCGAGTTTTGAGAGCGTCAGCAGGACACGCCGCAAGCTGCAGGCACAGCATCCAGAGCTTGCAGGGAGTCACCCTGTGCAAAAAATGAGAGCCACGGGCGAAAAAGCCTATCGGCGTTATGCCAAAGAATAGAGAGGTGCTTATGGACGAAGAAAAACGCTCCAATCAGAACTATGAAATCATCGAGAGCTGTACTATCGGGAGTACAGAGCTTGTCATCGGTCACAATCCCAACGCACCCAATCCTTATGTGTGTTGGTACTGCAAGGGCGGCTCAAATTATTTCTGGGGTTATTACACGAATGAGCTTGATGCTGCACGGCAAAAGCTGAATGAACGATACCAGTCAGAGTGCCGTATGCCCTATAATCAGCCTTCCCAGAAGCAGAAAAACGGTGATGACCGTGAGCGATAAAATAAAATATGACTGCACGACCTGTCCTTATCCCCGATATAAGGATGGGTCAGTTATTTTCTGCGATGTCTGTATTCGCAAGATTTTAGACGAGCAGAAAGAGAAAAAGGAAAGAAAGGAGCAGCCGAATGAGTAATGAAATAAAGACAAGACCTTTAACCCCGACAGAACAGAAATACACCTATGCCCAGAGTATGCAGCTTGAGGGGCAGACAGGCACTATCGGGCATCTGCGTGGAGACTTTGCCACAACGGGCTATGGCTTTTACACCACTTGGTTTGATACCAGACCCCAATGGAAATCTGACGAATTTAAGGCAGACCTTGATACGGTCATCAATGCTTTACGGGAGGATAAAGGGCTTTTGCACAATCGCTATGATATGAGTGCGTTTGCGAGGCATTTTCCCGAAAGTGCGATAAAGGGTAACTATTGTACGGAGTACGGTTTCCGTGTAGATACGGAGAAACACGCTTTTCTGCTTCGGTGCAATCCCACCAAAGGCGACTATAATTTTTACTGCTATTGTTATGTGAAGGAATGGCTTGATAAGCATATCCAGAAAGCGGAACAAGGTATCAGCTTTATTGACCCTCAATACAAAGAACTGTTCCGTATCCCAGACGGCGGAAAGGTCATTGTTACGACCTCTTGGGGAGAGAAACGGGAGTATCCCTGCCGCTTTATTGATGAATACCATACCGAAGTCGGCAGCAATCTGTACCACATCTGCGAGTTTGCCGAGCGTATGCAGAAAAACGGGGCGACCTATGAGCCGAAAACTGCGGAACAAACGCCGCAGAAAACACCGAAGCACAAGGATTTAGAACGATAAGGAGGATTTAGAATATGGCTGTTAATCAGAAAGCCGTCAAGGTCTTGAATAAGGTCTTGGAAGCAGGTTTTACCGATGAAAAGGCGATTGCCGCTATGACTATGGACGATATTCTTTCTATGCAGGGCATTACGGTTGCGGATATTACCCTCATCAATGACCTGCAAAAGAGCATTAAATCGAACAAGGTCATTTCTTTTCTTGGCGGTGGTGCGGAATGAGTAAACAGAAATATTTGAAACTGAAACGATAAGGAGGTGTAGGTTGAATGGCTGCGAAGTATCAGCTAATCACAGAGCTGTATCGGCGTACAGGCGTTGCGGTTGCAAAAAATCCGCAGGCGTGGCAGGGCTTTCTGTCCTCTGCCTGCCGCAACTATAAATGCCGTTTTGACGAACAGCTTTTAATATACGCCCAACGCCCCGATGCTGTCGCCGTTGCGAAGCTCGAAACTTGGAACAGGCAGTTCAAGCGTTGGGTCAATAAGGACAGCAAGGGTATTGCCGTATTTGACCCGAAAGGTCGCAGGAATACGCTGAAATACTATTTTGATGTGTCCGACACCCACGAGGGCTATTATGGCAGCCGCCCTGTTCCGATATGGCAGATGGATGAGCGATACGAGCAGGCTGTTATGGAAAGGCTCTCGGACAGGTTTGGAGATGTGGAAAGCACTGACCTTGCTTCTGCCTTAATGGAAACGGCAAAGAACGCCGTGGAGGACAATCTGCAAGACTATTTTTCTCAGTTAAAGGACTGCACGAAAGACAGCTTTTTGGAAGAACTGGATGACTTTAATATAGAAGTCATTTACAGGCGGCTGGCAGCAAACAGCGTTGCTTTTATGCTGATCAGCCGCTGCGGTCTGGATACGAATGAGTTTTTTGACCGAGAGGATTTTGCGGATATTGTAAATTTCAATACCTCTGCAACGATAAACGCCATCGGCGTTGCCACGAGCGATATTGCGGAAATGGCGTTACGGGAAATCTCACAGTCTATCCGAAATGTGCAAATGGCGGAAAAAGACCAGAATCGCACCTTTGCACAAAGAACGCAGGCTCAGTATGATAAAGGCAGACAACAACCCGAAAGGAGCGAATACAATGAGCGAAATCACTTACAGCAGACAGGGGGATTATCTTATTCCCGACCTAACATTACCGACAGAGCCAGAGCTTCCGCTTGGCAGGTACGCTTTGATGCACAGGGATTATCTGGAGAAGCACAAGCGAGTGACCTATCTCAATCTGCTGACATCGGGCAGGCTGAACGGGCATCTGCACGAGGTAGAGCAGACAGCACTCCAGAGGTTGGAGCTTCTGACGAAGCAGCTCTCAGCCGAGCAGGGCGTGACAGAGGAACTGAAAGAGAAAGCACCGATGCAGTGGGTCGGACTGATGAACAACATCCGCAGCCAAGCGGAGGAAGTGATACTGACCGAACTGATTTACAAGTAAGCGTTGCCAAAGAGGATGAGGTCAGGGTCAATCTTCCAACCGTAGATGAACAAATCGAAATGATAGCAAAAGCAGAGGACGAAAAAGCCTCTGCTTTTGCTATTTCCAAAGAAGATATTGACTCCGTGCTTCAGAAAGGCAGCGGTGTTGCGGACGGAAAATACCGCATCTACCGCCAATTCCAAAAGGGCGTGGACAGACAGAAAAATATTGAGTTCCTTAAAAATGAGTATGGAACGGGCGGCGGTACGCACATCTTCCCCGATGGTTTCAGCGGTCATTCTTGGCATGACAGCAAAGGTCTTGCCATTGACCGAAACGGCACTTATACAAATCACGACCTTGTGTTGAAATGGTCACAGGTTGAAAAGCGTCTGCGTGAGCTGATTAAGGATAACCGCTATCTCAATCCGAAAGAAAAAGACCATTATGCCGATTATCTGGAGAGCGTGTCAGCACCTCAATATGAAATCGACACCCAAAGAAAAATCCTGCGGCAGAGATTTATTGATGCCAACCGTGACCTGCCGCCTGCTGACAAACGGGATACCCTTGCTTTGCGGCTATCTGACTTTATCCGTGACTTGGACAGGTACGAAAAAGACCTGTTATCTGTTGTGGAACGAAGCGACCTTGCAGATGTTACCGCCGAGCAAATGGAACAGCACCTGTCCGACCCCTCAACTGTTCAACAGCTCATAGACTTTCTTGCACAGGTACAATGGAAAACGACCTCGATTTTCAGCCGCAGTAACGGGTGGAAGTTTACCGAGGAATTAAGGGAGCTGTACCCACTCCGCTACCTCTACAATGAGGGCGATGTGGTGTATATCGGTGCGGATAAATATGAGATTGCAACACTTACCGAGGAAAAGGTTTATCTGCAAAATGCCGAGTTCCCTATCTTGGGACAGGAATACAGCCGAGCTGACTTTGAAGAAAAGCTAACGGAAAATCCTGCAAATGACCATCTGAAAGTGGTCGTAACCGAGAAACAGAGGACAGAAACACCGTCCGAGAAAAAGCAGGACGGAATACAGTTTTCTATCGGTTTTTCCGAACACCCTGCCTTTTATGACAGACAGCTTAATGACCGCTATACGGATTTGAGCTTTGCTCTGGGTAATAAGCTGCTTGGTATTTTGGACGAGAAACAGCACCGTGAGCGTGAGGGCGATAAAAATATCGGGTGGTATCACAAGACAGATTTTGTTATCAAGGCTGTTATCGGCGGCGAGGAATTTAACTATGAAGGGCGGTTTGATATTGGCGATGGTGAGGGAGATTTAATTGCCCACATTAAGAATTTTTACGATTATGCCTTATCGCCAAAGGGCGAACAGCTATATGGAGATGACCGAGAAAGCTTGCTCCGTGGCAGAGATGAGTTTATCCCATTCTTGGAACAGCACACCGGGCTGACCCAAGAGGACGAGAAGCTCCTTGATGAGATTATGGCTACCGAAAGTGATTGGTACAGGACAGCCGAGGAAGCCGAAGAAAAACCACAGGTGTATGCCGATAAACTGAATGGCTCAGAAGCTCCTGCCATTGAAACGGAGCAATCCACAGACGACCTCATAGGCAGGGAAATCATCATAGACAACCGTAAATATCTTATTGAGAGCATCGGGAAAATCAGCGGCGATGTGTCCCTGCGTGACATCACATTCCAGAACAATGTGGGTTTTCCGATAAACCGAGTGGAGAAAATCGAATATATCCAAAAGCTATTGGAACAGGAAAAAACCGAATTACCACCCGAAGAAAAAACAGAAGCTCCTGCCACAGACCGTCATAATTTCCGTATTACCGATGATGCCATCGGTATCGGCGGAGCAAAAGAAAAGTTCCGTAACAATATGGTGGCAATCAACCTGCTGCACGAGCTTGAAATCGAAAACCGCCTTGCCACACCTGAAGAACAGGAAGTCCTATCTCAGTATGTCGGTTGGGGCGGTCTTTCTATGGCATTTGATGAACACAATGCGGCGTGGGCGGAGGAGTTTAAGGAGCTATATGCCAGCCTATCCCCAGAGGAATACCGTGCCGCTATGGAGTCAACGCTGACTGCTTTTTATACGCCGCCTGTTGTTATCAAGGCGATGTATGGCGCACTTGACCGCCTGGGCTTTTCACAGGGCAATATCTTGGAGCCGTCCTGCGGTACAGGCAATTTCTTTGGTCTGCTTCCTGATAGTATGCAAAACAGCAAGCTCCACGGTGTGGAAATCGACTCTCTCACAGGCAGGATTGCAAAACAGCTCTACCCAAAAGCGAACATTGCCATTGAGGGCTTTGAGAAAACGAATCTCCCAGACGACCATTTTGATGTAGTTCTCGGCAATGTGCCTTTTGGTGAGATAAGGGTCAATGACAGCCGATACAACGCCCAGAAGTTTCTCATACACGACTACTTTTTCGCAAAGGCTCTGGATAAAGTCCGTGCCGGCGGCGTTGTGATGTTTATTACCTCAAAGGGCACGATGGATAAAGCAAGCCCAGAGGTACGCAAGTATATCGCCCAGAGAGCCGAGCTTTTAGGTGCTATCCGTCTGCCAGACAACACCTTTAAGGCAAACGCAGGCACGGAGGTCACGAGCGATATTCTTATCCTGCAAAAGCGTGACCGAGTGATGGATATAGAGCCAGACTGGGTACACCTTGATACGGACGGAAACGGTATTACGATGAACAGATATTTTGTCGAACACCCCGAAATGGTGTTGGGCGAAATAAAGATGGAAAGCACACGCTTTGGTACTTTTGAGCCTGTTTGTAAAGCCCGTAAGGATATACCATTTTCCGAGCTTCTGTCCAATGCAGTTCAGAGGATAAACGGCGAAATCCCAGAGCTTGATAATGGGGTTGATGAAATCTCCGATGAGCAGGAGCTTTCCGTTCCTGCTGACCCGAATGTGCGTAACTTCTCTTTTACTCTGGTGGACGGCAGGGTTTACTTCCGAGAGAATGACCGTATGCAACCTGCTTCTGTGTCGATGACCGCAGAAAACCGTATCAAAGGGCTTATACAAATCCGTGACTGTGTGCGTAAGCTCATTGAGTATCAGACTGAGGATTACCCAGAGGAAATGATACGCACCGAGCAGGAAAACCTCAACCGTCTGTATGATGTTTATACCGCAAAATACGATCTAATCAACAGCCGAGGAAACTATCTTGCTTTTGCTTCAGATGAGAGCTACTTCCTTTTATGTTCTCTGGAGGTGCTTGATGATGAGGGCAACTTCAAACGGAAGGCAGATATGTTTACGAAGCGGACTATCAAACCTCACCGAGAAGTAACTTCGGTTGAAACTGCAAGCGAAGCCCTTGCCCTCTCTATCGGAGAGAAAGCCCGTGTTGATTTGCCTTATATGGAGCAGCTCACAGGCAAAACGCAGGCTGAGCTTGTGCAGGATTTACAAGGTGTTATCTTCAAAGTACCGAACTGTGAGCCTGTTTCCTATGTAGCCGCAGACGAGTATCTGTCGGGAAATGTCCGAAACAAGCTGACGGTTGCGGAGCTTGCTGCCAAGAATGACCCAGAGCTTGCAGTTAATGTGGAAGCCTTGAAGAAGGTCATTCCCAAAGACCTATCGGCGGCGGAAATCTCTGTCCGTCTGGGTGCGACTTGGATACCGCAGGAAGATATACAGCGGTTTGTGATGGAGCTTTTAACTCCGTCAAGTTATGCCGCAGGAAGATTAAAGGTACGATACACCCCGATAAACGGTGACTGGTTCATAGAGAATAAAAGCTCCGATATGGGGAATGTAAAGGCGGACAGCACCTATGGTACGAAAAGGGCTTCCGCCTATCGTATTATTGAGGACACCTTAAACCTGCGTGACACCCGTATCTTTGATTATGTGTATGACGAACACGGCAATAAAAAAGCGGTGTTCAATGCAAAGGAAACCACGGCGGCACAGGCGAAGCAGGAAGTCATCAAGCAGGCGTTTCAGGATTGGTTATGGAAAGACTCAGAACGGCGAAACCGCCTTGTCCGTTATTACAACGACACTTTTAACTCTGTGCGACCCCGTGAGTATGACGGAAGCCATATCACTTTTGGAGGTATCAGTCCAGAAATCACACTAAGACCCCATCAAGTCAACGCTATCGCCCATATCCTTTATGGCGGCAATACGCTTCTTGCCCATAAGGTGGGAGCAGGAAAAACCTTTGAAATGGTAGCCGCCGCACAGGAAAGCAAACGGCTCGGTTTATGCCAGAAATCTATGTTTGTTGTGCCGAATCATCTTGTCGGTCAGTGGGCTTCTGAGTATCTGCGGCTCTATCCGAGTGCAAATATCCTTGTTACAACAAAGCAGGATTTTGAAACAGGAAACCGCAAGAAGTTCTGCGGTAGGATTGCCACAGGCGACTATGATGCAGTCATTATTGGGCATTCTCAGTTTGAAAAAATTCCGATGAGCATAGAACGACAGCGGGAACAGTTGGAGAAGCAGCTTGATGATATTGAGCGTGGCATTGATGATGTGCAGGCTTCCAAAGGCGAGCAGTTCACGGTCAAACAGCTAATGAAAACCCGAAAGGCAATCAAGACGAAGCTCGAAAAACTTAACGACACCAAGCGTAAGGATACGGTTATCGACTTTGAACAGCTCGGCGTTGACAGGCTTTTCATTGATGAGAGCCATTTTTATAAGAATTTGTACCTCTACACCAAGATGCGAAATGTGGGCGGTATTGCCCAGACCGAAGCCCAGAAATCAAGCGACCTCTTTATGAAATGCCGCTATCTGGACGAAATCACGGGCAACCGTGGCACGGTTTTCGCAACGGGTACGCCTGTCAGCAATTCAATGGTTGAGCTGTACTCCGTTCAGAGGTACTTGCAGTATGACACCCTTGCACAGAATGGTTTGCAGCATTTTGACAGTTGGGCTTCTACCTTTGGAGAAACGGTTACAGCTCTGGAATTAGCACCCGAAGGCACAAATTACCGAGCCAAGACGAGGTTTGCCAAGTTCTATAACCTGCCAGAGCTGATGCAGATGTTCCGTGAGGTGGCGGATATTCAGACCGCCGATATGCTAAAGCTCCCCGTGCCAAAGGTCAATTACCACAATATTAAGACCAAGCCGAGCGAGATACAGACCGAGATGGTAGCTTCCCTTGCGAAGCGGGCTGAGAAAGTCAGGGCAAGGCTTGTCGAGCCGAACATCGACAATATGCTCAAGATAACCAATGACGGAAGAAAACTGGCTCTTGACCAGAGAATGATTGACCCGATGCTGCCAGATGACCCAGACAGTAAAGTCAATGCCTGCGTGGATAATGTGTACCGTATCTGGGAGGAATACGCCGATACCAAAGCGACACAGCTTGTGTTCTGCGACCTGTCCACCCCGAAAAATGACGGTACTTTCAATGTTTATGACGATATGAGGGAGAAGCTGGTAGCCCGTGGTATCCCTGCGGAGCAGGTACGCTTTATTCATGAAGCGACCACCGATGCACAGAAAAAGGAGTTGTTCGGCAAGGTCAGAAGTGGAGAAGTCCGTGTGCTGTTCGGCTCTACTCCGAAGATGGGAGCAGGTACGAATGTGCAGGACAGGCTCATAGCAATCCATAACCTTGATTGTCCGTGGCGTCCTTCCGACCTTGAACAAAGGCAGGGGCGTATCGAAAGGCAGGGTAATATGTTTCCAGAGGTGGAGGTTTACCGCTATGTGACCGAGCAGACTTTTGATGCCTACCTCTATCAGTTGGTGGAGAGCAAGCAGAAATTTATCAGCCAGATAATGACGAGCAAAAGCCCTGTCCGTTCTGCCGAAGATGTGGACGAGGTTGCCCTGTCCTTTGCGGAGGTTAAAATGCTCGCCACAGGCGATGCCCGTTTTAAGGAAAAGATGGATTTGGATATACAGGTATCCAAGCTCCGAGTGTTAAAGCAGAGTTATCTTTCCGAACATTACGACCTTGAGGACAGGGTGCTGAAATACTATCCCCAGACCATTAAAGAGTATGAGGAACGCATTGCAGGCTATGAAAATGATGCGGCTCTTACCGAGCAGCACAAGCCGCAGGGTGAGGATAAGTTCTGCCCGATGACATTAAAAGGAGTGACCTACACCGAAAAGGCAGACGCAGGCGAGATGCTCCTTGCAATCTGCAAGGATTATCCGATGTCCGCACCTACCGAAATCGGCAGCTACCGAGGTTTCCGAATGGAGATTTATTATGATACTGTCAATGCCCATTACTGTATGAACCTCTGCGGAAAGGCAAAGCATAAGGTGGATTTAGGTGCTGATGCCCTCGGAAATCTGACCCGAATTGAAAACGAGCTGTCAAAGCTCCCCGCCAGACTGGAAGCTGCCAAGACCAAAAAGGCGGAAACTATCGCACAGCTTGAAACCGCAAAGGAGGAAATCAAGAAGCCTTTTGCCTTTGAAGATGAGCTGAAAGAAAAAACAAAACTGCTGAACGCTCTTAACATTGAGCTGAATCTGAATAAAAAAGATACTTCCGTTATGGATACCGAGCCAGAGCAGGCAGAAGAACAGCCCGAAAGAAAATGTACAAGTCGGGAGAGATAATGCGGTTTGCATATTTGTATTGCTGATTTCTGGGAAGTATAATAGGTGTAGATTAGTAAATGTCGGAGGTGAAAGGTGTGCTTGATAATTTCAGATTTGAAACCTTTGTTGATGTGCATAGCAACATCTTTGCTGAATATCTAAGCTCCGTTATCGCAAAGCTGCCCAAAGAAAATCCAGAATACCGTTCCATAGAGGAAAGGATAGAGGAACTCTACAAGGAGTATCCAAAAGTGATGGAGGCTCTGGATACGGAGAAGCCGAGCAATTTATCCGAGCAGGAGTGTAAGGCTTTGATAGAAGTTTTGGAGCTTCGGAACAGGCTCAGCGATATGCAGCAGGAAGCAATCTATTTCAGAGGGTGCTATGACAGCGTTGGGTATCTCAAAAAGGCAGGAATTTTATGACCAAGAATGGCGGCATTGGCGTGGAGCTGATGTCGTCTTTTACATAAAATAAATAAAGGTATAGGGGCATGATATTGTTTGCCATAATAGCTTTTTTAATAATGGAATGGTATAATCAGAGTAGTAAATCAAAGTACGAGGGAGAAATATTATGGAGCAAGTTGCAAAATGTAAATCTTTAGTAGCTATTTTCAGAGATGATAAAAAAATATTAGATGGTCCACATGCGGTTGGCTTTGATATAGAAAAAGACAAGGCTTTTCATATTGATGTAGAACAATGCGGAATCAGAAAAATTTCAATAACTTCAGATGTGGATGTTTCTGTATTTGATTTATATGCATTATTTTCACGCATTGAAAGATTGTTAATGCTGTTTGATGGGGCTTTTATTTCTTTATCAGAAATTCAATTATCTAAGTCTGATACTGTTGATGAAAAGATTTTACATTCATGTGAAGAACATTTTATGAAGGGGCGTTTATCTTATTTCATGTCTGCTGATTTTTGTAACTACAGTATAGAGAAAATGCTTGGGTTTGACTCTATCATTACAGCGGATTTGTATTGTAAATGGGAAAAATTGCTTGATGAATTAGATGTGGTGCATCAAATGTATCTCTATTCTTTAAGTAATAGTGGAATGACGGTAGATATTAAGTGTGCATTTTTGATTGAATTAGCAGAGCCACTTGTTGAAATCGTAAAAAAGCATACTAATTTTTATGCTTCATTAACACCAGGGGCTCGTGGGACATCTCTTAAAAACTGTTTGGATGCATTGATTACGAAATATGGTGTAGATATTTTCGAAAGGGAATTGTCAAATGACTATGAAAAGTTTTTATCAGCGTTGGTCAATAGTAGAGTTCGAATAATGCATATTAAGCGTGAACAGAAGGGTGTGTATTTTAATGGGGCGGAATCGGTTTTATATGCTTTGAAAATGAACTTATTATATCGAAGAATAATGTTTGAAGTATTAGGTATAGATGAAGTGAATTACAGAGATAACTTAAAAAAGTGCGTTTCAAGATTGGATGAATGGAATGATACTTTGGATAATTTTTTGATAAAGTTATCTAAATAAAGCTTGATGTGAGCCTTATAAGGACAATGTGAGATAAAATGATGAATGGAGAAAATAAACGATGAAATGTATTTATTGTAATTCAGAAGCAGAACTAACATCATCTGACATTATAACTTATGCAATTACAGGAGCAAAGCTAACCAAATCATTTGTTTGTAAAACACATAATGCATTTACAAATGATAATTATGAGAAAAAATTTGTAGCTGATTTGGATTTTTTCAGAAATCATTTAGGTCTTACGACTCGTGATGGAAAACCAATTCAGTATAAGGCAGATATATCAGTTGATGGAACAGAGCTACACAATGTTAAAATCAGTAATAGAGAGTCTTTGTATGCACCTAAAGATGTTGTTGCAGGAACTGATGATAATGGAAACAAAATTTTAATGGCTCCAATGGAAAGAATAGAGAAAATAAGCAAAGGGAAAGCATCAACAGTTGATATAAGTGATGTTATTGTGCATAAAACCATTGAAGCAGATAGTTTTTTGGGTTTTTATGCAATTCATAGTATGGCAAAAATGGCATACGAGTGGTATTGCTATGTTAATAACATAGAGGAATTTAAGGAAGAATACTGTGAAATAGTAGATTATATCTTAGGCAATAAAGACGGGGATTTTGTTGATGTCATAATTGATGGGAATTATTATTTTGCAATGGATAAATTATCTGAAATAGGAACAAATGCTTTTTTTCAGTATGATGATGTTGACGGATATAGATATGTTGTGTTTGATTTCTGGAAGACGATTTCGTATAGAGTAAGAATTTGCAAATCTCCTAATGAGTGTTTTCACGATGTTCGTTCTTTGCTATTTGAACTATATTTGTATCATATAGACGGTAGCAAAACCCAGACAGCGTTTGGAGCTTTTTCTATTGACAGTAGTACAAAACCCAAATTCAACACAATTCAACCGCAAAATATTACGATTGATATATGGAGGTCATTTGTAAAGCGAATAGAAAGAATAATGTCAACTATGGTTTTGTCTGTACATACTTTGAAAAGAGAAGTAGATGAACTTTCCTCTAAGTTAAAGAAGTATGATGCAGGAAAAATAGATGTAGCTCGACTGTTAGGATTTGAAGAAAATAATGTTGTTACTACGATTGATATAATTAGCCAGTTGCACTTAAATAAAGATAAATATGATGTGACGAAATCATTTAATCAAAATTTGCCTATAATCTTAAATTTAGATAGCGATACCGTAGCAAGAACACAGGAAGATAAAATGGAATTTATAAAATCTTTAGTAGCAATGGATAAAGAAAACAAGTTGTCTGAATATATATGGAACGGAATAAGTGTGTTTAATGAGATATATGAGAATGAAATGAAGTTGACAATATAGACCATTTTTACATAGCCGAGAGGTTTTCAACTTACGAAAGCCCCTCGGCTTTTTCTATTTCTGGAGGTGATTTTATCCATTGAGAACTAACCGACCCTATGTGCAGATTAACCCCGATGTGCTTGAACGGGTACGCCAGATTGACCTGTTATCCTATCTGCGTGAATTTGAGCCGAGCAATCTCGTTAAGGTCAAAGGCACAAGCAATGTGTACTGTACCGCAGAACACGACAGCTTAAAGATTTCCAACGGCAAATGGTATTGGTGGTCGAGAGGTTTCGGCGGCTATTCTGCCCTCGATTATCTCATTAAGGTCAAGGAATATGACTTTGTGGAAGCGGTGGAAATTCTTACGGGACAGACGATGGCGGACTGGAAGCCACCCCCTGCTCCCAAGAAAGATGAGCCGAAAGTCCTGCTCCTGCCGCCAAAGAATAAGGACTGCAACCGAGTGACACAGTATCTTTTCGGGCGTGGTATTGACTATCAGCTCATACAGGAGTGTATTGCAGACGGCACGCTTTATGAGAGTGCCGATTACCACAATGCTGTTTTTATCGGCAAAGATGAAGGCGGAACACCGAAATATGCAGCCCTGCGAAGTACTATCGGCAGCACTTTCAAGCAGGACGCATCGGGCAGTGACAAGCGGTATTCGTTTCGACTTCTGGCAAGAGAGCCAACGGATACCCTGCATTTATTTGAAGCCGCCATTGATTTACTGTCCTATGCCACTTATCTGAAATGCGAGGGCAAGGACTACAAATCGGAAAGTCTGCTCTCTTTATCGGGCGTGTATCAGCCAAAGAAAGAGATGAAGGACAGCAAAATCCCCATAGCACTCACAACTTTTTTGAGTGCCAATCCACAAATTAAGACCATAGTTCTGCATCTGGATAATGATAAGGTAGGCAGGCTTTGTACCGCTACTTTGAAAGAACTGTTGCAGAAAGACTACAAAATCGTTGATGATCCACCGCCTGTCGGCAAGGACTTCAACGATTTTTTGTTGTCCTATCTGAAAATTGCAAGACCTATGCCCAAGCGTGAAAGGAGTGATGCCCGTTGATTGTATAGCAGTTTTTCCCCAGAAAGACACCGAAACCAAATCAAAATTTAATGCTGAAAGCGAGGAATGAACCATTGAAAAAGTATGATGTAACCCTTACTGCCCATTACCGAAAGACCGTTTGCGTCTATGCGGAAAGCCCCGAACAGGCAAAGGAAAAGACAAAAATTATCCTGTTCGATACCGACCTTATCAACTTTACCGATGATGATTTTGTCTGCGGTGAAGCCGATATTACCGAGCAGAGAGAGGACGGTCTTGACGGTGCGGGCAAGAATACACTACAGGAAAATGAAGATTGTTCGGACTGTCCGTACTTCTGCCCCGTGTGCGGTGAGTGTATGTATGAGGAGGACTGCGAAGAATGAGATGTCTTACCAAGCACTGAATTTGGTTAGCCAAATTCGCTTGTTAGGGGGCAGCCCCCTAATACCCCGTGAGAACAGAAAGGAGTTCAAGAATGAGTGAGTTCTTATTTTTCATTATCGGCACAATGCTCGGCAGTCTGTTCGGCGTTGTGTGTATGTGCTGCTTGCAGATAAACAGGCTTTCCGAGAGAAAGGAAGTGGACAATGCGAAAAAGAAATGTGCAGATACTTTTCCGTCTGACTGAGGAGGAAGCCGAACACCTTAATGAGCTTGTGCGGAAATCGGGTCGCTCAAAAGAAGCTTTTTTAAGAGAAATGGTAAAGGGCTATCAGCTCTGCGAAAAACCCGACCCCGAATTTTACAGGATAATGCGTGAGCTGTCTGCCATCGGCAACCGTATCAATCAGCTTGCCGCCAAAGCAAACGCCCTGAACTTTATCGACACGCCGATGCTCCGTGAGGAAGCAAGGAAGTGGCACGATTTTCAGCTTGATGTCCGTAAAAAGTATCTGCTTCCCCGAAAGGTATCTTAATGGCGGTGTGTGAAATCTGGGATGTAAAAGGCAGGCTCGACCACCCGATAGACTATGCCGAAAACCCAGAAAAGACCGCCAACCCCAAATACACCGAAGCCGACTTGCAGGCGTTGGTCGATGTAATGGAGTATGCCACCAACAAGGACAAGACGGAAAAGCGGTTTTTCGTCACAGGGGTCAACTGCGATACTGCCACCGCCAGAGATGAAATGATGATTGCCAAAGCTGAGTGGAACGATGAAAGCGAGATTGTCTGCTATCACGGTTTCCAGAGCTTTAAGCACGGCGAGGTCACGCCAGAGGTTGCCCACGAGGTCGGCGTAAAACTTGCCGAAAAGATGTGGGGCGACAGGTTTCAGGTCATCGTTGCCACCCACTTAAATACCGAGTGCCTGCATAACCACTTTGTCGTAAACTCTGTTTCCTTTTTGGACGGGAAGCACTACCACGATAATAAAGCCAACCTGCGGCTGCTCCGTCAACGCTCCGATGAGCTTTGCAGGGAGTATGCTTTGTCTGTCATTGAACACCCAAGCGGAAAAAAGAAACCCTATGATTTGTATCAGGCTGAAAAGAACGGTATGCCCACAAGGGATAATGTGGCTCGGCAGGCGGTGGACGAAGCTATCAGCAAATCGTTTACGCTCAAAGACTTTGACCGCCAGATGGCAGAGATGGGCTACCGTGTGAGCTTTGACCCCAACCGCAAATACTGGACGATAATCGGCAAAGGTTGGGAACGCCCAAAGCGATTATATAAGCTCGGAGAGGATTACACCAACGAGAGGATTACGGAGCGTATCAGGGAAAATTCCTATGCCGTAAAATTTTCCAGATTTGCCGAGCCGCAAAAAACCGTACAGGTTTTCCGTGTGAAAGGCTCACTCAAAAATGCGAAAAAAATCGGCGGCTTGCGTGGGCTGTATCTCCACTACTGTTACAGGCTCGGTATCCTGCCAAAAAGCAGAAAACAGAATTATGCAAGGCTTCATTATCTTTTGAAAGATGACCTGATGAAGATGGAAGCCATATCACAGGAAACAAGGCTGCTCTGCCGCAATCGGATTGATACGGTGGAACAGCTCTTGTCATATAAAGGCTCTCTGGAAACGGAAATGTCGGAGCTTACCGAACAGCGAAAGGAACTGTATTCCAAATCCCGCAAATCAGGCGGCGAAGAAAAAGAAGCGGTCAAGGCTCGGCTTACGGAAATTACGGAGAGAATGAAATTCTTACGGAAGGAGGTCAGACTATGCGGGGGCATCGAAGCCCGTAACGATACCCTCAAAGAAAAGCTAACAACCATACGGGCAGATGAACAGCAAGGAAAGGAGCTGATGACGAATGAACACAGGCGGCGAAGCGGCAGAACAAATCGTCCGAATGAGCTTGGAGGGCTTTGAGGTCGCTGCCAAAATTACAGGTGCAGGTGCGAAGAATATCGCAATCCTTTTGTATTCCATTCTCAAAGAAGAACAGAAAACAAAGGGCAAGGCAAGGCTTACGAATATGCTCCGTTCTGGCAAGGAGTTAAAGGTATTTACCGTAAGGAACAGCGACCTGAAGAAGTTTACGCAGGAAGCAAAAAAGTACGGCGTTCTTTATTGTGTCCTTGCAGACCGTAAAAACAAAGACCCCAATGCGGAGGTCGATGTGATTGCCCGTGCGGAGGACGCATCGAAAATCAGCCGCATTGCGGAACGCTTCAAACTGGCATCGGAAGCAACGGCTTCTGTTGTGACCGATGTGGAGAAAGCCAAAGACGAAAAGGCAGGTCAGCCAGAGCCAGACATCGGCGTACAGGACAAGGCAGAGAAAGACAAGCTCTTAGATGCCCTGATGGGTACGCCAATCCAAAAGGAGGAAAATGCCCCAAACCCCTCGGTGGCAAAGACCGAAAAATCCCCTCTGTCCGAGCCTACCTCAGAGCAGCCAAAGAAATCCGCAGAGGGGGCTACTATGACTAAGGAGAAACCTTCGGTCAAAGAGGAACTGCGGAAAATCAAGGAGAGCCGAAAAGAGCAGGAAGCAGATACTTCTTCTGCCCTGGACAAAAGCTCCGCTTCTGACAGGGCGAAGAAGCCGCCCGCAGGCAAGACGGAGCATAAACAGCCCCAGAAGCGGAAAAGAAAACCAAAATCCAAAGAAACGAGGTAAACAGTATGAGCATTTATGATGTATTCAGCGGCGGCAGCAAGCCCTTTGATAAAGCGGAATGGGCTGCCCAGAAGCAGGCACAGCGGCAGGAAGCCTATGAGCTGATTGACAACACCTGCTCCGAGATGATGGCAGACGGCGAGAGCTTCCGCCAGTATCTTGATGTGCAGGGGCGTTTTGACCGCTACTCGGTGGCGAACGCCGTTTTAGTATCGGCACAGATGCCCGATGCGACACAGCTCAAAGATTATAACGCTTGGAAGCAGAGCCGTGTCTATGTGAACAAGGACGCACAGAAAATCGTTATCCTTGAGCCAAGCAAGGAGTACACCCGTGATGACGGCACGAAAGCGGTAGGCTACAACGCAAAGGTGGTCTATGACATTTCCGAAACATCGGCAAAGGACAGGCAGCAGGCACAAGAGCCGAAAACGATGCGTGAGCTTGTATCGGCTATGATTGATGCAAGCCCCGTTCCCTTTGTTCCCGTTGCCGACCTTGAAATCCCTGCCTACTATGACAGTAAACAGCAGACGATTTTCATTAAGACAGGGCTTACTGAGGAACAGCTCTTTGTGAGTATGGCAAAGGAAGTGTCGGCGGCGGTTTTCGATTTCAAGCATAACGAGAGCCGTGATGCTTCCGATTTCAAATCCTTCTGCGTTGCCTATATGGTCAGCACCCGTTACGGCGTGGACACCAGAGGTTTCAGTTTTGACAGGCTTCCGAGGGAGTTTTCGGAAATGGACACGCAGGTATTCAAAGGCGAGCTTGGCTCGATGCGTGATGTTCTGGGCGAAATCCAGAGCGATATGTTTAAGAGCCTTGAAAAGAACAAGCCGCCGAAGAACAAAGAGCAGGAACGCTAATCGGAGGTGCAGCCTATGAAAGAAGAACGATACCACATCGCACTTGACAAGTACGACAAGAATATCGTTATCAATGCTTTGAACACCTTGCGTACACGGCAGTTGCAGGAGGAACGCCCCACCGACCCTGTTGATGAGCTGATTGACAAGGTGGCGAACGCCCCGACAAAAAAGGTCAGGGTCATTCCGTGCAGGTGCAATGAGGAACGATAACGACCAAAAGACGGGCTTAATCCTTTCTATCTGCGGCATCGTTCCTGTTGTATGGCTTTCACTGCTGACAGCACCCTATGTCAGCGGCGGCATCATGGAGATAGTCAGCGGCTTATCCGTAGCAGTAAATAACCCGTTTTCCATAACGGTGTGTGAGGACAGCGTAAAGACTGTCCTTATTTTTTTGCTTGCCTACGCTATGGGCATCGGCATCTATTTCTCCACACGCAGGAACTACCGCAGGCGGGAGGAACACGGCTCGGCAAAATGGGGCAATACAGGTACTCTCAACAAGAAGTACCGAGATAAAAACCCGTTCGAGAACAAACTGCTCACGCAAAATGTGCGTATCGGCTTGGACGGAAAGAAGCACCGCCGAAACTTGAATATTTTGGTCTGCGGCGGTTCTGGTGCAGGTAAGACAAGGTTTTTTTGCAAGCCCAACGCTATGCAATGCAACACCTCTTTCGTGGTGCTTGACCCAAAGGGCGAAATCGTCCGTGACATTGGCGGTCTGCTCGAAAAGAAAGGTTATGAGGTGCGTGTCCTTGACCTTATCAATATGCACCGCAGCTATTGTTACAACCCCTTTGTGTATCTTCGGAACGACAACGATGTGCAAAGGCTTGTGACCAATCTCTTTAAGGCGACCACCCCGAAAGGAAGCCAGTCGCAAGACCCGTTCTGGGATACGGCGGCGAGTATGCTGCTTCTGGCATTGGTATTCTATCTCAAATATGAAGCACCGCCAGAGGAACAAAACTTCCCGATGGTTATGGAGCTTTTACGGGCAGGCGAAGTGCGTGAGGACGATGACAGCTATATAAGCCCTCTTGACGAACTCTTTGACCGTCTGGAGATGGTAAACCCAGAGCATATCGCCCTCAAGTATTACAGGGATTATCATTCAGGCTCGGCTAAGACCTTAAAGAGTATCCAGATAACCCTTGCCGCAAGGCTTGAAAAATTCAATCTGGAGAGCCTTGCAGGGCTTACTGCCACCGATGAGCTTGACCTGCCAAGTCTGGGGGAAAAGAAAGTCGCTTTATTCGCCCTGATACCAGACAACGATACGAGCTTTAACTTTCTTGTGTCGATTTTATACACGCAGCTCTTTCAGCAATTATTTTATCTGGCAGACCACAAGTACGGCGGCAGCCTGCCCGTGCATTGCCATTTTATTATGGACGAGTTTGCCAATGTTTCCCTGCCAGACGATTTTGACAAGATACTGTCGGTTATGCGTTCCCGTGGCGTGTCGGTCAGTATCATCCTGCAAAATCTGGCACAGCTCAAAGCCCTGTTTGAAAAGCAATGGGAAAGCATCGTGGGCAACTGCGATGAGTTTTTGTATCTGGGCGGCAACGAGCAAAGCACCCATAAGTATGTGTCCGAGCTTTTAGGTAAGGAAACCATTGATACCAACACCTACGGGAAAAGCTCTGGACGAAGTGGGAACTATTCGACCAACTACCAGATGTCAGGGCGTGAGCTGATGACCCCAGATGAAGTGCGTATGCTTGATAACCGCTACGCACTTCTTTTTGTGCGTGGCGAGCGACCTGTTATGGATTTTAAGTATGACATCTTAAAGCACCCCAATGTAAAACTGACTGCTGACGGAGGTCAGCCGCCCTATGTTCACGGCGAGCCGACACAGGCGGTTGCGACCCTTGTGTTTGACAGCGAAATACCTGATAACGCCGTAAGCGTTATGCCTGTCAGCACTTCCTATGAACTTCTGTCCGATGAGGACTTAGAAGAAATATTCAACATCTAAAGGAGGATTTATCTATGAAATTTTTTAACAAGAAGGACACCCAGAAGAAAGTAACCACAAAGCTGCCCATGACGGGCAAGGTCAGAACGGGTTTCCGCCGCTACTGCGTGGCGGTGCTTGCCCTCACGATGGTGCTTGGCACATCTATGACCGCCTTTGCTGCCAATGACCCCATTCAGGTCGTCAACAACCTTTCCGATTTTATCTTCGGTCTGGTAAGGGCTGTCGGTATGATTATGCTCGGCTTCGGTATCGTGCAGGTGGGCTTATCCCTCAAATCCCACGACCCGTCCCAGAGAGCGAACGGCTTTCTGACCCTTGCAGGCGGCGTAGTCATTACCTTTGCAAAGGAGATTTTGACCCTCATCACAGGCTAATTCCCCATATCCAGAGGACAAAAGACAGAGCATATCGGGCAGATCACTTCGTGGGCTGCCCGATATGCCCAATTTTAACAAGGAGGTGGTCGAATGTCTGATAACTGGGTCGTACAGAACTTGGAGAACGCCCTGAATACTTGGAATGAGAAGTTGGCTGAAATATGGCAGCTCGTTACCCAATCCCCAGAGCAATTCAAGGGCGGTACGATATGGAATGTGATTGTAAATATCCACGGTGCGTTGCAGGCTATCGGGCTTGCCCTGCTCGTGCTGTTTTTCGTCGTAGGCGTGATGCGTACCTGCGGTAACTTTGCAGAAGTGAAGAAACCCGAACACGCATTGAAGCTTTTTATCCGATTTGCCCTTGCCAAAGGTGCGGTCACTTATGGTCTGGAGCTGATGATGGCTCTGTTTAAGATTGTGCAGGGCGTTATCTCTACCATAATGAACGCCGCAGGCTTTGGAACGGCAACACAGACCGTCTTGCCCTCGGAAATCGTGACCGCCGTTGAGGACTGCGGCTTTTTCGAGAGTATCCCATTGTGGGCGGTCACGCTCATCGGCGGTCTGTTCATTACGGTACTCAGTTTCATTATGATAATGTCGGTGTACGGCAGATTTTTCAAACTCTACCTTTATACCGCTATCGCCCCTGTTCCTCTTTCTGCCTTTGCAGGAGAGCCGAGCCAGAGCGTCGGCAAGAGCTTTATCAAGTCTTATGCTGCCGTGTGTTTGGAGGGTGCAATCATAGTGCTTGCCTGCATCATCTTTTCGCTGTTTGCAGCGACACCGCCTGCGGTCAATCCCGATGCGGCGGCGGTCACAATGGTATGGAGCTATGTCGGGGAGCTTGTATTCAATATGCTCGTCTTGGTCGGTGCGGTCAAAATGGCAGACCGTGTTGTCCGTGAAATGATGGGCTTGTAAGGGAGGTGCTATTTTGGAAGTCAAGATAAATAAAGAAATCCGTAACTACACGGAGAGTATGTTTTTCGGACTGTCACTCAGGCAGTTCATTTTTTCTGTCCTTGCCTGCGGCGTGGCGGTTGGCTTATTCTTTCTGCTTCGCCCGCACTTTGGAACGGAAACGCTCAGTTGGGTGTGCATCTTAGGTGCGTTCCCCTTTGCGGCTATGGGCTTTATCAAGTACAACGGTATGACCGCCGAGCAGTTTGTCTGGGCGTGGATAAAGTCAGAGTTTCTGATGCCGAAAAAGATTGTATTTTTGCCCGACAATCTCTATTACAAAGCGTTGAAGCCGACCATTGAAGCCCACGAAAAGGGCTTGCCTGCCGTGCCAAAGAAGCAAAGGGCAAAAGCACAGAAGAAACCAAAGAAAGCAAAAAAGCGTAAGGAGGTAGACGATGTTAAAAACGCTTAGAAATCTGTTCAAGCAGGACAAGGAAAAATTTGTTGTGCCGAAATCGGTGCAGAGCGTTATCCCGATAAAGACTATCTGGGCAGACGGTATTTTCCTTGTCGGCAGCAACAAGTACGCAAAGACCTTTAAGTTTGAGGATATAAACTATACCGTGGCAAGCCGTGAGGACAAGGAAGCAATGTTCCTTGAATATTCGGAGCTTCTCAACGCTCTCGACAGCGGTGCGACCACGAAAATCACAATCAATAACCGCAGGCTCAACAAAGCGGATTTTGAGCAGACCATTCTTATTCCTATGTCCGATGACGGTCTGGATAAGTACCGCACGGAATACAACAAGATGCTGCTTGATAAGGCAACGGGGGCTAATTCTATTGTGCAGGACAAATATGTGACGGTATCGGTCTGCAAAAAGAACATTGAGGAAGCACGGAACTACTTTGCCCGTGTGGGTACTGACCTTATCGCCCATTTCTCCAGACTCGGCTCGAAATGCACGGAGCTTGAAGCGGAAGAAAAGCTCCGTATCTTTCACGACTTCTACCGCACAGGAGAGGAAACGGCGTTCCGTTTTGATATGTCACAGACGATGCGGAAAGGTCACGATTTTAAGGACTTCATCTGCCCCGATACCTTTGAGTTTGAAAAGGACTACTTCCGTATGGGCGACAGATACGGGCGTGTGATTTTTCTCAGGGAATACGCCGCTTATATCAAGGACAGTATGGTGGCGGAGCTTTGTGAGCTGAACCGTAATATGATGCTCTCGGTTGATGTTATACCCGTTCCCACGGACGAAGCCGTGCGTGAGGTGGAAAACCGACTGCTCGGCGTGGAAACCAATATCACGAACTGGCAGAGGAAGCAAAACCAGAACAACAACTTTTCGGCGGTCATTCCCTATGACCTTGAACAGCAGCGAAAGGAAAGCAAGGAGTTTCTGGACGATTTGACGACCCGTGACCAGAGAATGATGTTCGCCGTGCTGACAATGGTGCATACCGCCGATACCAAAGAGCGGCTTGACAATGATACGGAAGCCCTGCTCACGACAGCCAGAAAACATCTCTGCCAGTTCGCCGTGCTGAAATATCAGCAGATGGACGGGCTGAACACGGCTCTGCCTTTTGGCGTAAGGAAGATTGATGCCCTGCGTACCCTGACAACGGAGAGCCTTGCGGTGTTCATTCCGTTCCGTGTGCAGGAAATCTACCATAAGGACGGCGTGTATTATGGACAGAATGTTATCAGCAAAAATATGATTATCGCCAACCGCCGCCATTTACTGAATGGTAATTCTTTTATCCTCGGTGTGTCTGGTGCAGGTAAATCCTTTACGGCAAAGGAGGAAATGACGAATATCATTCTGACCGACCCCAACGCCGATGTTATCATTATAGACCCAGAGCGTGAGTATTCGCCGCTTGTAAAGGCAATGCAGGGCGAGGTTGTCCACATCTCGGCAACGAGTGAAAACCATATCAACGCTATGGATATGAACTCTGATTACGGTGACGGTGCAAACCCTGTCATCTTAAAATCAGAGTTTATTTTATCCCTTTGTGAGCAGCTCATCGGCGGGGCAAGTCTGGGGGCAAAGCAGAAATCCATCATTGACCGATGCACGGCAAGTGTGTACCGCTACTATCAGCAGGGCAACTATCAGGGAACGCCGCCGACCTTACAGGACTTCCGTGAGGAACTTCTGAAACAGGATGAGCCAGAAGCAAAGGAAATCGCCCTTGCCATCGAGCTGTTTACAGACGGCTCTCTGAATACCTTTGCCAAGCATACCAATGTGGACACCCACAGCCGTCTTATCTGCTATGACATTCTGGATTTGGGCAAGCAGTTACAGCCTATCGGTATGCTTGTGGTGCTTGACAGCATCTTAAACCGTATCACGCAGAACAGAGCCAAAGGCAGAAATACTTTCATTTTCATTGATGAGATTTATCTGCTCTTTCAGCACGAATACTCTGCCAACTTCCTGTTTACCCTCTGGAAGCGTGTGCGTAAGTACGGTGCGTACTGTACGGGTATCACGCAGAATGTAGACGACCTTTTGCAGAGCCATACGGCAAGGACGATGCTTGCCAATAGTGAGTTTATCATTATGCTCAATCAGGCATCGACTGACCGTATCGAGCTTGCCAAGCTCCTTAATATCTCCGACCTTCAGATGAGCTATATCACGAATGTGGGTGCAGGTCAGGGGCTTCTAAAGGTCGGCAGTTCCCTTGTGCCGTTTGTCAATAAATTTCCACGCAACACAGAGCTTTACAGGCTGATGACGACCAAGTTTGGGGAGGTGTAAAGGTATGGCAGATATTAAATTCAAAAGTGCGGCTCACCGTGATTTCTTTCTGGAAAATATGATGAAAAGCAGGGTCAACGACTGCTATCACAGGGCATTTTTCTATGTAATGGGAATTGCATCGGAAACGAGGGCAAACATTAACCAGATGTTTGACTTTAAGACCGACTGTATTGTGCCAGAGGGTATGCACGGCGGTTGGCAGACAAGCGGAACGGTCAAGGTCTGCCACCTTGCTTTCAATCTCTGGAACGGATATGCGGAGGAAGGACGGGAACGGTTTTTCACGCCAGAGGAATTATTCTGCTGCGAGTTTGCCCCGTATTTTATGGAGGGCATTAAGGTCAGGTATCCCGAATATTGCAGGGAACTTCCCACACCAAAGCAGCAGACAGACAATGTTCGATAACGAAATACCCTACGGGCATACCATTATGCCCATAAAATGGGCAGGAACAAAGAAAGGAGCAATCAATGAAAAAATATAAGATGCAGATTTGTGTAGCTGCCGCCGTACTGCTTTTCGCAGCGGCGGTTTTTTGCGGCTTTCAGGTGTATCACCACTATGCACAGGTGGACGAACAGACCGAAGCCTTTGAGCAGATAGCCGAGCTGGTGGAGCAGACCCCAGATACCGAGGGCGTTCCCGATGATACCCCTGTCAGCGAGGGCGAAGATGTGCTTGCAAAGTATAAGGAGTTGTATTTGCAAAACGAGGATATGGTCGGTTGGATTTCTATTGCCGGCACGACAGTCAATTATCCCGTGATGCAGACACCCAATGACCCCAACTTTTATCTGAAGCACAACTTTGAAAAGGCGTACAGCGATTTGGGAGTGCCGTATATCCAAGAGGACTGCGACCTTGCCGCAAGCGATAATCTTATTATTTACGGACACCACATCAAAGGGCAAAAGATGTTCGGGGCGTTGGAGAGCTACAAGGACAAGGACTTTTATGAGGAACACAAGAGCATTCAGTTTGATACCCTGACCGAGCAGGCAGAGTATGAAATCGTAGCCGTGTTCAAGACCGTTGCGTACAGCTCCGAGGGCTTCCGCTACTATGACTTTGTAGATGCCGAGGACGAGAAAGCCTTTGACGAGTATGTAAGCAAGTGCAAGGAGTTTGCCCTGTATGATACGGGCGTGACCGCCAAATACGGTGACAAACTCATTACTCTTTCCACCTGCGAATATTCCGCACAGAACGGCAGGCTTGTGGTGGTAGCAAAAAAGATTGCCTGACTGCTCCAGAGCTTGTAAGAAAGGAGGGCTTCTATGGCAGATATAAAAACCAGAGATGCGGTCAAAGGTACGATAAAGACCATAGACAAAGCCGCCGTTGCTTCCGAGCGAATGAAATCCGCTTATGCCAAGACAAAGGATAAAGCGGAACAAGGGTATTATGCGGACGAAAGCTCTGCCACCGAGTACGCTGCCGACAGAGTTTCCTGTGCTTCCGAGCGTGTGACCGAGGAAGGCGTACACCAATTCAATAAACAGGGTCAGAAAAGTATTCAGACCACACAGGAGAATATCGGAAAGACAAAGGACAAGATTGCCGATTTCAAGCAAAAGCGGGCTGCCAAAGCCGCCGAGCAGAGAATGGAAAGGAATATGTCAGAACAACACGGCTTGCAGATCCGTCACGGAACTGCAAGCCGTTCTGCTGCTCCCGATATGCCCCAGAGTGGGAAAAGCCAGCTCATAAAGACCCGTCAGCAAAGCAGGAAAACCATTAAGACCACCGCCCGAAATGCAGAAAAGGCGGTAAAGTCTACGGCGAAAGGCTCGGTCAAAACAGCCGAAAGAGGTGTAAAAACCGCACAGGCTACCTCTAAGGCAACAATCAAAACTGCCGAGCAGACGGCAAAGGCAACGAAAGAAGCGGCAAAGGCTTCTGCGAAAGCCGCCCAGAAAGCGGCACAGGCGGCAAAAGCCACCGCAAAGGCAACTGCGGAAGCAACCAAAACAGCGGTCAGAGCCACGATTGCAGCAGTCAAGGTGATTATCGCAGGAACAAAGGCTCTTATCTCTGCTTTGATAGCAGGCGGTTGGGTTTCTGTTGTGATAATTTTGATTGTTGTCCTCTTAGGTTGTGCCGTTTCTCTGTTCGGCGGTGGTGGCGGCAGCAATGCCTATACGCCTGTCAGTGCGGAGGTGGAAGCCTATGAGCCATTGATACAGAAATATGCCAAGCAATACGGTATCCCTGAATATGTTGAGCTTATCAAGGCGGTGATGATGCAGGAAAGCGGCGGGCGTGGGCTTGACCCGATGCAGGCGGCGGAGGGAAGTTTTAATACACGCTATCCCCACGAGCCGAATGGTATCCAAGACCCTGAATATTCAATCCAATGCGGCGTACAGGAATTAAAGGCAGCCCTTATCTCTGCGGAAGTGGAAAATCCGATTGATATGGAGCATATCAAACTTGCCTTGCAGGGCTATAATTTTGGAAACGGCTATATCTCGTGGGCGAAAACCAACTACGGCGGTTATTCCTATGCAAATGCGGTAGAATTTTCCACCATGCAGGCACAACGGTTAGGGTGGGAAAGTTACGGCGACACACAGTATCCCGCCCATGTGTTACGCTATTACCCGTATGGACGGGCGTTCACAAGCGGCGGCAATCAGGCAATCGTGGAGGTCGCCCTGACACAGCTCGGTAATGAGGGCGGTCAGCCCTATTGGTCGTGGTACGGCTTTGACGGGCGTGTGGAATGGTGTGCCTGCTTCGTATCGTGGTGTGCCGACCAGTGCGGCTATCTGGACAGCGGCATTGTGCCGAAATTTGCAGGCTGCGTAGATGGGGCAAATTGGTTTAAAGGCAATGGGCAATGGCAAGACCGAAACTATGAGCCGACAGCAGGTACTATCATCTTTTTTGATTGGGAGAACGACGGAGAAACCGACCATGTAGGTATTGTGGAGAAATGTGAGAACGGTGTTGTTTATACCGTTGAGGGTAACTCAGGAGATGCTTGCAGACAAAACCAATACAGTGTTGGAAGCAGCTCAATTTATGGTTATGGTATCCCTGCTTATTAAGAAAAGGGGCAAAAGAAAAACCAGAGGTTTAATCCTCTGGCTCTTTTGCCTTACATAGTCCGTTTACCGTTGCTTCTATGACGGAAAGCTCTTTATCGTCTAATTTGTTGAGCTGTGCGTCTAAGCGTCTGCGGACAGAACTTTTTTCGATTTCTTTATTTGGAAATATGTACTCGTCAACAGACACATCGAACATCGTAATAAGCTGGATAAACAGCTCAATACTTGGATACTGCCCCTCGTTTTCGATAGATTGAATGTGTCTGGGAGCATAGCCGATTATGCCAGATAGCTGCTCCCTTGTCATCCCTTTGGCTTCACGGGCTTTTTTAATTGCCTGCCCAATCGGCGTGAAATCAAAGTCAAAATGATTGTTCCTTTCGTCCATTAGCTCACCACCTATCCTCTGAAAATCTTACCTTTATATTTTACAGAGATGCGGCTTCTGATTAAACGATGCGAAATCTCTTGTAACGAGAGATAAAATATCCTATTGCAAGAGATAAAAATTCATATTTATATAGTTGAGGACATGGGCTCAGATAGTTATAATAATAAAACGTGTTTGAGTTCATTCACATAATTCGAGAATAAAAATTTTGATTTGGACTATCCTTTTATGTGTTTCAATCGTTATACATTATAGAACGGGATAAAGATTTTGAACTTCTAATAATGGGAAAGGAGGATTTTGTGCAAAATGATTTTCTACTAATCAGAAAAATGAAACAAGGTGATGATGATGCACTTGATTTATTTGTCCACAAATATTATCAAGACATTTTAAACTATTGTCATTATCATTGCTCTGATAAAACGTATGCAGAAGATTTGGCACAGGAAACCTTTGTACATTTTTTCTCAAAATTATCTGATTATCATTATAGGGGAAAAACCTTGAATTACTTATATACGATAGCCAGCAATCTGTGTAAAGATTATTTGAAGAAAATAAAGGAGATACCTCTGGAAGAAAATGAAATAGTGGAAGAAAACCAAATGGAAAATATTCTGAATAAAATTTTGGTAGAGCAGGCTTTAAAGCAATTACCAGTTGAATTATGTGAAGTACTTACACTTTATTATTTTCAAGAGTTAAAACTTACAGAGATTTCCGACACATTACAAATAGGACTTCCTCTGGTAAAATATCGTTTACGAAAGGCGAAAATTCAGTTGGAGGAAGTTTTGAGAAAGGAGGAATATGATGAATTTGGAAGAAAGAATGAAAATGTATAAGGAATCTGTACAAGTCAAATCTAAAGAAGAAAAAATACAGGAAACAATCTGTAAATCAAAAAATGCCTTTTTTATGGCAGAACAAGAACGAACGCTTTCTTACCACGAATTTTTATGGACACAGCTTCGTGTGATACAAAAAAGATGGTGGGTTCTTCAATTTATGCTTCTGGTAGCGTTATGGATTGCCTTAAGTTCTATCCATGATGAAATATATATTAAAAGAAGCATGGGTGTAGCAGCGGCACTGTTTGTAATCCTTATTATTCCCGAATTGTGGAAAAACAGGTCATGTGAGTGCATGGAAATCGAAGCAGCCTCATATTATTCGCTTAAACAAGTATATGCAGCGCGCATGTTATTATTTGGCGTTACAGATGTTTTTTTGATTACTCTGTTTTTAGGAACCGCTTCGGCAGGGTTGAACATTGGGTTGTCAGAATTAGTTGTTCAATTTCTTTTTCCGCTTTGTGTTACTTCTGGTATCTGTTTTGGAATCTTATGCAGTAAATATTCATTCAGTGAAACAGTTGCTATTATTCTGTGCGTTATATGGAGTGCAGTATGGCTTTTTGTTGTTTTGAATGAAAATGTATATACAATGGTAACTATTCCTGTTTGGTTAGCTTTACTGGGAGCAACAATACTTTTTCTTATTCTTACTGTATGCCGTATTTTAAAGAACTGTAATCAATATTTGGAGGTGTCACTTGATGAAATTAGAACTTGATGGTTTAACAAAAGAATTTGGTGATTTTACGGCTGTAAATCATATAGACCTTACTATGACAAACGGTGTATATGGTCTTTTAGGCGTAAACGGAGCAGGAAAAACAACCTTGATGAGAATGCTGTGTACCTTACTAAAGCCTACGAGCGGAACCATATATTGTAATGGGAAAGATATTTTTAGTATGGATAGCGAATACCGTAAACTGTTGGGATATTTGCCGCAGGAATTTGGATTCTACCCCGAATTTACCGTAGAGGACTATTTACTTTATATTGCAGCCTTGAAAGGAATCCGTCCTGTTGTCGCAAAAAAACGTGTAAAAGAGTTAATTGCTAAGGTTGGTCTTTCAAAGGTAGCAAATAAAAAAATGAAAAAATTATCTGGCGGTATGAAGCGCAGGGCAGGAATTGCACAGGCTATGTTGAACAACCCGAAGATTCTGATACTTGACGAACCGACGGCAGGGCTTGACCCGAATGAAAGAATTAGATTCCGAAATTTGATTAGCGAACTTTCAGAGGACAGATTAGTATTATTATCCACACATATTGTTTCTGATATTGAATATATAGCCAATGAAATTTTGTTGATGAAAGACGGAAAACTTATGCACAAAGGAACCGCAGACGAAATAATAAATTCTATGACGGAAACGGTCTGGGAATGTTTTGTGGAAAAGAACATGGTATCTGATTTTATGAAAAAGTATAAAATTTCAAATATGAAATCAGAAGCAGACGGTGTTATCTTAAGAATTATTTCCCATGAAAAACCATTTGTAAATGCCCAAAGCGTAGAAGCTTCGTTAGAAGATGTATTCTTATATTATTTTGGAGAGAAGGCAGGTGATGAAAATGCTGCGATTTGAAATAAAAAAGGTGTTTTCTAAAACTAAAAACAGGATAACAATTATAGTTTTGCTTGTGATACTTATTGCGACCAGTATTTTAACGATTAACAGAGTTGAGTATGTTGACGAAAGCGGGAATCATTTAACAGGTATTTCGGCAGCAAAAAACCTTAGAGAAGCCAAAAACGAATGGTCAGGCTACCTGACGGAGGACGTTTTCCAAAACGTTCTTGAAGAAAACAGAAGTATTAACAATGAAGCATCATCAGATAGCATTGAGGAAGAAAATAAGAGATTTGCAAAGAAACAGGGGATTTCAACAATCAGAGATGTTATCAATTATGCGTTTAGCGAATACAGAGATTATAATGATTTTGCCATTGATAACATTTCTGATGATGAAGCCAGCACTGTCTATGAAAGAAGAATTTCTACTTTAAAAGAATATCTTGATTCTGGAGAAGAAACATTTACAGAAAAAGAAAAAAGTTTTCTGATTCAGCAATATGAAAATTTAGATACACCTTTTTATTATGAATATATGGACGGTTGGTCAGCATTACTGCAAAACATATCAACATTTATACTGATTTTGGCATTAGTGATAGGTTTTTTTGTGTCTGGAATATTTTCAGACGAATTTCAGACAAAAGCGGATTCCATTTTCTTTTCAACCAGATTAGGAAGAAATAAAGGTGTTCTATCAAAAATAGGGGCGGGTCTTACGATTGTTTCAGCTTTCTATGCAGCTTTTGTATTTTTATATACGTTTATTGTCCTTTCGGTGTTGGGAACAGATGGAGCAAACTGTCCGATTCAGTTAGATTTATGGAGAAGTGCATATAATGTGACATTTTTACAGGCATATTTGCTGATTGTGGCAGGTGGTTATATTGGCACATTGTTCGCTTCCATGTTAGCAATGCTGGCTTCGGCTCTGACACGTTCTACACCAACTGCAATCATTGTACCCTTTATTATATTATGTGCATTTCCGTTTTTAAGCAGAATTATTACTTTACCGGGATTATGCTCTTTCTTCCCTGACCAGTTATTAGAAATTTATTTGGATATTAAAGAAGCTGGACTTGTAACACTGGGAGGTAAAGTAACAACAATAGCAACCGTTATTGTTCCTGTATATGCCGTGATATGCTTGATTCTTCTACCTATACTGTATAAGGTCTACAAAAAAACGGAGATAAAATAAATGAAGCGATATACAAGACGAAAAAGCTATAAAGTGAAAATATTATTTAGCCTGCTGTTTTTAATAATCTTGTGTATGATGGCAGGCAAGGTACTTAATTCAGATTTTACATTACTCCCTCTTGATAACATAACACATCATGTTGCCAGTGAGGATAATGGTTGGAATCTGATTCTTGTAAATCGCAATAGTTATATTCCTGATGATTATAAAGTAGAACTTACAGAATTATCAAATGGGGAAAAAGTAGATTCCAGAATTTATCCAGAATTGCAGGAAATGTTTAATGACGCAAGGGCGCAAGGGTATGGTTTATTTGTCAGAGAGGGATATAGGACGCAGGAAGAACAACAGCAGCTATTGGACGAAAAGATAGAAGCGTATGAAAATGAAGGAAAATCGAAGTCCGAAGCGAAAAAACTTGCAGAGCAATGGGTGGCAATTCCTGGAACCAGTGAACATCAGTTAGGAATTGCGGTTGATATAAATGCTGACACTACAAAAAGTTCAAGTGATGATGTATATAGCTGGCTTGCGGAAAATGCTCATAAATATGGCTTTATAAAGCGTTACCCCTCAGATAAAACAGATATAACTGGTGTCATAAACGAACCTTGGCATTATAGATATGTTGGAAAAGAAGCCGCTTTGGAAATATATTCTCAGGGAATGTGTTTAGAGGAATATATAGATACGCTGGAATAGAATGGAGGTTGAGGTATATGGAATGGGTGTATTGCCCTATTTGCAAAAATAAAACTCGAACTAAAATACGAAAAGATACAGAGTTGATAAACTTTCCTTTGTTCTGTCCGAAGTGTAAACAAGAAAGTGTAATCAATGTGACAAAACAAAAAATAACAGTTGTAGAGCCAGACGCTAAGACGCAGAGCCGATGAACTTGTGAAATGAAATCACAGTTTGTCGGCTCTGTTTTTATATAATCACAGGTAGGACAAGCCCACCGAATAAAAAAAACGGTGCTTTTGGTGGGCTGTATTGTCACGCTTAAATGAATGCCCCTCTAAACCCGTTTTGAGTTTGGAGGGATTTTTTATGTGTTGGTCTAATACCATCACGCCGTTGTTTATAAGAAGCGGCAACTATTTACATAGTATCACGAATAAGCGAGGATAACCTGTTAAAAAAATCCCTGCTTGGGCGTGGTACTCTTATACCTCGAAAGTAGATGTCAAATCTCTACAAAATAGAAGTGATTATGCTTATATCCGCATTGGCTTGACAGCCTTTGCGGATTTTTTCGTGTCGCTTTTTGTAAAAACGCAGGACAAGCCTAATTCTGGCGTTGGATGCCGTTCACCGCCTGCCAATCTGAATTTTTCAAACAATTCAGATTGGAGGAAACAGAAGTGTTTGACAACACAAATCCCTATACAATCCGTTTCGAGGAAACGGACGGCAGAAAACGCTACTTTGTAGCATTTACAGATGGGCAGGGTAACTTCCGAGAAACAGAGGTTTCAAAGGCTGTTTATATGGAGTTTTGCCACTTTATCAAGCGTGAGCGTAATCTTCGCAGGTCTGATGAAAGGCATTTGGAGCAATCGGAACTGACCGAGGAAACGCTTTGCAGACGGGCGGTACATAAGCCAAAGCCTGTTGACGATGCGGTAAACGATAATATCCGAATGGAACGGCTCAACCGAGCAATTATGGAACTGCCCGAAATACAAAAGCGGCGGTTTATGCTCCACTTCGATTTAGGCTTAACCTATGAGCAGATTGGAGCTATGGAGGGCTGTACGAAAATGCCTATCAAGCGTTCTATTGACAGGGCGATTGAAAAAATTCGCCTTGCATTAAAAAACTTTTGATTTTTAGGGGCTACTTATAGCTTCTGAGTGTGGAAACAGGTGAAGGGATAAAAACCTTTGCCTGTTTTCCTTTGTGTGGCGAAAACGGGATTGCACCTTGAAAACTGAATACCCATTCGCCAAATACTTCCTCTTTGTGATTGTGATGAGCATAAGCGTGTGTAGCGATACGCCAAGACCTGCCGATTAGCAGAAAGCGTTGAAAGGTGGTGAGCGAGTAACTATCGACTCAAAATATCGGGCAGCTCCCGATTTCGCCATAACCCACAAAGAGCATAATGGTACTCCCGTCCAGTCATAGTCCGAGCGTGATTAAACCGTCGCAGGCAATGAGGGCGGCTCTGTCAGAACGACAGTTGGGGTGGAACCCCCGTGGCGTCAGTTAGCTGCTGACCGTTTGGCGACTTCCCAGCGTGTTATAACGCATTGCATTTCGGGGTGTCGAGGACAAATTGAAATGCTCCTATCATAAAGCCAAACGCAAGGCGGTCTATGGAAACAGAGTTTTGTTTTATGCTCTCCCGACCTTAAATACTTCCTTGTGTTTGGCTGCCTACATAGGCAGAAATCTCTTGCCTAAATTCAGATAGGAGGTCAAACAAATGGAGAAAACGATTAAGCGTGGGGATATTTACTACGCAGAACTTAACCCCGTTATCGGCTCGGAGCAAGGAGGTACACGCCCTGTACTTATCATTTCTAATGATATAGGAAACAGGCATAGCCCCACGGTTATCGTTGCCGCTATCACGAGCCGAGTACACACAAAGGCAAAGCTGCCCACCCATACTGCTATCAGAGATTTTGAGGGTCTTAACAAGGACTCTATTATTTTGCTTGAACAGATACGTACTATTGATAAGAAGCGTTTACAGGAATATATCGGTATGCTTTCCGAAAGTGAGATGGCAAGAGTTGATAAGGCTCTTGCCATTAGCGTTTCGCTGAACATACTAAAAGGTACAAATTGATGATTTCATAGAAATTCGCACATTGGTCATTTGATGGCTGTACTTCTATAATTGAGGTACAGCCGTTTTAATTTAGCGGAGGTAGACAGATGGAAGATGTAAAAGTATCTAATGGTGCAGATTGCCAACTTGAACAAAAATGTGACGAGAAAGAACGATTTGACAAATTTATGAATGTGATGGTGCAAATCGTAGAAAAGTACGGGCAGTCAGTTTTGCAGGATTTAGATTGTGTTGCGTAGAAATACGCAACCTTACATAGAAACATTTTCCTATATTTATTATGGAGGTGCAATATGAACAGAGAAGGAAAAAAGTGCGTTCTGTATCCAAGAGTTAGTACAGAAATGCAGGTTGATGGATATAGCCTTGAGGGTCAGAAAAACGGATTAAAACGATTTGCAGACCGAGAAGAAATGGAGATTGTCGGCATTTATGAGGATGCAGGAAAGTCGGGAAAATCTATTGAGGGTCGCCCTGCGTTTAAGAAAATGCTTTCTGATATTGGGAATGGATTGGAAATAGATTATATTCTGGTATATAAACTTTCCCGATTTGGCAGAAATGCAGCAGACATATTAAATTCATTAGAGTATGTGCAATCCTACGGCGTAAATCTGATTTGCATTGAAGAAGGGATTGACTCATCACAGACAAGCGGCAAACTGTTAATATCTGTCCTTTCTGCTGTTGCTGAAATTGAAAGAGAGAATATTATCGAGCAGACGATGAATGGTCGCAGAGAAAAAGCAAGACAAGGCGGTTGGAATGGCGGATTTGCTCCGTATGGATATTATTTGAAAGACAATCAGCTTTTAATAGAAGAAAGTGAAGCGGCGGCTATTCGCATTATATTTGAGAAATTTGCAGGCTCGGATATAGGGTACGGCGGTATCGCTAAATATCTTAATTTGCAAGGAATAAAGAAAATACCCCGACAGAATGGTACTTTGGAAAATTGGAGTGGTCATCTGGTGAGGCAGATATTAGACAATCCTGTTTATTGTGGCAAAATTGCTTATGGTAGAAGAACAAGGGAAAAAGTTAAAGGCACGAAAAATGAATATAAGCAGGTACACGCCGAAGATTATATATTAGAGGACGGGCAGCACGAAGGTATTGTCAGCGAGGAATTATGGCAAAAAGTTCACGCTAAGCGTGTAGCTACGGGAATAAAGCAACCGTCCAAAACAGGTAAGGATAGGTCGCACCTTTTAACTGGTGTGTTGAAATGCCCTCTTTGTGGAAGCCCGATGTATACCAATAAGCACGCTTGGACAAATAAGGACGGCACATATAAAGAAGTGTACTATTATATTTGTGGCAGAAATAAGCAGGAGCGTGGTCATTATTGTGAGTACAAAGCATCGCTAAGAAAAACAGATATAGAGCCGCTTGTTATCGAAGCAATTAGAGAGTTAGTAAGTGATAAGAGCTTTGCAAAGGAAATTAAAAAACGATTTGGTGTCCAGACCGATACGAGCAAAATAGATAAGGAGCTTGCAAATTATGAAAGTAAGTTGAAAGAGGTTGATTTGAACAAAGCCCGTTTGGAACGGGAAATTGACAATCTTCCTGCTGATGCAAAATATCGGGAACGAAAAATCCACGATATGACAATAAGACTTGATGGACTGTATGACACAATAGTGGAGTTGGAAGAACGAATTGAAGATGCAAAATTGCGAAGAAGCTCTATTGAGATGGAAGCAATCACGCTTGAGAATGTTTACAGAATTATGGAGAACTTCAGCAAACTTTATGCTATAATAAGTGACGAGGAAAAGAAAAGCCTTGTTTCCTATCTGATTAAAGAAATTCAGATATACCCTAACGGCACATCAGACAGGATTTTGAAGTCGATAGAGTTTAATTTTCCGATTTATCGTGACGGACGGGAGATAAGGAAACTTTTGTGGGAAAACGGTAATACCGTTGAGACTGTGGTGTTGCTACAAAGGAAGAATATGTAGAAATCCTTGAATTTACGCACTTTGTAGAGTTTTTCAGTTTCAGAAAAATAGGTGAAAATCACAAAGAAAAGAGCCTTGTGAAGAAAGTAACCGTTGTTGTTGCGTTAGACCTCGGGACGGGGAACACAAAGAATCTTGAATATGAAAATGAATAGAGAGCTATCAGATCATTGATAGATTATAGGGATACTTGTTAAAAGCGGGTGTCCCTATTTTTTATAGGGCATTCCAGAAATGGGGTGTCTTTTTTATTAAAATTTAGGAGGAAAATAAAAAATGACAAACACAGCGTTAGGAGCAGAGAATAGCAATTCTCGCATAATTACTTTCAAGAGCAAGGAACACGAAAAATTTTATATGGAATATCTGGAAAAATGCAGATATCAGGATGTCTACCATCAGGCTCTGGTTTATTGCCTGGGTATCGACAGAGACACAAGAGAAAATGTGAATAAAATCTATAATTTTAAAACTGGATGTGTGAAAACGGAATGCCTGCAGGAAGGATGGCAGACCAGTGGAAGTTTACGAATCGTCCGTATGGCATTTAATCTTTACTGCAATGGGACACCAAGTGTCGGAGATTATGAGGCAGAGGAAGATCAGTTAAAAGAGTGTCAGTATTATACCGTAGAAGATCTGTTTTGCTGCGGATATGCCCGGTATTTTTGGGAAGCCATTAAAATCCGTTATGGTGAGATTTTACATACCTCTGCGGTGTTGGTTGGAATTATTCATGTTATACAGGGAATATATATGTGAATTTCCATAATAAAGTACAACTCAAGTAAATCATGCGGATTGAGAAGACCCTGAAAATACTGAAAAAATAAGGAAAAATCTACATTTTTTATTGCAGAAATGCAGATAGCCATAGATGCAGGAAGTATTTATGGGAAACCTGAATCCGGTCATAAGGAAGGTGAACCGGATGTAGTAGGAACATTTTCCGTAAATCGGGATGAAAATTTAACCGTGATGGCTAACCGGGGAGATATTGAGGATTGATGTTCGCTGATAATAGGTATTTATGATATCCTGTAAAGTAATCGTATTCATTTTTTCTTCAGCAGTTTTTTGGATTTCATTATAGAATCCCTGCAAAGATAACTGAATGTTAATGCCAACGCCACAATCTGGATTGGTATGAGTATCTAAATGAAGCAATGGCTTATCACCTTCAACTGCTTTATAAATATCCAGCAATGTAATCTGGTCTGCTGGTTTTGAAAGAGAGGGACGGGCATGTCCGGCTACACTGGTCATAAGTCCGGCTTTTTTTAGTTTTAACATAAGCTGGCGTACAAAGCCGGGATTTGTATGGACACTTTCTGCAATTGAGGCACTGGAGAGGGATTTTTCCTGGTTGATAGCAATCAGAACCATCACATGAACAGTATCACTTAATT
>OGIK01000601.1_pt1 | contig 43318 bp, 38 predicted proteins | sample 1571781 | NCBI WGS metagenome assembly OGIK01 (sample SAMEA2581956, study PRJEB24529) | metagenome | biome: Human gut stool | place: China | collected 2011
TTGATCTGCTGAAGAAGCTTGGACGAGTAACCGTTTCATGGTCGATCAACACACTGGATGAAAATTTCAAGAACGATATGGACTCTGCTTCGAGCATTGAGCGTCGTATCGCTGCTATGAAGCAGGTATATGAAGCAGGGATTCGTACAGTCTGTTTCGTATCCCCGGTATTTCCCGGTATCACGGACTTTGAAGCAATCTTTGAGCGGGTAAAGAATCAGTGCGATTTGTTCTGGCTTGAAAATCTCAATCTTAGGGGTGGCTTCAAAAAGACGATTATGGACTATATCTCCGGAAAATATCCTGACCTTGTACCGCTTTACGATGAGATCTATAACAAGCATAACCGCAGCTACTTTGAAGCGCTTGAAGTAAAAGCTGAGGAAATGGCTAAGAAGTATGATTGTCCCTTTGTGGATAATGAAATGCCTTATGGCAGAGTCCCGCAGGGACATCCGGTGATCGTGGATTATTTCTATCATGAGGAAATCCGTGGGACAGAAAATACCGGAAAAAGAAATCGTTAAACAGAAATTTGACCGAGCTCTTTGAACGAGGGAGACTCCTCGTCCGAAGGGCAAGAATGTGCAACCGAGAAGACTTGGAGCAATTCCGGTTTGTCGAACAACAAACGAATCACTTTTATTACACCACCAGGGAGAAATCCCCGGTGGTATTTTTATGCCCGGAAGGAGGTGGTTTTCATGATCCCGGTGCTGAAACCGGGAGAAAACTCCATCGCCTGTGCCGGAAATGTACGGAGGGTTGAGGTTGTTCCAAGATGGCGGTGCTTGTAAATCCAGCAAAACGAAGCAACGCACAGCTCTCAGGTGATTGAGAACTGTGCGTTAGCACAAATATGGCTCAAATTAGCCCATGACGGCATCCGTTGCGGTGAAATGCTCCAGAGAATTTTCTTTGACCTGAATGCAGAGATAGGTGATACCGGAGTCCTCAGCCGCAAAGAACTGACGCTTTGCTGCGGGAGCGATTCGCAGCCAGTCTCCGGCAGTGAGTTCAACTGTTTCACCGTCAATAACGGCCTTGCCCTTTCCGGCGAGGATGCCGTAAATCTCTTCATTCTCCTTATGGGAGTGGACGAACGGGACGCCTGCGCCTGCAGGCAGCTCGTTGACACTGATCTCTGCACCGGTCAGACCCAGCTTTTCGTGCAGTTCGACACGGCCTTCCTTACCGACTGCTGTTTTTGCATAGTTTGCCATGATTCATTACCTCCGATGGTGATTTGCAATTTTCATTGCTTGATTATAGTATAGCGAGAAACACATTAAAAAACAAGTACGCACCTTTTTATAACTGTACATTTGAATTTGAATGTGCTATAATAACTGTACATTTGAATTTGAATGTGCTATAATATTTGCAAATGATTACGGAGGAGATTTTATGCGAACGAAAGAAGAGCTGCCCGTCTGCCCGGTTGCAACGGCAGTATCTCTTATCGGCGGGAAGTGGAAACTGCTGATCTTGAGAAACTTGAAGGTACGCCCATGGCGATTCAACGAATTACAACGGAGTATTGACGGTATTTCTCAGAAGGTTCTGACAGACAGCCTACGGCAGATGATGGCCGATGGGTTGGCCTACCGCCGTGACTATCAGCAACAGCCGCCGAGAGTTGAATACGGACTGACGGAATTGGGAAAAGAGATGTTGCCTATTGTGGACGCTCTGGCGGACTTCGGGAACTATTATAAATCTGTCGTTGGGCAGAACGAAAATGAGTGAGGTTTGCCTTCCTAAAAAGAATCATCTAATCCAACCACCGTGGAGAAATCCCCGGTGGTATTTTTATGCCCATTTTCCAAGGAGGTGACGCAGAATGTCCGAGAATTTCGGCTTAAAAATCGGTCTTGAGGGCGAAAAGGAGTTCAAGAAATCCCTCGCTGATATAAACAACTCTTTCAAGGTTCTAGGCTCTGAAATGAAACTGGTGGATTCTCAGTTTGACAAGAACGACAAATCAACCGAAGCACTAACCGCCCGCAGCGAGGTTCTGAACAAGGAAATCGACAGTCAGAAACAGAAAATCGAAACGCTCCGCACTGCTTTGCAGAATGCCGCAGAGTCATTCGGCGAGAACGACCGCCGTACCCAAAGCTGGCAGATACAGCTGAACAATGCGCAGGCGGCTCTGAACGGCATGGAGCGTGAACTGAATTCCAACAACACCGCCCTTGGAAAGGCTGACAAGGGCTTTGACGAAGCCGGAGATGAAGCAAAGGACTTTTCAAATTCCGTCAAGAAAGCCGCCGACACAAGCGAGGACGCTGACGGAAAGCTGAGCAAACTCGGAGATACCGCAAAGAAAATCGGCGCGGCTCTCGGGGCTGCTGCGGCGGCTGTCGGGACAGCCTGCGTTGCCGCAGGAAAAAAGCTGTGGGACATGGCGAATGATGTCGGCTCGGCGGGTGACCAAATCGACAAGACCTCGCAAAAAATCGGCATAAGCGCTGAAAGCTATCAGAAGTGGGGCTATGTGTTCGAGCGTTGCGGCGCTGACGTAAACAACCTCCAGACGGGCATGAAAAAGCTGTCCACCGTCATTACTGACGCGGCGGGCGGCTCGGATTCCGCAGCCGAAAAGCTGTCTGCTGTCGGGCTTTCCATAGAGGAACTGAACGGAAAATCCCAGGACGAACAGCTGAGCATGGTAATCACGGCTCTGCAAGGCATGGAAGCAGGCGCAGAGCGCACCGCCGCCGCAAACGACCTCCTCGGAAAATCCGCTGTGGACATGGCGGCTGTCCTGAACACAAGCGTAGAGGAAACCGAACGTCTGAAGCAGGAAGCCGAGGATTACGGCATGGTTATGAGCAACGAAGCCGTAGCCGCTTCAGCTGATTTCGAGGACAGCCTTACCAAGCTGTCGCACACGGCAGGCGGTCTGAAGAATCGCATGGTCGGTGAACTCCTGCCGGGAATAACGCAAATCACAGACGGACTTACCGACCTTCTCGCAGGCAACGAGCAAGCTGCGGACGAACTGAAAAACGGCGTTACATCTGTTATCGACACTATCCGGACGCTGATTCCGCAGTTTGCGGAACTTATCACCTCGATCGCAGGAGCAGTCCTCGAAAGCGCTCCGGGTATCATCAAGGCGCTTGCGGACGGGCTTCTCTCGGCTATCTCGGAGCTTATTCCGACCCTCGCCAGAATCGTGACCGAGATAATCTCAGCTCTGGTGGGACTGCTGCCGCAGATAGTTTCTGCCGGAGCGGATATTCTGCTGTCGCTCATCAAGGGCATTGCGGACACGATTCCGCAGCTTGTTCCGCAGATAGTCGCTATTGTCGTGGAGATAGTGAAAACACTTGTGGACAACCTCCCACTCATTTTGGACGCAGCTTTACAGCTTATAACGGGACTTGCGCAGGGTATTTTAGATTCACTGCCAATCCTCATTGAAGCCCTGCCGCAGATAATCATGGGAATCGTGGATTTCCTCATCGGCGCGATACCGCAGATAATCGAAGCGGGAATACAGCTGTTGACGGCACTGGTGACGGCTCTGCCGGACATCATAACCGCAATTGTTGAGGTCATTCCGCAGATAATTGACGGAATAATCACGGCGGTCATTTCGGCTATTCCTTTGATAATAGACGCAGGAATTAAACTGCTCATCTCGCTTGTGCAGAACCTCCCGACCATAATCACGACCATTGTTGCGGCTATTCCGCAGATTATTTCAAGCGTTATTGACGCTGTTATCGGAGCGATTCCGCAGCTTGTTGCGGCGGGCGTTCAGCTGTTTATCGCGCTGATTGAAAATCTCCCGACCATCATCGTGGAGATAGTCAAGGCTATTCCGCAAATCATAACCGGCATTGTTGACGCATTCGGCAGCTACTTTGGCAAGATGGCAGAGGTCGGCGGCAATCTGCTGAAAGGTCTGTGGCAGGGCATTTCTGACGCAGGTGCGTGGCTCTGGAATCAGATTAGCGGCTTTTTCGGCGGCATCGTGGACGGAATCAAGGACTTCTTCGGAATACACTCGCCGTCAAAGCTATTCGCCAATCTCGGCGGCTTTATGGCAGAGGGGCTTGGCGAGGGTTTCGGCGATGAGATGAAGGACGTTTCAAAAAGTATGCAGAACGCTATCCCGTCAGATTTTGATTTGGATATGAACGGCACGGTTTTGGGCTTTAACGGAGTGCAGACGCAGGCGTTTGACATTACAATTCCGCTAAGCATTGACGGAGTTCCGCTGACTAAGGTAATATCCCGAATACAGTGGAATCAGAACAAGGTGACGGTAAGGAATGCGGGGGCGGTGTGATGGTTGAGATAATCGTGACCGAAAACGGCAATGTGCGTGGTGTGTTCTCACGGGTGATTTCGGCATCGCTGACCGACAGTCTGAACGGAGAATGCACATTTCAGTTTTCCGTGATTTCCTCGATGGCTTCGGAGATATTCACGGGACTTGAGGTACAGCTGAAAAGCGACACGCTGAACTACCTTTTCAATGTAGTGAAGGTGTCGAAATCTCTGTCCGGCGGCATTGCGATTTGCACTGTTGAGTGCGAACACAAATCCTATGAACTTAACAACGATGAATACAAGCTGAATGAATTTGATTTCGAGGGCGCTCCCAGTGAGTGCCTTATTTCTTTATTGCAAGGTACATCGCTGACTGCCGGAATTTGCGACCCGACCGTCCCGATAAAGCTGAAAATAAACCGTGAATGCACACGCAGAGCCGCCTTAATGCAGCTTATTGCACTGTGCGGCGGCGAAATCGAGTACAACGGGACGGAAATAAATATCCGTTCCCACAGAGGTTCGCAGGACTATATCGGCATTATGGACGGCAGAAACGTATCGGATTTGACTATGGAAACCGACAGCCGTTCGGGAACTACAAACTACGGTCTGACGCTGTACAAAAATGTCAATTTCTCGGTCGGCGATAACGTGCAGATAGTGTTCCACCCGTTCAACCTCAATGTGAACACCCGCATAATCGCCATGAGTTTCAATCCGTACAACCGCCGTGAGATTTCCATCGAGGTCGGAGATTACCGTCCGAGCATTTCGGACAATCTCTATCAGATGGAGCAGAAAACGAACGAGATATGCAAGGACGTGGGCGAATCCACAGCGGAACTCAAAACCGCGACAAACAGCGCGGATATTTCGGTTACGGAGAAGTCACAAAGGCTGTTCCGCATTACTTACAATGCAATCCAAGCGACTTATGCGGCATTCTGTTCGACCGTGAAATTCGTGATTTCAGCCGCAGGAACTCTTGCGTTCATTCTGAAAAAGAACGAAAACGAAGTCATGCGGTATGAGGAGTATTTCAGCGAGGGCCCGCACACCAAGACATACACCTATCCATTCACTTCGGAGGTCGGTCAAAATACCATGTCGCTCAGCGTGGTTTCGGCTGACGGCGCAGAGGGGAAATTTCCGAAAATGCAGACGTGGGGCTATGTAATGGGCGCTTACCTTGCCGGAGATACTCCCTGGGACGGCTACATTGAAGCTCGTGAGGACGAGGTTCGGTTTACTATGCGCCGAACCGTCAGAAAGTCGCTTGTTCGTACATCGGATACGCTCTTATTTGAAATACTCAAATCGCACAAGTTCAAGTTCAGCGAACCTATGTCTGCTTTCATAAAGCGTGAAAGGGAGAGAAAAACGCTTGAACCCACAATCAGAGCGGTATTCCCGGACGCATGGAGTCCGAAGATAATCACACCGCCGCCAATCACCGTGGTGAACGTATCGAACAGAAAGCTGTATCTTGAACTGCGAAATCCTGTCAAGGCGGAGCGCATTGAAACCACGGCATTCACAATGATAGTCACCACCGAAAAGGAAACAGTCCGCTTGCAGCCGATTTCCGCTGACTTCAGCGTGGGCGATTTCGGCAGTACGATTTGGCTTGCGTTCGGCAGTTCCGCAATGAAAGACAGCGTTCAGAGCATTACGCTGCTGTATGATGGAGATGTCGGAAATCTTATTGATGTTCTGAACAATGCGCCGTGTAACGGCTTCCAGACATCGTTTATTTACACACCGTATGAGGAGGAACAGAATGATTAAAGGTAAAGCGACTATTCAGCTTTTTGATGAGAAATCCAGAGAAGTGGTTAAGGAACTTCATGAAGAAAATATGATTACGAATGCCGTTGACACGATTCTCAACCCGCCTGACTACATCGAAATCGGCATGGATTCCGACAATGACCGCAGCTTTAATATGCTGCGTGATTTTGCGGGAAACCTTGCCGATACTGCTTTCCGTGGAGTTATAGTCTGCCGTGACAAAATCCCCGAGGACGGCAATAATATGATGCTTCCGTGGACGAACGAGGAGATAGGCCACGCAGGAATCGCCAACACGAACACTGATACAAGCATAGGCACTTACAACGCAAACGAAAGCGGCCGCATTGAGAACGGCAAGGGCTACCGCTATGTGTGGGACTTCGCTTCGGACAAGGCGAACGGCGAAATAAGCTGTATCTGCCTTACAACCAAGGACGGTGGCACAAACGGAATGCACCATTCCTACTGGAATCTGTCCTGCGGTGGTACTGACCTTAACAGCAGCTCTCTGGATTCGTTCAAGCAGGCGTATCACACTATTGTCGGGCGGTATATTCCGGATTCGCAGTTCAACTGCGGAGTTTTCAAGTGGTTTTACATGGGCAGGCTGACGAATGGAAATGTGCGGCTCCTCGGAAAGCATATTCATGACGGGTGTATTTACGAGGTCGTTATGTTCGACCCCATGTCCATAAGCGTAAGCACGGAAAAGCCGTTCTGCGGCATTATAAGCGTGAAGAAAGTCATAGAGCTGTTTCCGGCTGCGGAGCGTATTCCCAATTCGACCTATGATAACAGCTATCATCATGGCGGCTATTTTTATGACTGTAACACTACAAATGCGGACTATGTACCGCAGGAAGAAAAAGAAAAGCCGCGGCAGGATTGGGAGAACAACCCACAGTGGCTTGCGTATTTTCCGTATGTTATCGGTGATAAGATACATATCGTTGCGACCTCACGCTGTCATATCCATCACTATATTTTCAGTCTGTCCGACTACTCGCAGGTTTCGAAGAAAACCATCGAAACCGACACGTTGCTCCAAATGTACGGCGTGGGATTTAAGCATGAGAGAATCAGCAATTCTTCATCGCAGTACAGATGGTTTTACGGCGCGGGTGTGAACGGCGATTACTGCAATGCGCTGAGCGCCTTTGAGTGGGACGATAAGTACTTCGTCATCACAAAAAATCCGCTGATAGACGGAAAAGAAGCGACAGGAACAAACAACTTCGGGCAGCTGCGCATATTCACAAAGGACGGCAAATCCACGGGCAAAACATGGCAGTATGTCGCTGACGGAACACTCTCTAATATGACGGCGGCGAGCTTCTGGGGATTTTATGTTGACGAAAAGACGAACACTCCGCTTGTGATTTGCGACAGCTGCAATATTTCCTATTCACTGCTTGCCCTTGAGATAATCAAAAGCGGCGATGATTACGGCAGATACAGAATGCGGTTTTCCGCTCCGACTTACGGAAACAGCTACCTGTATTCGTATGCAAACCTCATCAAGACGGACGGACTTAATCTGCCTCTGTATATTCTGCCATACTATCCGTATCCAAGCAACAGTCAGCATTTCTTCGGTTTTGCACTTGGAATATGCAAGCTGTGTCTTACCACAATAAACAACCTGTCCGAGCCGGTGCGAAAACTGGACGGGCAGGTCATGAAAATAACTTACGACATCGTTGACGAATGATTGGAGGGTTTATTATGAGAGAATTCTGGAACACAATTCAGCTTATTTTTACGGCGGTCGGCGGGTGGCTCGGCTGGTTCCTCGGAGGGAGTGACGGGTTGCTTTTTGCGCTTATTGCCTTTGTGGTGATCGACTACATAACCGGAGTGATGTGCGCAATCTCGGACAAGAAGTTGTCCAGCGCAGTCGGGTTCAAGGGAATATGCAGAAAGGTGCTTATTTTCGCTTTGGTCGGCGGTGGGCATATCCTTGATACAAAGGTTATTGGCGCAGGTTCTGTTCTGCGCACTGCGGTGATATTCTTCTATCTGTCGAACGAGGGTATTTCACTGCTTGAGAACGCCGCTCACCTGGGTTTGCCCGTTCCGAAGAAGCTGAAAGACGTACTGGAGCAGCTGCATAAGCGTTCGGAAAAGGAGGACGATGATGAATCTGCATAATCTGTATCTTACTGAGAATGCCTGCTACAAGGCAAACAGGAAAATGACCGTCAAGGGAATTATGGTTCACTCCACCGGAGCAAATAACCCTTGGCTGAAACGGTATATAGGTCCGGACGATGGACTGCTCGGTGTGAATAAGTACAATAACCATTGGAATACATATCACCCTGACGGCAGGGAGATATGCGCTCATGCGTTTATCGGTAAACTGGCTGACGGTTCGATTGCGACATACCAGACGCTCCCGTGGGATATCTGCGGCTGGCACAGCGGTTCAGGGAAAAGCGGCAGCGCAAATTTTCTCGGCTACATTGGCTTTGAAATATGCGAGGACGGGTTGACTGACAGCAGATATTTCAAAAAAGTTTACACCGAAGCCGTAGATTTGTGCGTTTTCCTTTGTCAAAAGTTCGGACTCACTGAAAAGGATATCATCTGCCACAGCGAAGGTCATAATATGGGGATTGCGTCTGCTCATTCCGATGTTATGCACTGGTTTCCGAAGTTCGGCAAGGGTATGGACACATTCCGTTCTGACGTGAAGAAGATTTTGGACAAGCCCCAAAAGCTGTACCGAGTGCAGGTCGGGGCATTTTCGGAGAAAGGCAACGCAGAAGCTTTTCTTGAAAAAGTCAAGGCAGCAGGGTTCGGAAATGCGTTTATTAAGTGTGAATAGGTGTTTACCCGCCGAGGATTTTTTCCTTGGCGGGTAATTTTTTTTATTTTTGGTTCGGAAATCTTGAATAGCTGTCCTTTTATAGTTGAAAGCATATTTATGCGAACCACTTACGGTATTGCTGCCACTTGAACAGCAGCGTAGTGGTTCAGAATGGAGGATTTACAATGAAAGAAATGACAACCGGAGAAAAGTATCTGCTCACAATAAAGGAAGCAGGAGAGTATTTTAACATCGGGGTAAAGAAAATGCGGCGACTGGCGGAGGAAAACCTCGGAGTGTTCTCGGTTTACAGCGGAAACAGATACCTCATAAATCGCACAAAATTTGAGGAGTTTCTCTGCAATACTTCTACGATCTGATTTTATTTATTCTGCCGTTAGTAGTTGCTATTTTTACGATTAAGAGTAATATATAGTAATGACCGTTGAACGGAAAACGTCATGAAGGGAGTGAGATTTTATGGCGAAAACCGAACTGGGCGAAAAAGACCTTCTTAACCCCAATGAAACCATTCTGCTTTTCGATTTGAGCAGCAGAAAGTTCCTTGCTCTTATCAGAAGCGGTACAAAACTTGATTTCATAGCGTTTTACGGCGGCCGCAGACTTATTATCCGCACGATTTTTGAAAAATACCTTGATGAACACGCAGAACTCAGGAGGAGAAAAACATGGCAACACTAAGAAAAATAAGGCGCGACTCAAAGCACCGCCTGCTCCGTGCCGGCGAATCGATCCGCGCTGATGGGAAGTATCAATTTAAATACTATGTCGGCGACAAAGCAAAATTCGTTTACAGCTGGCGGCTTGAACCCACGGATAAACTCCCGGCAGGAAAGAAAGCTACGCCATCACTCCGCGAACTTGAAAAGCAGATAGGGCGCGATATTGAATCGCAGCTTGCCCCACAAAAACTTAATCTCACAGTCGTTGAGATCACCGAGCGTTATCTTTCCACAAAAACGGGTTCCAGACCCAGCACGGTGGCAAACTACAATTTCGTTATGAATATTCTCAAAAACGAGGAATTCGGTGCAAAAAAGATTTCGCACATCAAAACCTCGGACGCTAAGCTGTTTCTGATAAAACTTCAGAAGGACGGCAGAGGGTACAGCACTGTAAAAACAGTCAGGGGAATTCTGCGACCTGCGTTCCAGATGGCGGTCGATGATGATATCCTGAACAAGAACCCATTCGGATTTCAGCTTGCGGGTGTCGTGGTCAACGACAGCGTTACAAGAGAAGCCATCAGCCGCGAGGATATGCGGCGGTTTCTTAAATTTGTACATGACGACAATTGCTACTGCAAATATTACGAAGCAATATACATACTGTTCCACACCGGACTGCGAATTTCAGAATTCTGCGGACTTACACTTCAAGATATTGATTTGCAGAAAAAAGTGCTGAATATCGACCATCAATTGCAGCGGATTTCAGACAGCACTTACCATATTGAGCCGACCAAGACCAAAGCGGGTACAAGGAAGCTGCCGCTTACCGATGACGTTGTCGAGTGCTTCCGTGCCATAATTGAGGACAGAGAACCTCCAAAACGCGAACGAATAATAGATGGGTACGCGGGATTTCTGTACTACGATAAAAACGGAATGCCGCTGGTCGCAATGCACTGGGAACACCGATTAAAGCATATGGTGAATCGGTACAACGAGATTTACCGCCTGCAAATGCCGAGTATCACTCCGCACGTCTGCCGCCACACCTATTGCAGCAATATGGCGAAATCCGGCATGAACCCGAAAACACTGCAGTACCTTATGGGACACAGCGACATTGGCGTTACGCTGAACACCTACACACATCTAGGACTTGAGGACGCGCAGGACGAACTCGGAAGAATAGCTGAGATTGAAAATGCCCGCAGGGAGATGGATAAGCTTGGTGGGGAGAAAACGCAGGAGATGTTCAAGGTGACGGGATAAAATAGTGATGGGCGTACAGAGATGTACGCCCAATTAATGTTCTGTTTATTAACGCTTAAACCAGTGTCATAAATTATCTGCTGCGCTTTCTGGAGATAATAAGTGCAGCGCCTGCGCCGAGAGCCAGTGCGATTACCGCAGAAACTCCCTCTGCACCAGTATCAGGGCTGCCCTTAGAGGTGTTCTCATCTGAGGAATCCTCCGATGTCTCAGATGAGCGCTTGGTATAATAGAGCGTACCCTCGTCGTTGGTGAGCGCAAGCACCGTGTTTCCGTTTTCGTCTATGGTCAGGGAATACTCAGCCTGTTCAGCCTCGCCTGTGCCAAGGTCGTAAGCGACATAAGTTCCGATACCGTCGCCCTTTTCGCCGCTGTCGTACATATAAGCGTTGAAATCGCTGGTTTTCTCGCCGTTCATGAATGTCGCGCCGCTTCCGTTTCCGTCAATGGTAACATAGTACTCAACGCCTTCGTATTCTTCGCCCCAGCCGCTGAGGTCGCAGTCCCATGTGCCCTCAAGTTCAGAATCCTGCGCAGCGGAAGACTCGGTTCTTTCGGAGTAATCCATATTCTCAAGGCAGAACAGCGCGATGCAGTTGTCTATCGTGTGAAGGTCTGCCGCGTCGTCGATTCCTGCGCTGAGCCAGTATGCGTAATTGCCTTTAAGGTAGCCCTGAAGCTCCTCAAGGTCGCTTCCGTAGCGGAATTCTATGTGGTAGGTCTCAGCCATCGTATCGTCGCGGAAGAAGAAATATGTGAACTCGCCCGCATCATCGGTGCTCTTGTATACGTCGCAGGGGAATGCGACCGGCATTTCAACGCCGCCCCAGTTCAGCACCTCGCCGTCGCCGATATTGTACTGTCCGAGGTACTCGTAGGTGTGAGTGTACTGTGAACCGTCAGTGAGAGTGACAGTGGCTGTCATGTCGCTGTTGAATGTGAACTGAGCTGCGTCATTGATATACCAGCAGTCGAACGCTGCGGCTCCGGTTTCCGCAATATGGTCGACAGCCTCCTGACCGTAAATGTCGGAGCTTATAGAGCCTTTCAAGAAAGCTGCAGCTGCTTCTGCGTTGTCCTCACCCATGACTGCGGCGCAGTATTTGTACCATATGTCGGAGTATTTCTCGTCGAGAATAACATCAAAAAGATTGTCATAGCTTGTGGAGGTTTCCCCTGCAATGTCGGTCCATACGCCGGATCCAGCGGCATCGCCACTTGCAGGACTTTCAGCGGACGCTGCCGCCGAAACCGAGAGAATGGCCCCTGCTGCTATTATTGATGTCATTTTTCTTATAAACTTCATGGTGTATTCCTTTCTTTTTCTGCAAGTGTTAGTTTAAGCTAACTCAAATCTGCGGTTGGGTTAGTCTTAACTACCAGCTATTATATCACGCTTTATTAAATTTGTCAAGGGTGGAAAATCCTTTTTTCAACAAAGACACAGGAGAAATGCAGCCGCCTTTCCCCTGTGTACTATTGTTATAAGACCTTGGTATTATCAGGTCTGAGCTGCTCCGTCGACCGAGATGACCGTTCCGGTGACGTAGCTTGAAAGGTCGCTTGCGAGGAACAGGAACACATTTGCAACTTCCTCCGGCTCGCCTATGCGCCCGAGAGGAATAGGCGCGGAAATACGCTCTACCATATCTGCGGGGAGCGCGGCGACCATATCTGTCCTTGTTACACCCGGTGCGACAGCATTCACCCGTATTCCACTGCGGCCAAGTTCTCTTGCAAGGCTCTTGGTCATTCCGTTTACGGCGAATTTGCTTGTGGGGTAGCCTACTCCGCTTGGCTGACCGTAAATGCTTACCATTGAACTTGTGTTGATTATGCTGCCTCCGTGTTCTCTCATATGCTCTGCGGCAGCCTTGCAGCCGTTGAACACCGCGGTCACATTAAGGTCCATTATCTTCTTGAACGCTTCGGGGTCGTACTGCGTCAATGGCTCGCGAGCTGATATTCCGGCGTTGTTTACCAGGATATCAAGCTTGCCGAATCTGGCAGCGACCTCATCGACCGCATTTTTCATTGCCGTATAGTCGGTGATATCGGGAGCCATTCCGATAACTTCCCACGAGGGATTTTCGGATTTCAGCTCTGCGAGCGCCTTGTCAACGGTTTCTTGGCGGCTGCCGAAAAGAGCTACCTTTGCTCCGTTCTGAAGAAATACCTTCACGATAGCGAAGCCTATTCCTCTTGTTCCGCCTGTCACAATCGCTGTTTTTCCTTTAAGCATATAGATTTCCTCCTGTTTTATTAATTGGGTATCACAAAATACACCCTAATATTATATTATCACCCTGCACAGATTTTGTCAACATCCGGCATGAACCCGAAAACGCTGCAATACCTTATGGGACACAGCGACATCGGTGTTACTCTGAATACTTACACACATCTCGGACTTGAGAACGCTCAGGACGAACTCGGTCGGATAGCCGAGATTGAAAATGCCCGCAGGGAGATGGATAAGCTTGGCGGAGAGAAAACGCAGGAAATGTTCAGAGTGATGGGATAAAATAGTTATGGGCGTACAGAGATGTACGCCCATTTGCCATAAATCCCGGAAATGCTCATGGGTACTATGCAAAATCAAAAATCTGTGTTATAATAAAAGCGTTGATTTTCCCATGCAAAATCCTTAGTAGTAAAACTTCTGATTTTTACTACTATTTGACTACTACACACGTCCGCAATTTGCCGCGATTTGCCGAGTTTCTGTAAAAACAGCAGGAATTATGTAAAATCTGACAGTAGGCAAAATGCGGCAATAAAGCGCATAACAAAGCCTTTTGAAAGGAATTCACCCAATGTATCGTATACTTTTTGTCTGCCACGGCAACATATGCCGTTCGCCGATGGCGGAATTCATATTTCTCGACATGCTGAAAAAGCGTGGAATCACCGGAGTGACTGCGGCGTCTGCGGCGACCTCTACGGAGGAGATAGGAAACCCCGTACATTACGGCACAGCCTCGATACTGCGGAGGCTCGGGATAGACTTCTCAGCCAAGCGCGCCCGGCAGATGACCCGCTCCGACGCGGAGGAATACGACCTGCTGGTCGGCATGGACGGCGCGAATATCCGCAGCATGACCCGCATAGCCGGGGAGAAATACTCCGGGAAGATACGCCGTCTGCTCGATTTCACCGACCGCAGGGCAGGGAGCGACATCGCCGACCCGTGGTACACCGGCGAGTTCGAGACCACCTACCGCGACGTATGCGAGGGCTGCGAGGGACTTATAAACTGGCTCAGACGGGAGAAAAAGCTTTGAGGACGCTCGAAAGAATGCACCCGGCGGTGTGCTTTTTGTACCTCCTGGCGGTGCTCGGATTTACTGCATTCGCCCGGGAACCTGTGACTGTACTGATCTCGCTGGGCGGTTCGGTGCTGCTTGCGGCGCTTTCCGGCGGTCTGAAGGGGGCGGGCTGGTTCGGAGCGGTCGCTGTCACCGGGGCGCTGGCGAACTTCCTGTTCGTTCACAATGGAGAGACCGCGCTGTTTTTCGTCGGCGACCGTGCGTTCACGCTGGAGGCGCTCTGCTACGGGGCGTTCGTCGGGGGAATGCTGGCGGCGGTCTGCCTGTGGGGAGCCTGCGCTGTGCGGTTCGTCACAAGCGATAAGTACATCTGGCTCTTCGGCAGGATATTTCCTGCCGCTGGGCTGGTGCTGTCCTGCGCTATACGGTTCCTGCCGATGTTTATTCGCACCTCCCGGGAGTTCGCCGCAGTTCAGAACGCGCAGACCCTTCGCGGACGGCTGCGTGCGTTTTCTGCCTCCGTGGGATATTCTGCGGAACGCGCGATGGATTCCGCGCTGTCAATGAAAGCGCGGGGATACGGGACTTCTCCGCGCACCAGCTTCTCTATTTACCGATTCACGGAGTACACTGCGGTTTCCATGGCGGCAGTGCTTGCCGCCGCCGGAATTTCGCTTGCCCTCAGAGTCGCCGGCGCCGGGGAATACTACTTTTATCCCGCGCTTTCGGATATTCCGTGCGGAGCGGCGGATATCGCGATGTACTGCGCGTTTGCGGCGCTGTGCCTGCTGCCCTCCGCAGTGATAATATACAGAAATATAGCCTGGAATGTCCGGAATAATTACGGCGATCCTTCAAAGGTGAATAACAATGGATAAGGTATGGGAAGAACTTTATAACGCGGCAAGGGCAGTCCAGTGCGGCCGCCGGATATCAGAATACGTCGAGGCCGGGGGAGTTGCTGCGGCTGTGCTTTCAGATTCCGGGAAGATATACACCGGAGTCTGCGTTGATACGGCGTGCACGCTTGGTATCTGCGCTGAGCGCAACGCGATATTCAATATGATAACCAACGGCGAACACCGGATAAGCAAGGTCATAGCAATAATGCCGGACGGAAACAGCGGCGCTCCCTGCGGGTCCTGCCGGGAGCTGATGACTCAGCTTATGCCGGAGGACTACAGGAACATAGAAATAATGATGGACTACAGCGCCGGCAAAGTAAAGACGCTCGGGGAGCTTACCCCGGAATGGTGGATATGATACAGATAAACGACCTTAAATTCAGCTATCCTGACGGCTCTGCGGCGCTGCGCGGGGTCAGCCTTTCGGTGAAGCCCGGGGAGTTCGTCACGCTGTGCGGACTTTCCGGCTGCGGGAAATCAACGCTGCTTCGGCTGATGAAGCCGGGGCTTTTTCCGCGCGGGGAGCTTTCCGGAGACGTGAGGTTCCTCGGCAGAAAGCTGACCAGCGAGCCGGACCGGGACGCCGCCGCGAAAATCGGATTTGTAATGCAGGATCCCGAGGCTCAGACCGTTACCGACAAGGTGTGGCACGAACTGGCGTTTTCCTGCGAGAGCGTGGGAATGGAGCGGAGCGAGATACGCCGCAGGGTCGGCGAAATGGCGGGGTACTTCGGACTTGAGGAGCTTTTCGAAAAGCCGACCGACGCGCTTTCCGGCGGTCAGAAGCAGCTCCTCTGCCTAGCTTCTGCGGCGGTGCTCCACCCGGAGCTGCTGCTTCTGGACGAGCCAACGTCTCAGCTCGACCCGATAGCCGCACAGAACTTCATCGACGCCGTGCGCAGGCTGAACCGCGATTTCGGCGTGACCGTCATAGCCGCCGAGCACCGCCTTGAGGAGCTTCTCCCGATATCCGACAGGGCAGTTGTAATGGACGGGGGAAGGATCATAGCGGACTGCGCTCCGGCGCTTCTAGCTGACAGCCTTCCCGCAGGTCACCCGATGGAGAAGGCGCTCACCGCTTCGCAGCGGATATTCCGGGCGGCGGGCGGCAGGGGAGCTTCCCCGGTATCCGTCCGCGAGGGCAGAAGCAGCGCAGTCTGCCGTGAGTATCTCACGGAGCATGCGCAGAAAGCCGGGAAGCAGTATGCGCCCTCCGGGGAGCCGCTTGTTTCAGTTAAGGAACTGTGCGCAGGCTGGGGCAGGAACGCTCCGGAAGTGCTGCGGGGAGCGTCGCTGCGGATATTCCCGGGGGAGATATACGCGGTCATCGGCGGCAACGGCAGCGGTAAATCTACGCTGCTCAAGGTGATCTGCGGAATGCTCCGGCAGACTTCCGGAAGGGTAAAGCTGCGGCGCGGGCTTGTTCCGGCGTACCTTCCGCAGAATCCCTGCATGCTGTTTACGCAGGATACCGCAGGTCAGGAGGCTCCGGCGGAATACCTGGAGCGTTTCGGGCTGGCGGAGCTTTCCGGGCGGGATCCGCTGGATCTTTCCGGTGGCGAGCGTCAGCGGCTGGCTCTGGCGAAGCTGCTGTCTGGGAAACCGGAGCTGCTGCTTCTGGACGAGCCGACAAAGGGCATGGACGCCGCCTCAAAACAGGAGCTTTCCGGGCTTCTGCGGAGCGTCGCGGCGGACGGCTGTGCGGTGCTTCTTGTTACCCACGATACCGAGCTTGCCGACGACTGCGCCGATATGTGCGGAATGCTCTTCAACGGCGAAATACTCAACGAGGCCTCTCCGGAGGAGATGTTCCGGGAGAATTATTTCTACACCACCCCGATGGCAAGGCTGATCCGGGGAATAAGTGAAAACAAATGATATAGTTTTTACACAAAATCCGGGAAAAGTAGTTGAATTAGAATAAAAACTGTGCTATAATAAATTTGATACACTTTAGGACAGGTACTGATAAAAAAACGCGCAATATCAGCGCTTACCGCTGTAATTACGATATCTGCGCAGAAGCAGCCCGTCCTGAAACTGCAGGTGTATGGTGTAGTGCAGCGGAAACACTCCGCGCATGGCATTGCTTCCAATGAGCGTAACGTTTCAGATGATGTATTAGCGCTCTGATACGGGAAGCGGGGAGAGAATGGTCAAATAAAGATCAAGGAGCTATAAATGGCTTACACAAACGAAAATCAGCAGCTCATGCAGAAGCTGTCCGGCGAGATATCCAAAGTAATAAAGGGAAAGGGCGAGGCTGTGCAGCTTATTCTCACGGCTCTGCTGGCGCAGGGGCATGTCCTGATAGAGGACGTCCCGGGCGTGGGCAAGACCACCCTTGCAATGGCTCTGGGGAAGGCAACTGGACTTTCATTCCGCAGGGCGCAGTTTACGCCGGACGTGATGGCTTCCGACATCACCGGATTCACGATGTTCAACCGCGAGGAGAACCGTTTCGAGTACCGCTCGGGTCTCGTTATGACGAATATACTGCTTGCCGATGAGATAAACCGCACCTCGCCGAAAACACAGTCGGCGCTGCTGGAAGCGATGGAGGAGAAGCGCGTCACCGTCGACGGCGTGGTTCATCAGCTTCCGGAGCCGTTCATCGTTATTGCAACGCAGAATTCCCAGGGGTATGTCGGGACATTCCCGCTGCCGGAGGCTCAGCTTGACCGCTTTATGATCAAGATAAGCATGGGCTACCCCACCGTGGAGGAGGAGACAGGTATCCTGCTCGACCGCCTCGGTGAGAATCCGGCGAACGAGGTCAGACCCGTAATGACCGCCGAGCAGCTTTCTTCGTGCATCGCGGAGGTTCAGCAGGTGAATTTTGCGGAGAGCCTGTGCCGCTATGTCGCGGAGCTTTCCGCGGCGACAAGGGCGCACGGCGGCGTGGAGCTGGGCGTAAGCCCGAGAGCCTCCCTCGCGATAATGCAGGCGAGCCGTGCGTATGCATACCTTGACGGCAGGGATTACGTGGTGCCGGAGGATATCGTAAGGCTGATGATCCCGGTTTTCAGCCACAGGATAGTTCTCAGGCAGGAAATGAAAATGCGCCGCATGGACGTCACAACAGTGCTTCAGGACGCGGTTTCCGCCGTTACCCCTCCCGTAAGGCGCAGCCTTTAACGAGGAATTCACATGCGAAGAAACAGGATACTGTATATTTTAATGGCGCTGGCGTTCCTGGTGTTCTCGATAGCTTATCAGAGCCGCATTTCGTCGGTGCTGCTCATTGCTGCCGCGGTTTATCCCTTGCTGGCAGCTCTGGCGGCGTTCATCGCGAGCCGCACCGCCGAGGCGGGATTCATCGAGCAGCGCGAGGTTCACCCCAAGGAAACGGACATCGAGATATGGCTGTACGTCCGCAGCCGTTTCATTCTTCCGCTGGCTCCGGTGGAGCTGCAGTGCAATCTCCCTGACCGCGACACCGGTCTGTTCTGCGCGAAGCGCGTGTATGCGGCGGTCCCGCCGTTCGGGAAGTGCCGCATTTCAGTTTCCGGAATGCACCGCTATCGCGGCTCGTACGCCGCAGAGATAAGCCGGATATCGGTTTTCGACCCGCTCAGGATAATATGTATCTCAAGGAAGATATCCAGCGAAGAAACGCTGATATTCCTGCCGAGAAGGGTGGATATCGGAGAACTTCCGGCGGAGGCTCACAGCGAGAACAGCTCGAACCCCGCTCCGCTGCTTCAGGGCGAGCGCGAGGACTTTTCGCACGTTCGCGAATACCGTCCGGGCGATATAATGCAGCTTGTGCACTGGAAGCTCACCGCCAAGCTCGACGACCTGATGATAAAGCAGTACGACGAAGCGACCGAGCACAAGACCGCGGTAGTATGCGACTACAGCTTTGACGGCGCGACCCCGGGAGCCGTGATGAAGCAGGCGGACGCAGTGATCGAGGCGGCTATTGCGTTTGCTATGGCGGCGGTGAAGTCCGGAGACGGCGCTCTTGTGGATTTCGGCGCATGCCAGCCGGAATTCCGGCGCGTTATACGCAATATGGGGGATTTCGAGAGTTTCTATGATATGATGTCGGTATTTCCGGCGCGTCTTGAGGTACAGGACATCGCTGAAACGCTCCGCGCGGCATGCCGCAGCGGAACAGCCGCAGTGCTGTTCATAACCTGCCGTCTCACCGAGGACAACATATTTGCGGCGGAGACCGCCGCAGAGTACTTCCACGGGGAGGTTGCACTGGTGTGGCTCAGCATGGGGGCGCACTCCGAGCTTGAGGCGCAGGCTGAGAACAAGAAGTTCATGTTTGTTCCGATACGCGGGGAGCTTGACGAGCTCAGGGAAAACGAATAAAACACAGGGTGCGGAATATCCGCACCCTGTATTGTATCACTGCCCGATTTCGTCCAGAAGTATCGCGGCGGCGAATTCAGCCATGCACATGAAATCCGACCTGCCGCGCCGCCGCACCGGAAGCTCCATAGGCTCACAAACGCCGGACAGCGTTTCTACGGCGCGGTTGAGCGCGAGGGTCAGAGTTTCTCCGTCGTCGGAGGTGACGCTGACCGTGTTTTTCACGCCGCGCCCGCAGGTTATAAGCTGCACTCCGCTGACGCGCTCCGAAGGTACTGCGGCGCTGTCGCCGTTTATCATAACTCCCGCCGCCCGGACTACGCGCGGGACCTCGGCGCCGTCGCACACTATAACGGCGCACTTGGCGCAGTCGATAAGTTCCGCCCGGGAAGCCTGAACGCCCTGGAATCCTTCCGGGAGCGTTTCTCCGCCCGCCACTATGATATATCCGCCCATAAAAACACCCCCGAAACGACCTTTCGGGGGTTATTTTACGTTTATCTGCGGGAATTATTCAGCCTGCGCCGGAGCGAATCTTTCCATTATCCGCACGGCGGTCTTTATTCCGTCCACCGCCGCTGACATGATACCTCCGGCGTAGCCGCAGCCCTCGCCGCACGGGAACAGATTGTCCGCGCATTCCGCTGATCCGGCTTCGTTCCTCGGAAGCCTTACCGGGGAGCTGCTGCGCGTCTCTATCGCGGTCAGCACGCTGTCGCTGTCGGAGAATCCGGGTATGCGCCGGTCGAAGTATCTCAGCCCGTTTTTCATCGGCTGGCTGACGTACTCCGGGAACAGTTCGTTCAAATCCGCAGGCTCTACGCCGAGGGAGTAAGTCGGGTCGACTCTGCCGAGCGTGAAGCTGTTTCCGCCGGAAACGAACTCCCGGGTGAGTGCTGTCGGAGCCTTTCCGCCGCGCCCGAGCTGGTACGCTTTTTCCTCCAGCCGGTGAATGAACTCCGCGCCGCCAAGCGGACCTCCGCCGAAATCCTCCGGAGCCACGGAGACCAGCACGGCGCTGTTGGCGTTTTTACCCGCGCGGTCGAAGTAGCTCATGCCGTTGGTGACTACCGTGCCCGGCTCGCTCGCCGAAGCCACGACGTAGCCGCCGGGGCACATGCAGAACGTATAAACTCCGCGGCCATTATCGTGGTAGGAGAGCTGATATTCCCCGGGCGGGAGTGCAGGGTGCCCGGCGTATTTTCCGTAAAGCGCACGGTCGATGTCCGCCTGCAGATGCTCGATACGCGCGCCCACCGAAAATGGTTTGGGAACGAGCGTTACGCCCTTTCCGTGCAGCATTCTGAACGTATCGTGCGCCGAATGCCCCACCGCCAGAGCCAGCACTCCGCAGGGGATATCCGCGCCGTTGACGCGTATGCTGTCCACTCTGCCCGAATGCAGCTCCAGGTTTTCAAGCGGCGAGAGGAAACGCACCTCGCCGCCCAGCTCCAGTACGCGGCTGCGCAGGTTCTTTACAACTCTGCGGAGCTTATCCGTGCCGATGTGCGGCTTCGCCTGGGTCAGTATGTCCTCCGGCGCGCCGAATTCCACGAGGCGTTCCAGCACCCGTGAGCAGAGCGGGTCCCCGATACGGGTGGTGAGCTTTCCGTCGGAAAACGTTCCCGCGCCGCCTTCGCCGAACTGCACGTTGGTGGACGAGTCGAGCGCTCCGCCTGCCCAGAAGCCCTCCACCGCCCGGATACGGCTGTCCATATCCGCGCCGCGCTCCAGCACGACCGGCCTGTAGCCGAATTCGCACAGGGTCAGCGCGCAGAACATTCCCGCGGGGCCGAAGCCCGCAACATAGACGTCTCCACGAAGCCGCTCCTTTCCCCGGGTGAACGACAGCGCCCCCGGCTCGTACAGCCGGACGTTCTGGTGCTTTTCTGCGAGTCTGCGTTCCTTTGCGGGGTCTTTCATCGCGATGTAAACCGAGTTCACGAAGCAGATATCCCGCCGTGCGTCCACGGAGGATTTGTAGAGCTTCGCGGAGGCGGTCTCGGCGCGGCTCAGGCGCAGCAGGGACAATGCCTTTGCGACGGCATTGTCCTTTGGCTCGTCAAGGGTGGTTTTTATCTGTGAGATGATTATTGCCATTTATTCCTCGTTAACTGATGTGGTGACTGCGCTGACAGTTATCTTGTAGCTTCCGACAGCCCAGCAGGTCTTTCCGCTGGAACCGCTGATTATGATGGATACCGGAACGTCCTGCGAACCGTCGTGCAGCGACGTTGACAGCAGGTTTGCGGTAACGTAGAAGTCGGTGGAGGACAGTGCGCTGATATCCTCGGAGGGACCGATAACCGTAAGGGTCAGCTCTCTTGTTATTACGCTTACGTCCATGTTGTCCGGTTCGTTCACGATGGTGATGTTGCTTACCGGGAAGTCCAGCTTGCTGTAATCAGCGATATCCCATGTAATGCGGACGCTGTTTATTCCTGAGAGGTTCTTGTAGCCCTCGGGGAGCTTTATCGGAACGGTGGAAACGGTCTGATTGATCCTGATGTCCGTGAGGTTTATCGGATCCTCAAGCTCAAGCTCGCTGAGGTTGTTTATGCTTCCGTCCGGAGCCGCTACCATGATGGACTGAGGCTGCATGGTGTATTTCAGAGTATCAATGTCGAAGTTCTGCGGAACGCCGGTGAACCGGAATTTCAGCGGAAGCTCCTTCTGTATCAGTATCGGAATGTTCACAAGAACATTGTCGGTGCTGAGTTTAACGGTGGAGTTGTCAAGGCGCGAACCGTTGTTCTTGTAGATGGTGAGATCAGTCTTGACCTCGTGGCTTTCAAGCGTGGAGCCGTCATAGGAAGCGTTCGCCTCTACGCGGTTTATCTCATCGAGCACGGAAACCGAGCCGGTTATTGTGACTGTCGGCGGGTTGGAGGTTATCTCGTCCACGTAGTAGCCCTCCGGCAGGCTGATATCAGGCGCGCTTGCGGTTATCGGGAACTCCCGTGCAGCTATCTCGTCAACGGTTATCGTTACCGCCATCTGTGTGTTTTCGACAAGGCTGTATTCCACCTTGTCATTCTTACAGGCTATCGTTACTGAAAGGTCGTAGGTGCCTGCGCGGCGGACGTTCGTGAGGTCGAGCGCGGCTGTGAAGTCCTCGGCTTTCAGGTCGGATATATCGTAGCGCTTGCCGCTTATGCGGATATCCGTGGTGCCGGTGTAGTCGCCGATTATCTGGAGATTGTTCGACTTCATGAAGTCAGTGGGTTCGGCTTCTATAGGTATCCCGATGAGGCTCTTGTCTATCTCGGGGAACTCGTTTACGGAGATAGCGAACCATGCGACAAATGCCAGAATAACGCTTATAAGCACTATCCAGACGTTTCCGAAGAAGAATTTCGCAAGCCCCTTCAGAAGCCCTACCAGATGGAATTTTTTCTTTTTCTCAGCGGAAAGCTCCTCCTGAGTATCGTTGCTGTCGTTTAAGCTGCTCATTCTTCCACCTCGTTTTCATTGCTGTCGGACTGCTTTTTCTTCCTGCCCTTTGACTTTGACGGCGCGGGGAGCGGCATTTCGTCGCGCAGGATCTTCAGCAGCCATTCCTTGGGGTTGTATTCGTTGATCGAACGGATTATCTGTCCCGATTTTGCCACGGAAACAACTCCGGTTTCCTCGGATACGATGATGACCACCGCGTCGGAGTTCTCTGACATTCCTATCGCCGCGCGGTGACGTGAGCCAAGCTCCGGGTCGATGTACTCGCGGCCCTGCTGCTCCGGCAGCGGCAGGAAGCACCCAGCCGCGTATATCCTGTTGTTCCGGATTATTATTGCTCCGTCGTGGAGCGGAGATTTGTTGAAGAACAGGTTGCAGAAAAGCTCCGGGGAGGGCTTTGCGTCAACGATCGTGGATTTTTCGATTATATTCTGGAGCTTCGTCTGGCGCTCGATAACTATGAGCGCGCCTGTCTTGGTGCGGCTGAGCCTTTCGCATGCGTCGGAGATCGCGGTTATGGCCGTGTCGCGCTCAATGACCTTCTGCGCGTCAGCCTTCTCGAAGTACGCAAGGAACGGTATCCTGACCTTTGCGGTTGTTCCGACCTTCTCAAGCAGGCGGCGTATCTCCGGCTGGAATACCACGACTATCGCGACCAGACCCCATTGCAGGAAGAAGTTCTGAAACAGGTAGGTCATGACCTTGAGCTGACCCAGCCATACCAGAAGATAAAGCAGCGCTATCAGCCCGATACCTTTAAGCAGCTGGGTGGCGCGGGTCTCGCTCATGAACCTTATGACCGCGATGAGCAGCAGGGTCAGCAGGATTATATCTATAACGTCCGGTATGGTTATCGACATAAATACCCGCGGAGCGGCCGCTATCATGTCCAAAATATCCAAAGTCATTCCTCTTTTCTGAAAAGTACTATTATTCTTATTATAACAAGATATGCGCACAATTGCAAGTGATTTTCCCCAAAAAATCCTGCGGCGTTTAATTAATGCATACCTCTTGATATTTTGCCGAAGTTATGCTATACTGAAATCAACACCGCACAGCGGCAGTAATGACGAAAACGAGGTAATCGAAATGGATATCAAGGCAAAGATCGACGAAATAGTAAACAAGGTGAAGAGCGACCCGGACATCGCTTCAAAGTTCCAGAAGGACCCGATAAAGACCGTTGAGGGTATCCTCGGCGTAGACCTTCCCGACGACGTTATAAAGCAGATAGTCGACGGCGTTAAGGCTAAGGTGAACGTCGACGAGCTCAAGGGCAAGCTAGGTGCGCTTGGCGGGCTTTTCGACGGCAGATGATATTTAAAGGAGCGGCAATATGAAAAGAACACTCGATTGGGATAAGTACCTTGAAACGTCCGCCAGAGCGGTCTCCGGCGGCATTGTGATGCTGAAGAACGACGGAGCTCTGCCTCTGAAGCAGGGCGGGACTGCGGCGGTATTCGGCAGGATACAGCTCCATTACTACAAGAGCGGAACCGGAAGCGGCGGCATGGTGAACGTTTCAAAGGTTATCGGGATAACCGACGGACTGCTCGACGCGGGCTACAAGCTTGACGAGCAGCTTCTGAACGCCTACCGCGAATGGGACGAACAGAACCCCTTCGATTACGGCGAGGGCTGGGGCGGCGAGCCGTGGTCTCAGAAGGAGATGCCACTTACCGACGAGCTGGTGAGCGGCGCGGCTTCCCGTGCCGACGCTGCAATAGTCATCATCGGGCGCACCGCCGGCGAGGAGATGGACAACAAGCTTGAAAAAGGCGCGTTCCTGCTCTCCGACCTGGAGGAGGACATGCTCCGGCGCGTGACCTCCGCGTTCGACAAGACAGTTGTCCTGCTGAACACGGGCGGGCTTATCGACATGAGCTTCATGGACAGGTATCCGGTTTCCGCGGTAATGTACGTATGGCAGGGCGGAATGGTCGGCGGCGCCGGAACCGCAGCGGTTCTTACCGGCGAGGTTTCCCCGAGCGGAAAGCTCCCGGACACCATCGCATACGAAATTTCCGACTACCCCTCGGATAAGTTCTTCGGAAGCGGCGATATGGACTGCTACGGCGAGGATATCTACGTAGGCTACCGCTATTTCGAGACATTCGCGAAGGACAGGGTGCGCTTCCCGTTCGGATTCGGAATGTCATACACAAGCTTTGATCTTACTGCTTCCGATTTCAAACTTGACGGCGATAAGGTCACCGGAAGCGTGAACGTAAAGAACACCGGAAGCACCCCCGGCAGGGAAGTCGTGCAGATATACTGCTCCGCGCCGCAGGGGAAGCTCGGAAAGCCCGCAAGGGTGCTCTGCGGCTTCGATAAGACGCGCGCTCTCCAGCCCGGCGAGAGCCAGACCCTCTGCTTTGAGATACCGCTTGAGAGCGTCGCTTCCTACGATGATTCCGGAGTTACCGGGCACAAATCCGCGTGGATACTCGAACAGGGCGACTATGTTTTCTACGCGGGCGCCGATGTCCGCAGCGCTTCCGAGGCGTACAGCCTGACGCTTCCTGAAACCGTCGTAAGGCAGTGCAAGTCCGCGCTGGGGCCGCTTACCGCATTCAAACGCATGGTGAACTCCGGCGGAAAGCCGGAATTTGAAGATGTTCCGCTCACCGGGGAAGCATTCCCGCACGACCACGCGAAGCTCCCCGCCGAGATTCCCCAGACCGGCGACAGGGGAATACGCCTTGCCGACGTAGTGAACGGAAAGAACACGCTTGAGGAATTCACCGCGCAGCTCACTGATTACGACCTCTCCTGCATTATACGCGGCGAGGGCATGGGCTCCCCGAAGGTCACTGCGGGAACAGCGGCGGCATTCGGCGGCGTTTCAGATACGCTGACCGCGCTGGGTATCCCCTGCGCATGCTGCGACGACGGTCCTTCCGGAATGCGCCTCGACTGCGGCACGAAGGCGTTCAGTCTGCCTAACGGAACGCTGCTTGCCTCCACGTTTGACCGCCCGCTCATGACGGAGCTGTTTACATTCATGGGGCTTGAAATGCACACAAATCAGGTGGACTGCCTGCTTGGCCCGGGCATGAATATCCACCGCCACCCGCTCAACGGCAGGAACTTCGAGTACTTCTCCGAGGACCCGTACCTCACCGGCGAGATGGCTTCCGCAGAGCTTGCGGGTCTGCACTCCACCGGAGCTGAGGGCACGATCAAGCACTTCTGCGGCAACAACCGCGAGACCCGCCGTCACTTCCTCGACAGCGTTATTTCCGAGCGTGCGCTCCGTGAGATATACCTGCGCGGATTCGAAAAGGCGGTAAAGAAGGGCGGCGCGAAGTCCGTCATGACGACCTACGGTCAGGTGAACGGCGTGTGGACCGCCGGAAACTACGGCCTCGTGACCGGAATACTGCACGATGACTGGGGCTTCGACGGCTTCACAATGACCGACTGGTGGGCCAACATCAACCGCCGCGGCAAGGCTCCTGACAAGTCGGATTTTGCGGCAATGGCGATGGCTCAGAACGACGTGTACATGGTAACTGCGGACGGAGCCGCATGCAATGACAACACCCTTGACAGCCTGAAATCCGGCGAACTCACCCGCGGGGAATTACAGCGCAATGCGATGAACATTCTGCGCTTCCTGACGACTACCCACGCGATGAAGCGCGTAATGGGCTGCGACGACGAGACCGAGATAATCAACCGTCCCGCTGACGCAGGCGACATTGATTCCACGGATATCGAGTTCCACGATATCGACGAGGATCTCACCCTTGATCTCACTGGGATCACCACTGAAAAGGGCAGCAGCTACGCGTTCGGTCTGAATGTCTCTAAACCGGGCGTGTATAAGGTAACGCTGACAGCGTCCAGCACTCTTTCCGAGCTTGCGCAGACTTCCGTGTCCATATTCGCTCTGGGAAGCCCCTGTGGTATGTTCACGTTCAACGGAACCGGCGGAGCTCCGGTTTCCCAGACAAAGGATGTGAAGTTCCTGTCAAACTTCATGCCGATACGCCTGTATTTCGGCGGAAGCGGGCTTAAAACCCAGAGCATAAGATTTGAACTCAAGGAAAGGTGGACATGATATGGTACGTCCGATAGTAAAGGATAAGTTCCTGCTCAGCCAGAGATCCGCGCCGGCTGACCGCAGCGACCTTCCAACGGCGCAGGATATGGTAGAGACCATAGCCGCCCACGCTGAAGAATGCGTAGGCATGGCGGCGAATATGATAGGAGTTCTCAAGCGTATTATCGTATTCCAGGACGGCAGCAAATACGTTGTTATGCTGAACCCGGAAGTTAAATGGGCAAGCCCCGAGACCTACACCATCAAGGAGGGCTGTCTGTGCCACGAGGGCGCTCAGGACGTCACGCGCCATGCGGCGATCGAGGTGGAGTTCCAGGATCTCCGTATGAACAAATGCCGCAGGAAGTACGACGGAATAACCGCAGAGATAATCCAGCACGAGCTTGACCACCTTGAAGGAATACTGGTATGAATTTCGACATTATCCGCATCACGGAGCGCCCGGAGCTGAAAACTGCCGCAGCGGAGTGGTTCCACGAAAAATGGGGAATTCCGTATGAGGCGTATCTTGAGAGCATGGAGGAAGCGATGTCCGGAAAAGGCGCGGTTCCGCAGTGGTACCTCGCGCTTTACGGAGAACGTATCGCGGCGGGAATGGGCGTTATCGCCAACGATTTCCACGACCGCACCGACCTCACGCCGAACGTGTGCGCAGTATTCACAGAGCCTGATTTCCGCTGTCAGGGTCTGGCGGGGAGGCTGCTCGGGTTCGTTGCCGACGATATGAAATCCGGTGGGATAGACGCGCTGTACCTCCTGACAAGCCACGATTCGTTCTATGAGCGCTACGGCTGGGAGTACCTCTGCCCGGTGACTCAGGAAGGCGACGATGAGCCGTCGAGAATGTACGTCCACAGAGCATGACGGAATTCGTGCTTGACGGCTTCTCCTGCCGCGCGGAGGGCAGCGGGGACGTACTGGTGATGCTGTTCAGCGGATTTGACGAGCAGCTTTTCCGCGAGGTCTGCGGGCTTGTTCCGGACTGCCGCTGCGTTCTCGCAGAGTTTGGCGAAATAGACTGGGACAGGGACTATTCCCCGTGGGAGGCAAGCTCCGGCGGGCGGCGCTTCAGCGGCGGTGCTGAACGCCTGCTTGCGTTCCTGCCGGATTTCACGGCGGAGCTTGAAAAGCGCTTCGGAAGGTTCGGCAGCGTGTACCTCTGCGGCTATTCACTGGGAGGTCTGTTCGCGCTTTACGCGGACGCGCTCTGGGACGAACCGCGGCTCTGCGGCGCTGCAAGCTGCTCAGGGTCGACATGGTTTCCGGGCTGGCTTGAGTTCCAGCGGCTGCACCCGCTCAGGGGCAGGATATTCCTCAGCCTGGGCGGAAAGGAGAAGAACTCCCCCGATCCGCTGATGGCTCAGGTCGAGCAGACTACTATGGAAGTCAAACGACTGGCGGAGCGTTCCCCGGAGGTCACGCAGACGGTTTTTGTTCACGAATCCGGTGGGCATTTCAGTAAGGTCCCGCAGCGCATTGCCAGGGGAATCAACGGGATAATCAAATAAATACGGAATCGGGTTTGCTGGTGCAGACCCGATTTTTTGCGCCCGATGACAGCATGACCATGCTTCGGAATTGATTCCGTGCGCCAGCCGCGTTGTTGCTGTCCTAAACCGCCATAGAGAAAAAACAGCTCCTAAGGCGTATTGTGAGGGTTTCCGAAACACGCAGCGAAACTTTGTGCAATAAAGGGAATTTCGCAGAAGGGCTTGAAAAATCTGAAATTATATGTTAAAATCAGAATCGTCGGAAACGTTTTCGGCAAATCGTAGAACGGGGTGACAGCATGACGATAAAGGACATAGCAAGGCTTGCAGGCTGTGGGGTCAGCACAGTATCAAGGGCGCTCAATGGCAGCAGCGAGATAAGCGATGCGACCCGCGCGCGCATCAACGAGGTGATACAGAAGTACAACTACACCCCGAACGGGAACGCGCGGAGAATGCGCCAGACCGCTCCGAATTCGGTGCTGCTCATAGTCAACGGAAGCAGCAACCTGTTTTTCTCGCCGCTTATCGAGCAGATACAGACCGCAGCGGAAAGTGCGGGACTACAGCTTGTAGTCAACTACATCGACGAGCAGGAGGACGAGGTTCAGACCGCCGCGCAGCTCTGCGTTGAGCAGAAGCCCGCCGGGATTATCTTCCTGGGCGGCGATATCAGGAACTTCCGCAGGAGTTTCGCCGGTATAAGCGTTCCCTGCGTGCTCAGCACCGCAAGCGCGAAGGAGCTTGGCTTTGCTAATCTCTCATCAGTGAGCGTTGATGACGTTGACGGCGGTAGGATGGCCGCTGAGGAACTTCTCCGTCTGGGACACCGAAGCATAGGGATCCTAGGCGGCGATCTGGATTCCGGTCCATCGGGTCTGCGCTATTCCGGATTCGCCCGGACATGCACGGAACACGGAGCGGAGACTCCGGTGTGCGAACAGTGCAGTTATACGTTCTCCTCGGCTTACGAGGCGGCTATTGCGCTGTTTCATCGCTGCAAGGATATGTCTGCTGTGTTCGCGATGTCCGATATTATCGCTGTCGGAGCTGTCAGGGCGTTCCTTGATATGGGGAAGCGGGTGCCGCAGGATATTTCAGTCGTCGGCTTCGATGGCATTGATATCGCGGATTTCACTAACCCGAGAATTGCTACTTTTTCACAGCCGATACACCAGATATCGAGCCTTTCGGTGAGAATGCTGGTGAACATGATCGAAAACAGCGCCGAAGCAAGTCACGTGACGCTTCGCGCACAGTATAAGGCGGGGGATTCCGTCTGCATGAAACGAACGGAGGTAAACGAATGAGAAAAAGCGGGATACTCCTGCACATAGCGTCTCTGCCGAATGATTACGGCATAGGCTCCATGGGCAGGGAGGCGTACGATTTTGTAGATTACCTTAAAAAATCCGGTCAGAGCGTATGGCAGATACTGCCGCTTTCCCAAACCAGCTACGGCGATTCCCCGTACCAGAGCTTCTCAATATACGCCGGGAACCCTTATTTCATCAGCCTTGACGTGCTTGCCGAGGAAGGTCTGCTAAAAAAGAGCGAGTACGAGAACATCAAGTGGTGCGAGGATCCGCGCTACATTGATTACGCCACGATGTACGAGCAGTTCTACAAGGTGATGAAGCACGCTTACAGGCGCTTTTCTTTGCAGAGGAATGGTAACGTTTCCGGAGAATACCGCGCGTTCCTGGATGATAACAAGTGGCTTCACGATTACGCGCTGTTCATGGCTCTCAAGGACGCCCACGGCGGGAAGGCGTGGAGCGAGTGGGAAAAGCCCCTTCGCCTTCGCGAACCGTCTGCGGTGAAGTCCGCGGAGAAGAAATACGAAGCCGAGATGGATTTCTACATCTTCCTGCAGTTCAAGTTCTTCCAGCAGTGGCATAAGCTAAAGAAATACGCCAACGACAACGGCATTGAGATAATCGGCGATATCCCGATATACTGCGCCCTTGACAGCGCGGACGTCTGGTGTCAGCCGGAGCTGTTCCAGCTTGACAGCGACAGAGTCCCGACTGTGGCAGCAGGCTTCCCGCCGGACGCTTTTTCCGCAGACGGCCAGCTCTGGGGCAATCCTATCTACGACTGGGACAGAATGAAGCAGGACAATTACCGCTGGTGGGTCGGCAGAATAGGCTTTGCAAAGAAGATATACGACATCGTGCGCATCGACCACTTCATCGGCTTCAACAGCTACTATGCAATACCGTTCGGAAGCAAGACCGCCCACGGCGGCAAGTGGTGCGAAGGTCCGAAGTACGACCTGTTCCGCGTGATAAAGCAGGAGACCGGAAACGGCGGCATTATCGCGGAGGATCTCGGTATCATCACTCCGCCGGTGCGCAAGCTGCTCAGACAGGCGGCGTACCCGGGAATGAAGGTGCTCCAGTTCGCGTTCGACCCTTCCGGCGACAGCGAGTACCTCCCGCAGAACTACAAATCGCAGAACTGCGCAGTGTACACCTCCACCCACGACAACGACACTGCGGCGGGCTGGTTCAACGACCTTGACCGCAATACAAAGCGCTTCGTAAAGGAGTACCTCGGGATCAGAAAGGCGGCGGAGCTTCCCCGTGCGTTCATCGACATCGCATGGAAGAGCACCGCAGACATCGCCATGACGACTATCCAGGAGCTTCAGGGATTCGGAACGGAAGCGCGTATCAACGTTCCCGCCACGGTGGGCAATAACTGGCGCTGGAGGACTCTCAAAGAGGACTTCACCGACGAAAACGCCGAGTACCTGAACCGCCTGACCGAAATAACCAACAGAAAACCGCCCGTAAAGCGTAAGAATAAGAAGTAACGAAAGGAGCTATCACATGAAAATCGAAAATTTCAAGGAAAAACTGACCGCCCGCTGCGAGAAGGAGTACAACGCACAGCCGAAGGAGCTTACTCCGGAGCAGCTCCACTGTGCGGTTTCCGGGCTTGTTATGGAGGAGCTGTCCCCGGCGTGGGAGAAGAGCCGCGCGGCTCATGACAAGGCACGCAAGGCAAGCTATCTTTCAATGGAGTTCCTGGTAGGCAGAGCGGTGTACAATAACCTGCTGTGCCTCGATCTGCTGGACACCACAGCCGAGGGTCTGAAGGAGCTCGGCGCGGATATAAACGAGTTCGAGGAGATAGAGGATGCGGCGCTCGGCAACGGCGGTCTGGGCAGACTTGCAGCGTGCTTCCTGGACAGCGCTGCGGCGCTCGGCCTTCCGCTTGACGGCTACGGAATACGCTACAAGTACGGACTGTTCAAGCAGGGTATCAAGAATGGCTTCCAGACGGAGACCGCCGACAACTGGCAGCGCCAGGGCGACCCGTGGAGCATTCGGCGCGAGCAGGAGAAAGTTGTTGTCCACTTTGCTGATGGCGATGTGAACGCAGTTCCGTATGACTATCCGGTCATCGGCTACGGCACTGAGAATGTCGGCACGCTACGCCTCTGGCAGGCTGAGACCGACGACGAGTTCGATTTCGACCTGTTCAATCAGAGCAGGTACACCGAAGCCGGCGAGAAGAAGCGCGCAGCCGAGGACATCTCCCGCGTGCTCTATCCGAACGACGAGACCGAGGCAGGAAAGCTGCTCCGCTTAAAGCAGGAATATTTCTTTTCCGCAGCCGCAGTCGCCGACCTCGTCAGAAAGCACAAGAAGCAGTTCGGGACGATGGACAATTTCGCGGACTACAACTGCATTCAGATGAACGACACCCACCCCGTTATTGCGCTACCGGAGTTTATCCGCATTGTAATGCGCGACGAGGGCTGGAGCTTCGACAAGGCTTTCAGCGCGGCGCAGCGCGTGTTCAATTACACCAACCACACCATCATGCAGGAGGCTCTTGAGAAGTGGAACAGCCGCCTCATCGAGAAAATACTCCCCGAGGTGTACAATGTAATTATCATGCTCAGCGAGGCGTTCGAATCCGAAATGCACCGCCGCGGAGTTCCACAGGAAAAGCGCGCTGTTATGCGCTTGATAAAGAACGGCACCGTTCACATGGCGAATATCGCGGTGTTTGGTTCGTCTTATGTCAACGGCGTTGCTGCTATCCACACCGACCTTCTTCGCACGACTGTGCTCAAGGAGTGGTATGAGCTGTACCCCGAGCGCTTCCAGAACAAGACCAACGGTATCACGCAGCGCCGCTGGCTGGCTCTCTGCAACCGCGAGCTTTCTGCGCTCATCACTGAACTGCTGGGTGACGAAGGCTGGGCGACCGACCTCGACAGGATCAAGGAGCTGAAGAAGTACGCCGATGATGAGAGCGTGCTCCGCCGCTTCATGGAAATAAAGAAAACCAAGAAGCAGCAGCTTGCGGAGTTTATCGAGAAGTCGGACGGCGTGAAGACTGACCCCGGTCACATCTTTGATATCCAGATAAAGCGCCTGCACGAGTACAAGCGCCAGCTTCTCAACGCGTTCTCGATACTCTACCTCTACTATGAGATCAAGGACGGCAATTTAAAGGATTTCACACCGACTACGTTCATCTTCGGCGCAAAGTCCGCGCCGGGTTATTACCGCGCGAAGGGCATCATCAAGTACATTAACGAGGTCGCAAAGCTGGTCAATTCCGACCCTGCGACAAAGGATCTGCTGAACGTCGTATTCGTAAGCAATTACCGCGTATCCTATGCGGAGAAGCTGGTCGCTGCGGCTGATATTTCCGAGCAGATATCCACGGCGGGAACCGAGGCTTCCGGTACCGGCAACATGAAATTCATGCTCAACGGTGCAGTAACTCTCGGCACGCTTGACGGCGCAAACGTCGAGATAGCGGAGGAAGCCGGCGCAGAAAACGAGTATATCTTCGGCGCTACCGTCGAGGAGCTCGAGCGTATTATGCCGAGTTACATTCCCCGTGATATCGCCGAATCTGACCCGAAGATCAAGCGCGTTGTAAGCTCTCTTATCGATGGTACCGTTTCCGACGGCGGCACCGGAGCGTTCCGCGAACTGTATTACGCGCTTATGGAGGGCGCAAGCTGGCATGTTCCGGATCACTACTACCTGCTCGGCGACCTCAGGAGCTACGTTGACGCGAAGCTCGCTGCCAACCGCGATTACCGCGACAGCCTTGCCTTCGCAAAGAAGTGCTGGCTGAACATATGCAGCGCAGGAAAGTTCAGCTCAGACCGCACCATCGCCGAATATGCGAACGATATCTGGCACATCGGAAAGGTTTCCTTGTAATACAATGCGGTGTAACGCGCGTTTCACCGGAAACGTTGCCATAATTCACAAATACGCCATGGTGCGATTTGTTTATCGTGCCGAATTTACAATAGTTTTGGCAATTGTGAGGTTTTTTTGTGCAGAATCGCTTGACAAAACATTTTTTTCTGTTATAATTAAATCAAGATTTCGAATCAAACAAAATGATTTCGAAACACGCCGTAGTGTTCACTCGCAGTCATGCAGATGCTGCGAGTGAATATTTCAGAAGCTTTGTTTCGAAACAAAATGCGAGTTTCGAAATGAGCAATACGAACGAAAAGTTCAGGAGGAATTTATTATGAAGATCAGAAAGATCATGACAGCCATCACAGCCGCAGCAATGGCAGGCGTAATGTTCGCAGGCTGCTCCAGCAACAACGGAGGCTCTTCCGCAGGAAGCAGCGCGGACAGCAGCTCCGCAGCGAACAGCAGCTCCGCAACGGACAACGGCGGCGCAGAGAATAACGGAACCGGTTCCGGAGAGGTGAGCCTCACTGTATGGGGATCCCAGGAGGATCAGGAGATGTTAAAGCAGATGTGCGACGCATTTGCAGCCGCAAATCCCGATAAGAAGTACACATTTACCTATGGCGTTGTCAGCGAGGCTGACGCGCAGAAGGAAGTACTGAAGGATATCTCCGCAGCCGCAGACGTATTCGCATTCGCTTCCGATCAGACTGCGATCCTGGTTGATGCAGGAGCGCTCTACAGAGTCACCAAGAATAAGGATCAGATAATAGCTGAAAACACAGAAGCGTCAATATCAGCGGCTTCCAACAACGATGAGCTTTACGGCTATCCTTACGTTTCCGATACCTACTTCATGTATTATGACAAGTCCAAGCTCAGCGAGGACGATGTAAAGTCCATCGAGGGTATCATGAGCAAGGATATAGAGGGCGTTTCCACAAACTTTGCTTTCAATACAGATGACGGCTGGTATCAGTCTGGATTCTTCTTCGGTGCAGGCTGCAAGCTGTTCGGCGAAGATGGAACCGATCCCACACAGTGCGATTTCAACAACGAGCGCGGCTATATGGTCGGCGAGTACCTCATTGATCTTGTGAACAACCCCAAGTACGGCTCTAATTTTGATGATTCGCTCGTAAAGGCAGGCTTCGCGGACGGAACCCTCGCAGCTGCTGTTTCCGGTACATGGAACGCTGCGGAGATACAGGCTTCTCTGGGTGACAACTATGCAGCTACAAAACTTCCTGAATTTACACTCTCCAACGGCGAAACCGTTCAGATGGGCAGTATGGCAAACTTCAAGATCATGGGCGTTAACTCCGAGACAAAGAATCCGCTCGATGCAATGGCTCTCGCTGAATGGCTCACCAACAAGGATAACCAGAAGCTGAGATTTGAGAAGCGCTCCTTCGCTCCCACAAACGTTGAACTCGCAAACGATACCGAGACTATGAACTCCAACATCGCAATCGGCGCTCTTGCACTGCAGGCTCAGTACGCAACAGTACAGACCTCCATCAGCCAGTGCCAGAACTTCTGGACTCCTGCCGAGGCTTTCGGTCAGGAGATAATCGCAGGCACCTGCACCAAGGATAACCTCCAGGAGAAGCTCGACGCTTACGTTAACTCCGTTCTGGCTACCCTCGGCTGACAGCGTCCGCGTAACCAAGATATCCAATCCTAAATAAATAGGTTTCTCCCCTTTCCATAATGCGGGCGGATCTCCCAAAGCCGCCCGCATTATGGAAAATATCTGCTTTATGCAGTTTCAATGCCGCTTTGATCCCGTTTTGAACGTATTGACCAGCCGACTGCTATGGTGATATAATAAACTGTATATCTCCTGTGAAAAGCCGCACTGAAACTGTACAAAGCGCCGATATATTTCAGGAGGTTAATGCAATGACAAGAATTGATTACTTCGTACTCCCATGGTACAAAAAGGTATTGTTCCGCGTGGCGGAATTCTTCAAGGCGCTTGGCATGGGCATTGCTCATTTCTTCATGAGTATCCCAGGCGCGCTCGCTAAGTTCTTTAAAAAGTTCGGCAGAGGCTTCGCGTGGCTGGGTCGGACGTTCGTACACGGCGGTATCCTTACCAAGCTGTCGTACATCGTGATGGGCGCGGGCAGCCTGTTCCGCGGACAGATCATAAAAGGTCTGATGTACCTCGCGGCTGAGGTCGCTTACTTCGGCTTCATGATAGACACCGGATTCGGGTTCCTCGCAGGGCTTCGGAACCTCGGAACAGTTCAGCGCGGCTGGCAATTCGACGAGTCCCTCGGCATTGACGTGCTTCAGGACGGCGACAACTCCATGCTGATACTTCTCTACGGTATCTTCGCGCTGTTCATTACGGTGGTGTTCCTTTTCCTGTGGGTTCAGAACATTCACTCCGCCGACATCGCGGAACGCCTGAAAAAAGCAGGCAAGAAGCTCCCGGGCTTCGTTGACGACATCAAGTCCCTGCTTGACGAGCATTTCCACAAGACGCTGCTGTTTATCCCTGTTACCGGCGTTGTCGTGTTCACGATAGTTCCGCTGGTATACATGATCTCCCTCGCGTTCACCAACTACGACAAGGATCACCAGGTTCCGGCAAACCTCTTTACCTGGATAGGTCTTGACAACTTCAAGGTCATTCTCGGAAGCGATTCCACCATCGGACATACATTCTGGCCGGTCCTCGCGTGGACGCTGGTCTGGGCGGTATTTGCGACCTTCCTTAACTACCTGCTCGGAATCATTCTTGCAATGCTTATCAATAAGAAGGGAATTCGCTTCAAGGCATTCTACCGCACGCTTTTCGTTCTCGCTATCGCAGTTCCGCAGTTCGTTTCTCTGCTGGTAATGAAGAACGTCCTTGCAGAGGCGGGACCCGTGAACGTCCTGCTCCAGGAGCTTGGCTGGATAAGCTCGCCGCTCCCGTTCTTCACCGACCCGACATGGGCACGCGTGACCGTCATCATCGTTGACCTGTGGATAGGTATTCCGTACACGATGCTGATAGTTTCCGGTATCCTGATGAACATTCCGGAGGATCTCTACGAAGCCGCAAGAATAGACGGCGCGTCTCCGTTCGTTATGTTCACCAAGATTACAATGCCGTATGTGCTGTTTGTTACCACTCCGTACCTCATCACACAGCTCGTCGGCAACATCAACAACTTTAACGTCATCTACTTCCTTACCGGAGGAACTCCGGCAACGCTGGATTACTACCAGGCGGGCAAGACCGACCTGCTGGTGACCTGGCTGTATAAGCTGACCGTCAACTCCCGCGACTACAGCTACGCTGCGACAATCGGCATTCTGGTATTCATCATCTGCTCGCTGCTGTCGCTCATCACGTTCCGCAGATCGGCATCTTACAAGAATGAGGAGGCGTTCCAGTAATGAAAGAGGACAGATACTATTCCCGCTCCTATTCAAGGCAGCAGAAAACGATCAATGTCGTTATCCAGATAGTGCTTCTGGTACTCGGTATCATGTGGATTCTTCCGCTGATGTGGATTATCCTGACATCGTTCCGTGCGGAGCCCGGCTCCTACACCAGCTACTTCTGGCCGAAGGGCTTCACCCTTGACAACTATACGCGCCTGCTGTTTGAAGACCAGCAGTTCAAGTTCTCGCAGTGGTTTCTCAACACGTTCATCGTGGCAGTGGTATCCTGCATCGGTTCAACGTTCATCGTGCTGGCTGTGTCCTACGCGCTCAGCCGTCTGCGCTTCAAAATGAGAAAGCCGATGATGAACATTGCGCTTATCCTCGGAATGTTCCCCGGATTCATGTCGATGGTAGCTATCTACTACATCTTAAAGGGTCTGGGTCTCACTGAGAACCCGCTGGTATGCCTCACGCTGGTGTACATTTCCGGTTCGGGGCTTACATACTATATCGCGAAGGGCTTCTTCGATACGATACCGAAATCCCTGGACGAATCCGCCTACCTTGACGGCGCGACGAGATCCCAGGTGTTCTTCAAGATAACCATACCGCTTTCAAAGCCGATAATCGTGTACACCGTTCTGACGACGTTCATGGCTCCCTGGGTAGACTACATCTTCCCGAGCATGATCTGCGGAGCGAACTACGACAGCTACACCGTTGCGCTGGGTATGTTCAAAATGCTGGAGCGTGAGTTTATCGGCGCATATTACACCCAGTTCGCGGCAGGAGCAGTACTGGTATCTATCCCGATAGGCGCGCTGTTCATCGTAATGCAGAAGTACTACGTAGGAGGCGTAACGGGCGGCGCAGTAAAGGGTTAAGGAGAAAAAACGCATGGCAGGAAAGAACGTAACTATCCAGGATATAGCCGACCGTCTGGGAATGGCGAAAAGCACAGTGTCGAAGGCTCTTTCGGGAGCCACCGACATAAGCGAAAAGACCCGGGAGCGCATTCTTGGCTGCGCAAGCGAAATGGGCTACCAGGTAAAGACCGGACGCACGGCGTATTCCCGCAATCTCATCGTGTTCATCTATGGAAGCATACACTACGACAAGGTGGATCAGTTCGGATACGAGATAATCCTGGGAATACAGGCTGCGGCGGCTGAGCAGGGAATAGGCGTGAACATCGTTGCGATAAACGACGAGGAGCTGAAAACCGGCAGCTACTATTCCATCATGTCCGGCGGTAATTACGAGGGCAGCGTGTTCCTCGGATTCAAGCCGCACCCGGTGTTCGTTGAGCACATCAAGAGCTTCAATATCCCGATGGTGGTGCTGGATAATTACGTTGATTCCCCGCTTGTGGCCAGGGTCGGCTGCGACAGCGCAGAGGGTATCCGCCAGGCGGTGCGCTACCTCTGGTCGAAGGGGCATGACCGGATAGGGTTCCTCGGCGGCGAGCCTGACAGTATCGTCACCATCGAGCGCAAGCAGGCGTACTCTGATGCCCTCGCAGAGCTTGGTCTGGTGGAGGATCCCGCTGCTGTGAAGTATGGCTGTTTCTCGGCGAAGGGCACGAAAAAACGTATCCTGGAGATCGCCGAGACCGGAGTCACCGCAGTGGTCTGCATAAGCGACCTTCTCGCCTGCACGGCGGTAAAGGAGCTTATACGCGCCGGGTACAGCGTTCCGGAGGACATCAGCATTACCGGCTACGACAACCTTCCGCCGTCCGAGTATTCGCAGCCCCCGATAACTACGCTCAGCCAGAACCGCATACATATCGGAAAGACGGCGTTCTTCATGCTTCAGCAGATGAAAAACGGAATACATATCAAGTCCGTAATGCTGCGCCCGGAGCTTATCGAGCGCGAGTCCGTCAGGGAGATATGCTCCCGGGAGCTTCCTAAGGAGAAATAATGACATCTTCATGGATAACCACCATTAAACGCACAGCCGCTACAGTTTTTACTGCGGCGGCTGTGCTGGTTTCCGGGTGCAGTTCGCCGGAAACATCAGATACGACAAGTTTGAACAGTTATAAATACGAGCAGGAACTGAACATCATCGACGACAATTACCGGAACTACTATCAGATATTCGTGGGTTCGTTCTGCGACAGCAGCGGCGATGGTATCGGCGACCTGAACGGTATCACTTCAAAGCTGGATTATATCCAGGACATGGGCTTCAACGGGATCTGGCTCACGCCGATAATGCCCTCGCGCTCCTATCATAAGTACAGCGTGGAGGACTACTACAGCATAGACCCGCAGTTCGGCACGATGGAGGATTTCGAAAACCTCTCCGCAGAGTGCGAAAAGCGAGGCATAAGCCTGCTCATCGACCTAGTGATGAACCACAGCTCGCGTTATCACCCTTGGTTCGAATCGGCTTCGCAGAGCCTTCGTCAGGAGCCGTGCGGCGCACCCGCGGAGGAAGACTGCCTTTCTGAAACGCTCTGCCCGGTCCACAACAAGTACGTTGGCTACTATTATTTCGAGGATGAAAAACCTGCCGGGAGCGCCGCGTGGTATCAAACGGGAACTAAGTGGTATCAGGCGGTGTTCTCCGAAAACATGCCGGAGCTGCAGCTCGACAACCCGGACGTCCGGGAGGAATTCGAGCAGATAGCGAAATTCTGGCTGGATAAGGGTATAGGCGGGTTCCGGCTTGACGCCGTAAAGGAGTACTTCACCGGAAATCCCGACAAGAACGTTGAGGTTCTGAACTGGTTCTGCGATTACTGTCACAGTATAAATCCCGACTGCTACATCGTCGGCGAGGTGTGGGAGAGCTTCACCGCCTATACAAAGTACTACGTCTCCTCGATAGACAGCGTTTTCGGCTTCACGATGGCGGAGTCTGACGGAAAGATAGCAAAGACCGTGAACCTCAGCGGAAAGGCGAACTCTGCGGAGTCGTTCGCGCAGGCTATGGCTACGGTAGAGCAGACTATCGCGGGTTACAGCGAACGCGGTATCGACGCGCCGTTCATCGGCAACCACGACACCGACCGCGCCGCAGGCATACTGCGCTACGACCCGGCGAGGATAAAGGAAGCCGCCGGGCTGCTGCTGACGATGAGCGGCTCGCCGTTCGTGTATTACGGCGACGAGATCGGGCTTTCCGGCAGCGGGCGGGACGAGAACAAGCGCGCTCCGATGATATGGGACGACAACGGTTCCGGGCTGACCTACGGTCCTCCGGATATGGAGCGGCAGGAAAACCGTTTCGAGAGCGTGGAAAAGCAGCTTTCCGACCCGGATTCGATACTGAATTATTATAAGCGCGCACTGCGTATCCGCAATGAAAATCCGGAGATAGCAAGGGGTACTACCGAGCTCCTGGAGCTTTCCGGGAACTCCGGCGGCGATATAGCGGCGGTCAGACGAACCTGGAACGGCAGCAGTATCCTGATAGTCTACAATCTCTCCGACGAAGCGGCGTCGCTTTCTGACGCGGCTCTGGAACTTGACAGCCGGAATATACGCGGATACCTGACGGTATCGGCCGGCGATGAGCCTTCGCTTTCCGGAGAGCTGGAGATTCCGCCGCACAGCATAGTATTCTTGAAATGATTTGGAGTGAAAGTATGAACAGCTTTGATAATATCGACAGGGAATACGCATACGACGGCGAGCTTGGCGCGGTCTGGTCTCCCGAAGCGACCAGGTTCGCGGTGTGGTCGCCGGAGACCGAGAGCGCGGAACTCCGGCTGTACCATGACGACTCCGAGCCGGAGCCGTTCCGCACCGAAGAAATGCACAGCGAGAACGGCGTGTGGAAGGCGGAGGTTTCCGGCAATCTCAGCGGGGTGTACTACACGTATGCGTTCACCAGAAATGGAAACATCGCTGAAACTATCGACATATACGCGAGAAGCGCAGGTGTAAACGGCAGGCGCGGAATGGTTCTTGATCTCCGTACCACCGACCCGGAGGGCTGGGAGCGTGACAGGCAGGTCGCCCTCGGCGACTACACCGACGCGGTGATATACGAACTGCACGTCCGGGATTTTTCCTCCGACGAGAGCGGGAACTTCACGCTGCGCGGGAAGTTCGGGGCGTTCTGCGAGAAGGCGGTCAACGGATTCGGAGAGACTATCGGTCTTGACTACATAAAGAAGCTGGGGGTAACTCATATCCACCTGCTGCCGGTGTCCGACTATCAGTCAGTGGACGAAAGCGACCCTGACGCGGGCTTCAACTGGGGCTACGACCCGCTGAACTACAACATTCCCGAGGGCAGCTATTCCACCGACCCGCACCACGGCGAGGTAAGGGTAAGGGAGTTCAAACGGCTTATCCAGGCGGCGCATGAGCGGGGCATAGGCATTATAATGGACGTGGTTTACAACCACACCTACGCTACGGAGGATTCTCCGTTCAACAAGACGTACCCGGGGTACTATTACCGCCACAATGCGGACGGCAGCCTGTCGAACGGCTCCGCATGCGGAAATGAATTCGCGAGCGAGCGTGCGATGGCAGGCCGTTTCATCGCCGACAGCCTTCTTTACTGGGCGCGGGAGTACCACATTGACGGCTTCCGGTTCGACCTGATGGGGCTTCTGGATATCGCAGCGCTGAACCGCGCCGCAGAGGAGCTCCGTGCGGAGAACCCCTCCGTGATACTCTACGGCGAGGGCTGGACGGGAGGCTCCTGTCCGCTTCCCGAGGAGCTTCGCGCAATGAAGAAGAACGCCCGGGAACTTCCGGATTTCGCGATGTTCTCCGACGACCTGCGCGACGGCGTGAAAGGCTCTGTTTTCTACGACGACGACTGCGGCTACGTCAACGGCAAAGCCGCCGAGCGCGCGGAGCTTATAAAGTCGGTGATGTCCGGCGGTATCTGGCGCGAGGACGTCGGCAGGGCTTCCGCGGAGTGCTGGACGGATAAGCCGCAGCAGTCGGTGAATTACGTTGAGGCTCACGACAACCTCACGCTATATGATAAGCTGAGAAGCTCCATGCCGGAGGCTTCCGGCGCGGAAATAATTGCGGCGGATAAGCTGGCGGCGGCGATAGTATTCCTGTCGCAGGGAGTTCCGTTCATTCAGGCTGGGCAGGAAATACTGCGCAGCAAGACCGCTCCGGACGGCAGCTTTGTCCACGACAGCTATAATTCCCCGGACAGCGTGAACTCCATAAAGTGGAACGACGTCACACTGCGCCGCGGCGTGATGGAGTATTACCGCGGCCTGATAGCGGTGAGGAAGTTTTTCCCGCAGTTCCGCATGAGGGACGCGGAGAGCATTCGCAAGATACGCTTTGAAACGCTGGAGGGCGGCGCGGTCGCTGCGGATTTTGGCGGTCTGCTGCTGATAGTGAATCCGGCGGCTCACCCGCTGAAGTACGAAAACGGAAGGCGCATGATGGTATACGCGGATCATATCACCGCCGGAACTCGTCCGCTGTTCATTGCCGACGGCGCGGTGAGCGTGGCTCCGAGGGGCATCATTCTTGCGGAGTACCGGTGAGGAGGGCGTATGGACTGCACATTCAAAACGCCGGAGGGGAAGTTCAACCTGCGGGTCGGCGCTGTAATAACAGACGGTAAGCGCGTGCTTGTTTCAAAGGACGGCAGCCACAGCTTTTACTGGGTGACCGGCGGCAGAGTGAAACTTGGTGAGACCACCGAGGAAGCGATCCTGCGCGAGATACGCGAGGAGCTTGGCGTTGAAGCCGAGGTTGCCCGGCTGTACTCCATAGCCGAGAAGTTTTTCACGGTTGACGGTGTGTTCTATCATGAGCTGGAGTACCTGTACCTGATAAAGCCGTTTGACATCGCGAAAATAGACTACGGAGCGGTTCACTGCGACAGCCCGGATATAAGCCTGGTGTGGCTGGATACGGATTCCGAACCGGATATGCCTGTGTATCCGGAGCACCTGTTTGAGGCGGTCAGGAATCCCTCTGGCGCGGTAAGGATAATGGTTCAGAAAAGCCCCGGCGATTCAAAATAGAGATTTCATAAATGAAATGGGCTGTATATCAGATACAGCCCATTTTAATTTACAGTTCTTCAACAGCAGCAGCGAATCCAAGCGCCTTTAGCTGAGATATAACTTCTGCCGCAGACTCACGCGGCACTACTTTTTCAGCGTTCACCCTGACCCGGGAGCTTTCAAGCCTGCTTCTGAACCAATTCATGTCCTTGCCGAACCTGGCGAGCCAGTGCTCGGGGTCGCCGTGGTTGGAAGCGTACCCGCGTGCATGAGCTTCCTTGTGGCTTATCACGTTTTCGGGGAGTATCGATGGGTAGTTCTTCATGAGGCGCTGACAGAGCTGTACGGCAAGCCCGAAGGCCTCCTCGAAGTAGGCGCGGTCGTTCAGCGCGTCCTCCGCTA
>OGIK01000641.1_pt1 | contig 41505 bp, 38 predicted proteins | sample 1571781 | NCBI WGS metagenome assembly OGIK01 (sample SAMEA2581956, study PRJEB24529) | metagenome | biome: Human gut stool | place: China | collected 2011
TGACAGGCTAGCGTTCTAACCAACTGAACTACCGGGCCAAATGTGGTGGGAACAATAGGACTCGAACCTATGACCCTCTGCTTGTAAGGCAGATGCTCTCCCAGCTGAGCTATGCTCCCATAAAGTTATTGTTATTTGTAAAAGCACCTCTTACGAAGTGCTTTTACAAAATTTGGAGGCGACACCCAGATTCGAACTGGGGAATCGGAGTTTTGCAGACTCGTGCCTTACCACTTGGCTATGTCGCCGAAATGCTGTAATCTCAATCAGCGATATTGATTATATCAAATACGGATCGATTTGTCAAGCATTATTTAAAAATTATTCAAAAATTTTTTACGAATTAAAAAAGCTGGTTTATCTGTTTATAAGTTTGCCGATATTTTTAAGTGCGATTGAAATTGTGCCGTCGTTGTTGTTGATAAACTCAATATATCTGTCATCTTCAAAATATTCTACGGGTACGGTTATTTCTATGCCCGTATCGGTTTTTATTTTCTGACTTTTGCTGGCTCTTACGGCAGATGTTTTTTCGATTTTTAAGTCTTTGGGTATTTCTTTTTCTTCGATTTTCTTTTCAAATGCCTCTTGCATAATTGGTGACTCCGAAAAAATATTTTCGGCAAGTTCCTGTGTGGAAATGGTGTCGGATTCCTCGCAGTTTTCGACAATGTAGCTTTTTGCCTTTGAAACGGCGACTGCCGAGTTTACTCCGTATTCTTCGGCAACCTCGTTTGCGGTTTCCCTTACGATTTTTACAGCCTCTTTTGCGGAAACGCCCGATGAACATTCGAGCAGTATTTCCGGAAGTACATATACGCTGTTGCCGTCGATTTGGCGCTTTTTATCAGAAAAATGTATTTCTCCCGTTTTCATATTTATAATCGCATATGAATCTATTTTTTGCGACGGGGCAGGCAGGATAGCGTAATGCTTCATAATTTCGTTATGAATACCGTTTTCATCTGTAATTACCTGATGAGTATAGGCGGATTTGTTGGTTATAAGCAGAATTGCAAAGTAGTCGGAATCGTCATTTATATAATCTGCCGCAACAAAATCTATTGCGTCAAGTTTGTCGGAAAGAGAAATATTCTCATAAAGAACATTGGCAATTTGTGAAGTGAAATCTATAAATTCAAGACCTTTGTTGCCGTATTCCGTCAGCGCCGCCGCAAAACAGCTGTCGGCATTAAAAGTACCGCTTTTTCCTGCGGAATCCTTGTGAAGTTTTTCAAGGTGCTTTTGAAGAAATGTGCTTACCGTATCGTCTGTACAGTCAAGTTCGTTTTGAGAAAAAACGCTCATTCCCGAATTGAAGTCAAGTATATGTAAAACAGCTCTTTTAATAATCATATCATTTTTCCTAATCTGTGTAATATTTTGTTAAATAAAAACGAATATCGAATAATCAGGCACAAGCCGCCGACATTCCGTTGAAATTTATTATATTCTCATATTAAATAAAAATCAAGAGATACAGAAAAACCCGCACCGAAAGTCATAAAAACAACTCCTCAGTGCGGGTTTGGCTTGGCGTGCCAAAAGGGAATGAACCCCCGACCTTCTGCTTAGGAGTTGATTCCGAAGCGTTATTTCCAAGATAAACAAACCTCAACTTTTCCCATCCTAATGCGGTTTTCAGCAGGAAACGTGGACGGTAAAGTCCGACAAAGCACCGCTTTTTAAAAAAACAAAAGTTAAGGTTCTCGTAATAGAAGGCGTTAAGATCATAGTAGAACCCGTAACAGAATGAGAGGTAAATAATGTTAGGACTTATTATTTTAGGTATCATCCTTTTAATTTTGCTTATAGTAATCGTAAGCAATGTCAAGGTAGTACCGCAGGCACACGCATATGTAATTGAAAGACTCGGAACATATCATGTAACATGGTCAACAGGCTTGCATGTAAAAATTTCGTTCATCGACAAAATTTCAAAGAAAGTTTCACTAAAAGAGCAAGTGATCGACTTCCCTCCGCAGCATGGAGTGAATAAAACGATACCTTCTTATAAATTGTAAAATAGCTGATATAATGCCCTGCTTTAAAACAATCAATAACAATTACTAATATGTATTTTCACCTTTTGAGCCGTTGAGCTCTTTTTTTATGCCGTTTTGACGGTGTAATCAACAAAAGCGTGAAATCAAAATTCTATAGAAACAAATGAAAGAGTTGCACACTGTGGATATTTCGATATATCTGAAATGTATAAGCCTGTGCACTTAATATGATCAGACCGTCATATACTGAGCAGCACGCAAAATATTGTGAGAGGACTGATACTTAATCCATACTTTGATATGATGCCTTGGAGTATGTTTTGTTTTTTTACTATTCATTCGTTTTGCTAAAGTGAATATTCACTGAATTTTCGCTTTAGCCGTTGACAAAGTGAAAAAATGGATATAATTATAATTGTAGAACTATAATTTATTTGGAGGAACACCGATATGAATTTTGAAACGGAGAATATTGAATTCAAATCCGGATTCACCGAAGAAATATATAAAGAGGTTATCGCATTTGTAAACACAGACGGCGGTGTTTTGTATATCGGCATTGATAATGACGGAAATGCTGTCGGCTTGAGCAATGTTGACGATGAATACACTCGTATTACTAACGAAATTCGTGACGCTATTCTTCCTGATGTTGCAATGTTCGTGAAATACACTATTCAGGAAAACAAGGTCGTTCGCATTACAATCAGTGAGGGTACGAATAAACCGTATTACTTGCACTTAAAAGGATTGAAACCAAACGGTGTTTATGTCAGACAAGGCACTTCAAGCGTGCAGGCGTCAAGTGAACAAATCCGCCAAATGATTAAGGATAGCGACGGAGACGATTTTGAATCAATGCGTTCGATTGAGCAAGAATTGACTTTCACTTCTGCCGCTGCTGCGTTTGAGAGTTATGGCGTTGATTTTTCGGAAGAAAAATACTTGGCTCTCGGTATGGTTCATAAAAATGATGGATTATTTACCAATTTGGCACTGCTTATGTCAGACCAATGCCAGCATTCAATCAAAGTTGCTGTGTTCGGCGATGACGAAAACACTACTTTTAAGGATAGTCGAGAATTCAAAGGCTCGATATTTAAGCAAATTGATGAAGCGTTTCGTTATATTATGCTGAGTAACCGCACATCTTCTGCTTTCAAAGGCCTTGAACGCATAGATAAATCCGATTATCCTGAAGCCGCTTTGCGTGAGGCATTGCTCAATTCGGTTGTTCACCGTGATTACAGTTACAGCGGAAGTATAATCATCAACATCAACGATAAGCAGATGGAATTTGTATCTATCGGCGGACTTCTTCCATGCTTAACAGCTGATGATATTCGCAGTGGCATTTCTCAGCCGAGAAACAAAAATCTTGCTGAGGTATTCCACCGCCTAAAGCTTATTGAAGCTTACGGAACCGGCATAAGAAGAATTTATAAATTGTATGAAAATTGTTCCGTTCAACCTTGTATTGAGGTAACACATAACACATTCAAAATGATTTTGCCGAATATGAATGTTGCCGAACCTTTGACAACCAAAACTTATTTAACACCGCAAAAGGAACACATTCTTGATTTCATTTCAAAAAACGGACAAATAACAGAAGCTGAAATTATGGAATTGCTCGGCGTTAAAAGAACAAGAGCGTACACAGTTGCAAAGCAGATGTGTGATGAAAATTTGATTGTCGCAGTCGGCAGAGGTAAAAATAAGAAATATTCACCTGTGAAATAAATAATACACATTAAACGGAAAAGATATCACAGAGAATGCTTTGTAGGCTGAATCAGTTGAATACATTGCAGACAGATACTACGAAGAATGTAGTGACCCCAAAGAATGGACGCTTATTATTTACAATTTGAGAATGCGGTACTTTTATTGGGGACCAAAGCATGTTATTTTAAGGCCCTGCGGTAAAGATGATTTTTCACTATCGGGATTGAACAGTTATTTGACAGGCTTTGATCTTCGACCGAAACATAATTACTATGTGTATGCAACGAATGTTATTTCTGATAATGAAGATATAGGCTATGGCTTTGGTGATGATAAATATTATATGAAAAACCACGATAAATCAATTACAAACTGGTTGTATTTTTTAGGAGATTTTTTAGGAGATTTTTCAAAAGCTTATCAATATGTATATTCGCTTGTTAATAATATGTATTGAAATTCTAATGCTAACCAATTGAAAGAATATGTGTACGAAAATGGTAAACCGATTTTTGTATATAATGTTTGTTGTAAAAAAATATGATAAAAATGTGGGACAATATTATCTTGAAGAATTAAAATCAATAAATGAGGATTTTTTACGGACGTATTACTTTTTATCATACAATTGTCTTCAAGTTTCTATGGAAGTTTTACTGAAAAGGACATATTACGGTAGTTATCAGGTATATTACAATGAAATTTTTTGCTGGTATAACAAACCATGGTACAGTAATTTCATCTGTAATCGTTGTTGTAATTTTGAATATTTTCAGTCGAGTGATTTGTATGAAGGTTTAGAAAACTCATATACTTATATTTGGGCATTGTCTTTTATGCCTGATTATACTGATAGCGGTTCCGTGCTATTTGTGTTTGATATAATTGCAATTTCATTTTTATTCAATTTAGTGTTTGATTTCTTACTGATTTTCAGAAAAATCAAATTATCAAGAATGAAAAAATTCCTTTGTGCTTTAATTTCAGCTGCTATGGTATCTCCTTATGCATTATTGATTTCATTCGATTGTTTTTAATGTGAGCAAATATAATCGTTATGGGGGTGTCGCGTTAACTGCCCCCATAATCAGTGCGTATGCTATTGAGGATATTTTTAACATTTTAAAAAATATCATTCTTAGCAAAACTTAATCAATCAAAAATTTGGGACTGTTGCAAATTTTACTCATTTGCTACAGCCTCTTTTCGTTGTAACAGAAAATGAGAGCAATTTGCTCTGATTTACCTATCTAAGTATATTAGTATTACTTGCAAAAAATGAAGATTTGTGTTTTAATAGGTTAGCGTAGGCTAATCTGGGATAAAGGGTAGTAGTGTTTTGAACAAAGGTGGTTAGGATATGATGATAAACAAACGGCTGATTGGAACAGTCGCAGAGAGTAAAAAGTACATAGCAGGCAATGTGGCAAGTCAATGGGTGTCGCTTTGCTCAAATGTTGTGATTATGGGCAGTATTGCAAATTTTATTGGCAGGCTCGCTTTTGAAAAACCGCAGACAAATGATATTATTCTTCTTGTTCTTACAATTGCAATTTGTGTGGCAGTAAGATTTGTGTGCACCAAAACATCTTCAAAAATGAGTTTTCTTTCTTCAAAATCAGTCAAGCAAAAACTCAGAAAAATGATTTTTGAAAAGGTTCTGCGACTCGGTGCGTCATACAACGAAAAGGTTATGACTTCTGAAATTGTTCAGGTGTCGGTTGAGGGGGTTGAACAGCTTGAAACCTATTTCGGTGCATATCTTCCGCAATTTTTCTATGCGATGATTGCACCTCTCACATTGTTTGTTGTAACCTGTTTTGTTAATGTTCTGTCGGCGGTTGTACTTCTTGTGTGCGTACCGCTTATCCCGATTGCAATTGCACTTGTGCAGACTTGGGCAAAAAAGTTGCTTTCAAAATATTGGGGACAATACACTGCACTTGGTGACACATTTCTTGAAAATCTGCAGGGGCTTACAACTCTGAAAATTTATAAATCAGACAAATTCAAAAATGATGAAATGAATGTTGAAGCCGAAAAATTCAGAAAAATAACTATGAAAGTTCTTACGATGCAGCTCAACTCCATTACGATTATGGATTTGATTGCATACGGCGGAGCGGCTGTCGGAATGATTCTTGCCGTAACACAATTTGCATGCGGAAATATTGATGTGTCGGGTTGCCTTTTCATAATACTTCTTTCGGCAGATTTTTTCATTCCTATGCGTCAGCTCGGCAGTTTCTTTCACATTGCAATGAACGGAATGGCGGCAAGCGATAAGATTTTCAATCTGCTTGATATTGACGAGAGCAGTCCGGCAACAAAGGAAATCACCGATAATATCGATATTGAGTGTAAAAGCCTTTGTTTTTCATATGACGAAAACAGAGAGATTCTGCATAATGTTAATATGAATTTTAAACGGGGCAGTTTTACGGCAATTGTCGGTAAGAGCGGTTGCGGCAAGTCAACCGTTGCGTCAATACTGACAGGTAAAAACAAGGGCTTTAAGGGCAGCGTAACAATCGATAATGTTCCGATAAATGAAATCAGCGAATCGAGCCTTATGAAGTCAATCACATACATAGGTCACAACAGCTATATTTTTAAAGGCACTGTAAGAGAAAATCTCCTTATGGCAAATGAGGTTGGCGACAACGAGTTATGGCAGGTGCTTGAAAAGGTTAATCTTGCGGATTTCTTAAAGAACGAAAACGGTATTGATACGGTTATTGACGAAAAGGCAAGCAATATTTCGGGTGGTCAGCGACAGCGACTTGCACTTGCAAGGGCATTACTGCACAACAGCAGAATATACATTTTTGACGAAGCAACTTCAAATATTGATGTTGAAAGCGAAAATGATATTATGGCACAGATTGCCGAGATTGCCAAAAGCAAGACGGTTATTTTGATTTCGCACAGGCTTGCAAATGTTGTTGATGCGGATAACATTTATGTAATGCAGGACGGCAATACTGTTGAAAGCGGTACACATACCGAACTTTTGAAAAACAACGGTGTTTATGCCGAACTTTATAATTCACAGATTCAGCTTGAAAACTACACAAAGGAGGTGTGAGTAATGAAAAAAAGAAGTAATCTTAGTATTATGTTCAGACTTTCGGCACTTGTAAAACCTCTTGCGGGATTTATGGTGCTTGCAATTATTATGGGTGTAATCGGAAATTTGTGTGCCGCATTCATAACTGTTCTCGGTGGCTACGCAATCCTTGACGCACTCAATATTTCAACGGGACTTTCAATGCTCACAGCCTTTATACTTGCCGGTGTATTTGCATTTTTGCGTGGTATTTTAAGATATGCCGAGCAATCAAGCAACCATTATATAGCATTCAAACTGCTTGCACTTATTCGTGACAGGGTGTTTGTTGCTTTACGCAGACTTTGCCCTGCAAAGCTTGAGGGCAAGGACAAGGGCAATCTCATTTCAATTATCACCTCTGATATCGAATTGCTTGAGGTATTCTATGCACACACGATTTCTCCTATTGCAATTGCAATTATTTTCTGCGTTGTTATGGTTGTGTTCATAAGTATGTACAGCATAATCCTCGGAATGATTGCGCTTGCGGCTTATGTTACGATAGGCGTGATTATCCCGATTGCGGTTTCAAAAATCAGCGGAAATAACGGCGAGAAATTTCGTAAAAAATCAGGTGAGCTCAGTACATTTGTTCTTGACAGCCTGCACGGAATTTCTGAGCTTATTCAATTCGGAAGCGGCAAAAAGCGTTGTGATGAACTGTCGGAAAAAACCGAGGATTTGCTAAAAACAGAAAAAGCAATGAAACAGAAAACGGGTACAAATATGGCTGTTACAAACACGGTTATTTTTGTGTTTGATGTTACTCTCCTGATTACAGCCGCATTTTTGCATCAGTCGGGTTCGGTAGGCTTTGACGGCGTAATCATTCCCGTGATTGCACTTATGAGTTCATTCGGCCCTGTTGTTGCACTTGCAAATCTCGGCAGTACATTGCAAAACACCTTTGCCGCAGGAAACCGTGTGCTGAACATCCTTGATGAAAATCCTGTTGTCGAAGAAATCACAGGCAAAAAAGATGTTGTGTTCAACGGTGCAAAGGCTGAGAATGTCACATTTGCCTACGGTGACGAAATTATACTCAACGATGTTTCTGCAGATATAAAGGAAAATTCTGTTGTCGGAATTATCGGCAAGAGCGGCAGCGGAAAGTCAACTTTACTGAAGCTATTAATGCGTTTTTGGCAGATTCAGAAAGGCGATATTAAAATTTCGGATACAAGCATAGAAGATATAAACACCTCAAATCTGCGTGATATTGAAAGCTATGTTACTCAGGACACACACCTTTTTCACGACAGCATAAAGAATAATCTGAAAATTGCAAAGCTTGACGCAACGGATGACGAGATAATTTCAGCCTGTAAAAAAGCGTCTGTTCACGATTTTATTATGAGTTTGCCAAACGGCTATGACACAATGGTCGGTGAACTCGGCGATACCCTTTCGGGCGGCGAAAAGCAAAGACTCGGACTTGCAAGAGCTTTTCTGCACAATGCACCGCTTATGCTGCTTGACGAGCCGACAAGTAACCTCGACAGTCTTAACGAAGCGGTCATTCTTAAATCACTCAATGAAGAAAGAGATAACAAAACAGTTGTGCTTGTATCACACAGAGAATCAACAATGAAGATTGCCGACACGGTTTATTGCGTTGAAAACGGGAGGACAAGCTGATGAGCAAGAAACTCAGCGTTGATGAAAAGCGAGAAAAAGAACAGCAGGTTGTCTCAAAAATTATTGAACTCTACTGCCGTAAAAAGCATAAAACAAAAGGAGAAATATGTCCCGATTGCCAAGTCTTAAAGAATTACGCAGAACTGAGAATCAGTAAATGCCCGTTTATGGAAACAAAAACCTTTTGTTCAAATTGCAAGGTGCATTGCTACAAACCGCAGATGCGTGAAAAGATACGGGAGGTTATGCGCTTTTCAGGTCCGAGAATGATTTTTTACCATCCGATTATGGCAATCGTACATCTCATAGAAAGCAATAAAGAGAAAAAGAAACTTCAAGAGGATAAGCAAAATTATTAAATTTTACGGCAGAGCAACGGCTTTTGAACAGCTTGTTGCCCTGCTGTTTTGTGATACTTGACAAATTTAATTGAAATGTGATAAGATACAAACAAGTTAGCTTAAACTAACTTGTTGCAATCATGTGGGGGGAGTGGTTATGAACGAATCGCTTGAAATACTGAAAATGCGAGTGCTGTTGAGTTTTCTCAATGAGGACAGCCGATTTTGCACGGTAACAGGACTTTCGTCCGTACTGGGCGAGAGCAAACAGAAAATCAGCAGATTATTAATGTCGCTTGAAAAGGACGGATTGCTTGACCGCACAGACCTCAGACATCCAAAACTTACGGATGAGGGTATAAAGTCGGCGGAATATTACGAAGACCGCACAAGCGTAATACTCAACCACTTACTCTATGAAGGACTAGACATAGAAAGTGCGGAACACGATTCCTACGCATGGGCGTTGCACAGTTCCGAAAATGTAATGGAAATCATCCGCAGTTCCGAACAGCGCTACCGAGCAAAATATGAACTGCGCCGACAAAATCAGTTTGGCGGAGATGAACTCTGCAAACACCTCAGCAACGGCGAATACCTGTTCCCGTTTTTGATATACAAAGAAAACCTGTCAAACGGCACAAATCTGTCAATGGCAAATTCGGGATTTGAACATCCGTGCAAGCTTGTGGTGGCAGACGGAAAAGGTACAATTGTGCTGAAACCTCTCGACATAACCGCCAAATCGCAGATGAACGGCAAGGATATGTACGGCAGAGTACGCAAACTGATGTACTTTGACGGCACCGATTTTGTTCAGGCACCCGACAATGACGGCTGTATAACCTTTCCGTCTGACAGTATGTTCTTCCTGAACATCGGTTCGGGAATGGGACAAATACTGCACGGAAGTGTTTGCCTGAGAATGCAATGCTCGGTCGGCACAAACCATATGCCCGAGTCAACGGCAATTTTTACAATAATGATATGAATAGGGTATTATTTCAAAAATTGTCACATCTGCGATACAAAATTGTAACGGTAGTGTGACATAAAATAATAAAATTTTGCCTGTAAAAGCGAGCTGACTGCAAAAATTAGCCTATTTTGTCACACAAGTGTTACAAAACCACGCTTGCACGCCAAAATGAAAAATGATATACTCTAAAACGCTAAAGAAAATGACTGAATATCACCGCATTAACGGCACGCAGTTTAATCGAAATTTTTAAAAATCCCAACAGCTAACGGCTGTTGTTTTTAAAGATTTCAGGTTAGTCTAAACTAACCCAAACGGTTAAATCAAACTGCCGAAAAGTGCGATTATTCCGTTATTTTTTTTGAAATACAGTTAGCGTTAGCTAACATTAAATTAAACCCTATTTTGGGGTATATTTAAGGAGGATTTTATGGAAATAAAAACGACAAAGCACAATTTCTTTAGTAGAGGAATTGCTGTGCTTTTGTCTGTTCTGATGTGTTTCGGGGCATTTAGTATGACAGCTTTTGCCGCCGAGGATACAAGTACAGACACACCGCAGCAACAGCTTGAAAACCTGCTTGATAAAATCTATGCGCTTAACGCAGACGATTATACAGCGGAAAGTTACAACGACCTGAAAGAGCAGGCAGGCAGCGTTAACAGACCTGTTACTCCATATGATGAGGTAACAGGTGACGGTATGCCTGATTGGGTTGCCAACATAATGATTAAAAATCTTACAGAGGCAATGAACAATCTCGTTAAGATAACTCCGCAGAGTCAGTTGGAGGATTTGCTTGACCAAATCTATGCACTCAATCCCGACGATTATACACCTGAGAGTTATAACAAACTTAAAGAGCAGGCAGACAGCGTAGTAAGACCTGTTACACCGTATGATGAAGCAACCGGCGACGGTATGCCCGACTGGGTAGCAAATTATATGATTACTACACTTACTGATTTAATGGATAAATTACAGCCTGCTGATAAAAAGACAGTTTTCGACAAACTCGAAGACAAGCTCAAAGAAGCAGAAGCACTCAACTCAGCTGACTACACAGAAGAGAGTTGGACAAAGGTTCAGGAAATCATTGACTCGGTTGACAGACCTGTATCATCAGATAACATTACAGAGAAACTTGCAACTAAAATGCTTTCAGACCTTGAAAAAGCGATTGAAGCATTAGAGCAGAAGCCTGATGAATCAATCAAACTTGAAGACGGTACATACTATGCTAAATTAACTCACAATAGTGGCAATTTTAAAGACAGAGCAAAGATTGTTGCGAAAGACGGTAAGTATAAGGTAACTATATATACTAAAACTATGACATCGCAGAACTTTGACGGTGGCTATAAAAGCAATCGCTTATATACTGTTTACTCAAGATCAGATTACAGCTTTAAAGAAGTTGAGGTTGTAAAACCTGAAAATAATGACCGGTTTGAAGACATTGCTTCAAAGTATTCAAAGAAAAACCTTGTTTCAGGTTTTGACATTGCAGATACTGACTATAAAGATGCAGTAAAAGAAGCAGTAAGTTCTGATTATGATGATTTATTCTTTGATTCAAGTTATGTTGTACTTTCTGACTACAGTGTAGCTACAACCTTTGAAACAGATGAACTTGACAGCACATTCTTGGTAAATGGTCTTTTCACTTGTCCGTACTATAAATATGGCGGTGATATAGAAAGAATGAATTACTGGCAGTTGTCAGATAATATCAAATTTAACAGTTCTGATATTGTTAAGATTGCCGATGATTTTACAAGCCTTTCAGGAACTTATGTAAAAACCGAAAGTGCTAGTAACAGCAATAAAAATGAGCGTAATGTTAGTAAACAGCCGTTTGCAAAAATTGAGAGCAAAAACGGTAAGGTTTATGTAACATATTCATTTGACCCTAAGGCAGAGGCACAGAATATTACTGACGCTCAGAGTACAGAAGCCGTATATGATGCAAAGGGCAACAAACTCGATACAAACAACAATGAAATTACACTTGAATACAACAGTTATGATGAACTCATTTCAGGTACATATGTAAAAGCTGATGTTTCAATTGTAAGTGCCGTTCGTGGTGCATACAATCGTATGTATGAAAATGATTTTGCGGTTGACTTTACGGCAAAGCCTGTAACGATTACAGACAGTGCAACAGGCATTAAACTTTATTCAACTTCAAAGTTTATTTCCGAGAACGCTAAACTTAATGTAAGTCTTGTAAAAGACACAGGAAGCACAGACACAGATAAAGATGCTTGGGCAAACGCTATGAGCAAGTTGCCAAAGTATAACAAGATGTATTTCTTCAACTTCAATGTTACAGACGGTGGAAATACAGTTACAGACTTTGGCGGTGCGGTTTCAATTGAAGTTCCAAAGGTTGACGGCTTGAATGAAAGTTCAGTTCGGTTGTTTCTCAACAAATATTTTACTGACTATAAAAGTTTTGCTTTTGGTTGGTTTAACGAATACATTGTGGTAAACAATGACGGTTATGCTATGGTTCTTGATCCTGATTATTTTGACGGTAACTGGTGCATTTATGATGAAAAGATGTCTAATTCAGACGGTTCATCACTTTCAGACGGTACATACCGTGTTCCGATTACAACATTCAATCAGGTTCAGCCTGACCAAACTTCAATGTCAGCACAGTGCCTTGGCGACTATGCAACACTTGTTGTTAAGAACGGTGTAAAAAGACTTGAACTTGAGTACAAGCCTGTTGATATCGGCGAAATGCAGGGTTATCTCATTCAGATGTGGGAACAGGAAAAGAACGGCGAGTATAAAGAGCTGACTTACACATCTTACTATAAGAACGAAGACGGCTCGTATTATACAGACGCACTCAATGAAGGTACAAACAACTACTATCCAAAGACAGGTTATATGATTTTGCCGACTGACGATGTACAGTTCCTGACAAAGTTCAGAGTATCTGCAATGGATGCGATTATGGGTGGTAACGGTGACGCAACCCGTGAGGCTATCTTTACAATCTACTATGATGATGCCGTAAAGATTTCTGACGAAACCCCTGACCCCGATCCCGAAGAAATTCCAAACTTCAAACCTGCTGACACAACAGAACTTGAAAAACTCGTTGCACAGGCAGATAATTACAACGAAGACGATTACACAACTTCAACTTACACAACAATGAAAAATGCCCTTGCAAGTGCAAAGGCAGTTCTTGCAAACAGCAAGGCAACTCAGGAAGAAGTTAACAATGCAGCAGCAGAGCTACAGACAGCCATTGACTCACTTAAAAAGAAAGATGATACAAAGGTTGATATCAACAATCTTCCTGACGGCAAGTACACACTTTATGCTCAGATGATTAAAACAGACAGAGAGAGCTTCTCAATGTCAAATAACGCAATCAAGCATGATGTATGGCTTGAAGTAAAAGACGGTGAATATTACCTTACAATGCAGTTTAAGGGTATGTCAATTTACAACAAGTTCGGTTACTTGCTCAATCTTTCTTATTTTGACACCGGCTACACTTACAATGATTACGGTGTTCCTGAGGGTAAATTAGTTCCTGCCGAAGTTCTTACAACTCAGAAAGACAGTAACGGCAACGATGTTATCGACCAATACAACAATGCCGATAACCTATATCCTGAACTCGTAAGAATTAAACTTGTTGATAAGGCAAGCGAAAAATATGTTCCGCTTCAGGTGTTTGTCCCGATTATGGAATCAATCGCTGACGAAACAGGTACACAGCCTGTTCTTATGCAGCTTGACTGGACAACTTTAAAGACTGACAACGGCGAAATCGTTCCCGACAAGCCTGAGGAGCAGTCACCTGAATTAGACTACACAGACTCTAAGACAGGCGTTAAGGTTAGCGCTGACAAGGGTGTGTTTGACGAGGGTGTTCAGGTTGTTGTTACCGAGATTACCGAGGGTACAAACTACACTAATGCCGTTAAGGCTCTTGAGGACACAGGCAAAAAGTTTAAGCTTTACAATGTTAAGTTCCTTGACAAAAACGGCAACGAGGTAACTCCTAACGGTACTGTTTCAATCAGTATCCCTGCCCCTGCAGGTTATGACACATCAAAACTTTCTGTATTCAGAATCAATGACGGTTCTTCTAAGACTGTTGTTAAGGGTACATTCGCTGACGGTTTCTATACTGTTGTTACAAAAACAGGAGGTAACTATGCCCTTGCCGAATCGGGAAGCACAATCACAGACAAGCAGAATTCTGAAAATGTTGCAAAGTCCTCAACCTCAGATACGGCAGGCAACACAAATTCAGGCAATAATCAGCTTGTAAACAATACTGTAAAAACAGGTGACAACAGACCTCTCACAATTTGCCTTGTTGCAATGCTCGCCGCTTGTGCAGTTCTTGCCGTGATTGACTACAACAAAAAGCGTAAATCTCAGGGAGAATAATAAATGAAAAAATTATATTGTACAAACTTTTTTAAGACCTTGTGCAGTATGGTTGTAATGCTCGCTCTTGTGGCGGGCATTACTGCTATACCTGCCTATGCCGCATCTAACGGAATTTACACAGCCACCGCCACTCCGCACTATAGAAACCCCCTCACAGGAAAAATTGAGGACTCGGGCGGCGAAGATTCTGAGGTTCTCGGTCAGTCAATGACTGAATCCGCAACCTACACAAAAGCTCTTGTTGAGGTTGACTCAAACGGCAATACATACATTACGGTAAGACTTAAACTTATGGATAACATTCAGAACCCGACATTTAAGGTTGACGGAAGCTCCGTTTCGGCATCTCTTATGCAGGAGGACTACTCCGCCAATACTGCCGATTACAGAATGAAAGTTGCAAGCGAAAATTCCGTTATCCGTTGCAGTATGTATGTTGTTCCAATGGGCAGAGATGTTATTTTCTTCATCACGGTTTCAAACCTCAATTCGGGTTCGGGCGACTTTGTTACAAGCATTACCGTGAATAACAATTCAAACAATAACAAGTCAAATAACAACTCTAACAACGCAAATTCTTCAAATAACAGCTACAGCAATAATAATTCGGGCAATAACAATAACTCGTCATACGAGCCTGCCGAAAGCTCAAACAACAGCTCATCTTCAAAAAGCTCCGATAAAAAGAACAATAAAAATTCCGACAAGAAAAAGTCAAAGGAAACTACCGCTCCAACAACCGTAAAACCGAGTACAGCTGCTCAAACAACTGTAGCAACAGAGCCGACAACAGACTCTGCTCAGAAAGTAAACGGCTTGCAGGAATTTGACGAGCAGGGCAGTGAAGTAACTGCTCCCGCAACCGTTGATGAAGTTCAGAACGGTTCTTATGCCGTTTGGTATGTCCTCGGCGGTGTTGCCGTTGTATTAGTTGCGGGTTTCTGCGTTTGGTACTTCGGTTTCTTCAGAAAAAAGAAAAAATAAGGAGATTTTTACGAATGAAAGCAAAGCGTATTATTGCTCTGATTCTTTCCGCTGTGGCAGTTGTTTCGCTTGTCGGCTGTGTCAATCAGCACCCCGAAAGTGCTGCCACAAAAACAGAGGTAAATAAAGAAGTTCGCCTTGTGGCAACTTCTCCCGCTGTTGCACAAATTTGCAACAGACTGAATCTCGATCTTGTCGGTGTGTGCAACACTTCGGGTACTCTGCCCGAAAAATATGACAATGTGAAAAAAGTCGGCATGGCAATGAATCCCGACCTTGAAACAATCAAGTCACTCAATCCCGACTATGTACTTTCTCCGTCATCTCTTGAATCGGATTTACAGCCAAAATATGCCTCAATCGGTGTTAAATCGCTGTTCTTAAATCTCAAAAGCGTTGACGGTATGTATGCTTCAATCGAGGACCTCGGCGAAAAATTTGACCGTAAAGACGAGGCTGACGAAATGCTTAACGAGTTCAAAACATTTATGGATAAGTACAAGGATAAAAATAAGGATAAGAAAAGTCCGAAGGTACTTGTGCTTATGGGACTTCCGGGTTCATACATCGTTGCAACCGACAACAGCTATGTCGGCAGTCTTGTAAAACTTGCAGGCGGAACAAATGTTTACGGTGACGGTGGCGGAGAGGAATTTTTGACGGCTAACACAGAGGATATGCAGACAAAAGATCCAGATATTATCCTCAGAGCCGCTCACGCTCTCCCAAATGAAGTAAAAGAAATGTTTGCAAAAGAGTTTGAAACCAACGATGTTTGGAAACACTTCCGTGCAGTTCAAGAGGGGAAGGTCTATGACCTCGACTCATCACTCTTCAATATGAGTGCAAATTTCAGCTACAGCGATGCTCTTGAGGTACTTCAGCCGTTGCTCTACGGTGATGAATAAGTTTGTGCGTGAAAGGCGGTTTTATCTTTGATTAGCACACGCAAAAAAATCCTGTCATTTGTTCTGACAGCTGTCGGACTGTTCATACTGTTTATTTTTGCAGTAAATACGGGCAGCCTGAAAGTTACTCCGTCAGAGCTTTTCTGCGGACTTTTTATTGAATATAATCCCGATGTTGCAACGATTTATGACCTGAGATTCCCGAGAATTTTCATTGCGATGCTCGGTGGTGCGGCAACAGCCGTGTCAGGTGTTTTGTTGCAGGCGGTAATGAAAAATCCACTTGCCGATCCCGGGATTATCGGCGTAAGCTCGGGTGCAAGCCTTGTTGCCGTAATCGTGACGGCATTCTTTCCAAGCCTGTTTTTCCTTACACCAATGCTTGCGTTCATAGGCGGCTTGATTGCATTTATGCTTGTTTACAGTCTTTCATGGAACGGCGGACTTTCACCGCTAAGGATTATCCTTGTCGGTGTTGCAGTAAATGCACTTTGCACAGGACTTATGAGTGCGTTTAACTCGGCAACGGGCAGTTCATACACAGGTGTTGCAAGCATTGTAAACGCAAACATAACCCAGAAAACATGGGACGATTTTCAAACGCTTGCCGTTTATGTTGTAATCGGGCTTATCGCCTCATTCTTTGTGACAAATCAATGCAATCTGCTTTCGCTTGAAGACAAAACCGCCCGCAGTCTTGGCATGAATGTCACAAGGAGCAGAATTGTTATTTCCGTTACAGCTGTACTTCTTGCTTCAATCAGTACAGCCGTAGTCGGTGCAATCAGCTTCCTCGGACTCATTGTTCCGCACATTGCAAGATTGCTTGTCGGCAGTAACCACAAGGTTCTTGTGCCGTATTCAATTTTGCTCGGAGCGTTCACGCTTTTGCTTGCCGATACAATCGGCAGAACTGTCGCATCACCCTACGAAATCAGCGCCGCAGTTGTAATGTCGGTAATCGGCGGTCCGTTCTTTATTTTCCTGTTAAGGAGGTCAAAGCAAAACTATGGTTGATAATATTTTTGAAATCAAAGACCTCTCGTTTTCATACGGAAACAATAAGGTTATTGACGGCTTGAACCTCAAAATTAAAGAGGGTAAAATTACAACCCTAATTGGTGCAAACGGTTGCGGCAAAAGTACGCTTTTCAATCTTATGACGAAAAATCTCAAACCCAATAACGGCGAAATTTTTCTTGCAGGTCAAAGTGTTGAGCAAATGAAGTTGAAAGACTTTGCCCGCAAGGCGGCAATTGTTCATCAGTACAACACAGCTCCGCCGGACATTACGGTTAAAAAACTGGTGGAATTTGGCAGAACTCCGTATCACACAATGGGTTTGTCGCCAAACCCCGAAGAAGATAGGGGAAAGGTTAAATTTGCCCTTGAAATAACTGACACAGAAAAGTTTAAGGACAAGCCTGTTTCACAGCTTTCAGGCGGTCAAAAACAGCGTGTGTGGATTGCAATGGCACTTGCTCAGGACACGAAAATTTTATTTCTTGACGAGCCGACAACATACCTCGACATCCGCTATCAATTGCAAATTCTCCGCCTTGTAAAACGGCTGAACAGCGAATTTAACATAACTGTCATTATGGTTCTGCACGACATCAACCAGTCGCTCTATTACAGTGACGAAATTGTTGCAATGCAGGACGGAAAAATACTTTCGCAGGGTATTCCAAAAGAGATTATAACGCCGAAACTTATCGAAGATGTTTACGGTGTTACCCTTGAAACAGGCGAGATTGACGGCAAGCCGTTTGTAATGCCCGTGTAAAAAGAAAGGTGGAAATGAAACTGAAACGAGTAACCGAGGATTATCTTAAGACAATTTATATTCTTTCTTCAAAGGGAGAAGTTCACGCAACAAGATTAGCCGAAGAGTTCGGTGTGTCAAAACCGACTGTTTCGGTTTCATTAAAATCACTCGAAAAGGACGGCTACATAATCCGTGACGAAAACAGGGTGATTTCCCTAACAAGGTCAGGCAAAAAGATTGCCAAAAGTGTTTACGAGCGTCATTGTGTGCTGCGTAAAATGCTCGAAACCCTTGGCGTTGATAAAACAACAGCCGCATCCGATGCCTGCAAAATGGAACATGCCGTAAGCCCCGAAAGTTTTAAAGCTTTGCGAAAACTTACCAAATATTCAGATGATAAAAAATAACAAAAGGAGAGCAAATTTGAAACTCAAGAGAATAATTTTTACAGTAATCGGTTGTGTATCGCTCGGAATCGGTTGTGTCGGAACAGTTCTCCCGATTATTCCGACCGTACCGTTCTTTTTGCTGACAGTATTCTGTTTTGCAAATTCTTCCGAAAAATTACATAATTGGTTTGTGAACACAAAGATGTACAAAAAACACCTTGATTCGTTTGTAAAGAAAAAGGGTATGACAGTAAAAACCAAGGTAACAATACTTTCATCTGTAACGGCAATTATGCTGTTAGGCTTTATCCTTATGATGCTAAAGGGGATTATTATCCCAAGTATAATACTTGCCCTTGTGTGGCTTTTTCACCTTGTTTATTTCATTTTCTTTGTCAAAACGATTTCAGAATAAAATCATTTTCATAAATTTCTATAGTGCTTATGGTGGATATGATAATTTTAGATGAAGCAAATTATCTATACAAATAAGCAGGGATATAGTGAAACTCATATTTTTGATAATAGTGGTTCAATTGTTTCTGTTCTCAATTCAGATGCTTATCAACAGGTATCACTTTCTGTAACTCCTGAAAAAACAAATGAAGTTGTAAATTATATTGCATTTGCGTTTGTTTACGCTTATAATGAGAATGAAATGACGGTTGATAATGCGGAAGTAAACATTTCACCGTTAATTCAAAGCTCCGAAGATTCTAAGAATGAATCATCTGAAAAAGAGGCTGTTGACGAAGAAGTCTTATCTGAAAGCATTGATAAGTCAAAGCCTTATATGCAGACAAGCTATGATTAAAACGGTATGAGAACACAGAAAACCGTTGACGGAGTTAAGACCAACTATTACTACGACAGCAACAAAAACCTTATTGCCCTTGTAAATGGTAATGATACTCTGCTGTTCTACTATGACAGTGACGGAAGTGCAACCTCATTCTCATATAACGGTACAATGTACTTTTATGTAAAGAACTTGCAGGGTGATGTAATCAGAATTATTGACCTCGCAGTCACAGAAGTTGCAAGCTATGTTTATGACGCTTGGGGCAACATAAAAGATACCAAAGGTGACCCGACAGTCCGTGAACTGAACCCGATTCGTTACCGTGGATATGTTTATGATACCGAAACTTCACTCTATTATCTCCAAAGTCGCTATTACGATCCATTCACAGGCAGATTTTTAAATGCGGATGCTTACTACGATACTTGTAACTCTGTTTTAAGCACCAATATGTTTGCTTATTGTGAAAGTGATCCCATTAATTATATTGATCCATATGGATATGCTAGCTATAAAAATAGTTATACATAAAATAAATCTTCGAAAACATACAATATAACCACAAAAATTAATATTATGTGGACTAACTTGACCTATAAATATACTATCAAAAATGGTGTTGTAAAATTTTCGTTCGAAAAGAATACTTGTTGGAGTGTTCTGTGGAGAGGAGGAGGCAAACTTCTCGCAGAAGCAATATATAAGGTTGCAAAATCAATTAACAAAAACTATTTAAAAGGACGATCTATCGGGGGAGTAAATACTGAAATACAATTACATTATATTGCATTTAAGCTTGGTATTAAAAAGTCCAGTTCTAAAGCAGCCGATATTGGTGCATCTTATGGTAACACAGGATATGATAGTAATGCTTGGTTTTTCGAGGGAGGTAATGCTGCAAAAATTATAGCTAAATTTAACATTAGTAAAATATGGGCGATGGCATCCCTGGTTCGTGATATAGTGAGGTATTTTTAAATGAGGAAGATATTATCAATATTTTTAGTTATGGTATTGTGTGTAATGTTGTTTGGATGTAATACTGATTTTTCTAATTGTACGAGCATTAATATTAGATGCGGAACAATTAAAGTCCCGGAAAACTGGGATGTTTCTTATGCTGAAAATTTAATGTATTTTTATAGCGATAATGCTAATGATAAAAAGAATATTTATATTTTTCAAAGTAATTCATTTAGTGAATTTAAAGATGATAGTTCTTATACAGTAGGTATTGTTGAAACGAATGCATTTTCAAGTCAATTTCAAAGCTTATATACAATTTCAAGTAATGTAATCTCAAATGGTGCTGTTTATGGTGAAGCTATGGTTTCTGTTGACGGAACAGAACAGAAAATGAGATTTTTGGATTTTGGATCTGAAAAAAATGAAATCTTATTATTTGTTAGTTCTGATAATGTAAATGACGAAACCCTTATGCAAATTGCAGAATCTTTTGAATCTACATAATATCAACAAAACTGGTACTCTTCACCGTTGTTTACCTTAAAACAAACTCAGTGCCGTGCTTGTGGATGCCCCATAGGCACTCAATATGCATGGCAATGTCATAAGTCCGTCATATTATTAATCAAATATACTTTGAAGTAATTATCAGCATCATGGTATCAATAAAGTAAAACAAAAGGTTAACGGCAGTAATATTTCATACGATGCAAACGGCAACCCTCTGACATACCGTGACGGAATGTCAATGACATGGAAAAACGGCAGACAGCTTACAACACTCACAAATGGTGATACAAGCATAAGCTATGGCTATGACAGCGGTAGTGTTCGTACAACTAAAACCGTAAACGGAGTAAAATACACATATGCTTATCTTAACGGACAGCTTATGTATGAAACTCGTGGCGACGCAAAGTTCTATTATTCCTACGATGCAAACGGAATTTTGTATAATGTCAGATACACTTTGACTGACGGCGGTACCGAGTATTCCTACTACTACACCCACAATTCCCGTGGCGATATTGTCGGAATTTACAACGGAGCAGGCGAACTCAAAGCACATTATGAATATGACGCTTGGGGTAATGTGATTTCTATAACCGATAATAACGGAAATGCAATTACAAACCCGAACCATATCGGTAATTTGAATCCGTTCCGTTACAGAGGTTATTACTACGATACAGAATCAGGTTTCTACTATCTAATGAGCCGTTATTACGACCCTGTTACTCACAGATTTATTAATGCTGACGGTTATTTCCAGTCAGGCGGTAATATTCTGGATGCTAATATGCATTCATATTGTGGTAATAATCCGATTATGTTTGCAGATCCAACGGGCTTATGTTATGAACCTCAATATACGAGTGCGGGAACATATATCGGTAAATATTGGGTTATAAAAACAGCAGTTCCGGGTGTACCGGGTTTTTGTAATAGTTGCAAATCTAACGGTTCAAATTCTGGGAACAAGTATTATGTTGAATCTTCTAAAAATAATAAAAATACAAAAGGAGATAGTAACTGGACAACAAGAAAAGACTCTAAAAAAGGGTCAGAAAACAGGCAAAAATCCGGCGATCGCGAACGTAATGTTGCTCATCCCAACGGCGAGGAACATAGTAGGGTTCCTAAAGGCAACGGAGTAAAACATTTAACTGAAACACCATTTGAAGAGCGCATGGGTAATTTTGGTATATGTTTAGCTTGTGCGGTTGCAGTTATATATTTAGTAGGTAATGATGTTACCGGTGCTGGAGTTGCGGATGATGTTGCACTTGTACCTACTATTGCATTGCTTTGGGATAGTGCCAGTAAGGCTTTTGGTTAAAATATGGAAAAGAAATTAGTTAAATTAAAAAACGGAATAACTTTTATATCACAGAAACTTGATAATGTTCATAGTGTTACTATCAGCGTTAATTTCAAAGTTGGTTCATCATATGAAGATCAAATCAATAACGGAATTACGCATCTGATTGAGCATTTGTTTTTTAGGCAATGGGATAATTTGCCTCAGAAACAATTGTATTATGAAATGCAGTGCATGGGAGCAGAAATTGCAGCAAAAACATTTCACGATTATGTTAGCTTTTCAATCACCGTAACACCCGACTCATTTATTAAAGCATTTAAACTTATCACAAAATGCCTAAATAAATTTGACTGGACTGATGATATAGTTAAAATTGAAAAAGAAGTTGTTTACAAGCAAATTGAAAATGATTATCAAACATTTGATAATTGGATTGATAGTTACTACTTTAAAGATACCAAATACGAAAAAACTATTATGGGTACGATTGAATCTGTACAATCAATATCTTTAAAAGATATTAACTCTTGGAAAGATAAATATTTTTGCAGCAACAATTCTTGTGTAGCTATCACTGGTAATTATTCGGACGAGGATTTTTTGACAGTTCAAAATATTCTTTCCCAAATTAATTCTTCTGGAAAACTCGCCGAAACAATTATCTGTTATCCACTGCATTTTGAAAAAAGAAATATCAGTAACAGGTATTCACTAATCTCTAATGATACAGAGATTAGTGATATAACAATCTTTTTTGATATTAATAAAGATTATAACTATGAAACTGTAAGACTTCTTTCAAGTATACTTGGTGAAGGTTGCGGAAGTCTGCTGTCAATGATTTTAAGAGAAAATTATAATTTTACAGATGATATCTATACTAATTTAACATGCTATTGTGGATTTCGCCGACTGTCAATTTCTTTCAGTGTAAATAATTCTGACTTTATTGAAAGTCTGCACCATTTCTTTAAATCGCTTGTAGATTTTAGAAAAGAAATTTCAACAAATGATTATTTGACATCCATCAACTTTTTTACAAAAAATCAATTATTTGATTTAGACAACTCTAACGAGCTTAATAGCAATTATGTTTTATGTGATTTTGTATTATATCCATCAGTAATATCTGAGCCAATAAAAAGAAAAGAAAAATATGAAAAGATCACGTTAAAAGATTTAAAAAAATACGCTAATGATATTTTTATTGCTAAAAATCTTTCCTTATTAATTCAAACAAATCTTGATAAAAAGCTTGTAAAAAACTCTATTGAAAAAATGATAAAAACATTATAATAATTACATTAATTTTTGTGGGTCTATATTATTTTGACTTTTCTACATTCTGCCTGTTCAGCTATCGTGGTTATTACTACGATAAAAGTTGAAATCCGAAACTATCAACGGTGAGAAGTATGAATATAAGTATGATGCTCGCAGTAATATTACAGATGTTACCAAAGACGGAGTTTTACAGTATCATTACGGTTACGATATGATGAATCAGCTTGTTAGCGTAAATGATAAGCTGAACGGCAAAGTTTATAACTATACTTACGATGCCGGCGGTAACCTTATATCCGAAACTGTTACCGATTCAAACGGTACAACAAGCAATGCGTATGAATACAACAATTCAAATTGGGGAGATGTTCTCACATCATATAACGGACAGAGCATAACCTATGATGAAATCGGCAATCCGCTTACATACCGTGACGGAATGTCAATGACATGGAAAAACGGCAGACAGCTTGCAACACTCACAAATGGTGATACAAGCATAAGCTATGGCTATGACAGCGACAGTGTTCGTACAACTAAAACCGTAAATGGTGTAAAATACACATATGCGTACCTTAACGGTCAGCTATTATATGAAACCCGTGGCGACGCAAAGTTCTATTATTCATACGATTCAAACGGAATTTTGTATAATGTCAGATACACCCTGACTGACGGCGGTACCGAGTATTCCTACTACTACACCCATAATTCCCGTGGCGATATTGTCGGAATTTATAACGGTGCAGGCGAACTCAAAGCACACTATGAGTATGATGCTTGGGGCAATGTGATTTCTATAACCGATAACAACGGAAATGCAATCACAAACCCGAATCATGTCGGTAACTTGAATCCATTCCGTTACAGAGGTTATTATCAGGACACAGAAACAGGTCTTTACTACCTGATGAGCCGTTACTATGACCCCATAACCCACCGCTTTATAAATGCCGACGGCTATTTCCAGTCAGGCGGAAGCATTTTAGATGCCAATACTTTTGCTTATTGTGGTAATAATCCTGTAAGTCGTGCTGATACGGGTGGAGATAGTTGGTTTTCGGATATTACTGCAGCTGTAGTTGAAAGTGTGTTAACAGCAATGGCTGCGATTTGCCCATGGATGGGTTCAAATAGTTCTACATCTGTATCGCATACCAGTGAAACTAAACTGATTAATTCTGACTATGCACCAGTGAATTTTAGATACGGGGAAAAAACTACCACCAATATATCGACTCATACATATTCATTGGGTTCGCCTACAGTATACTATAATCAAGATTTGTATTGCTATAGTGATAACTATGGTAATAGGAACTCTGGCATAACACACACCTTTGGCGTTAAGTCGTTATCTCTTGATATAAGTATGAGTTTTGGTAGTGATGGTGTTGGTTTCAGTTATGCTAAAATTAACGGTGATATCTCAATGTATATTTCCTACAAAAAATGCAATAATTTTGTGACAGAAACAGAAGTTGGTTTTACGAAATGGGATAATTCGACTGGTACAACTGTATATTTGGGAAGTAGTTCTAATTCTGTTACTAGTAGTATGCTGATGTATGCTGCATCATCGATACCCAGCATTGTTGGTGCAGGTCTTGTGTTTAAAGTTTTAATACCTGCATTAGGAGGATGATGTTTGTGGTTTCTACAATATTAATATTTGTTATCGTAGGAATTGTTTTATTATACTTGATTGTTGCTTGCATAATTATCAAACTAAAAATTAAGCATAAAGTCCCTACTTTGATTATTAGTGCATTTATAGTAGCTGAATTGTGTTTTTATTTAGCATGTAATGTACCTTTTCCCGCGCATTCAAATGTATATTATAATTCCGTTGAGGAAATATTCACTGCTTTTAATAAAAATGATAATTTAAATGCCGTTATTGAGGGTGAAAATTCAGTAATGTGCGTGGGCAATAATAGGGTGTATTATTACTCTAAAACAGACAAAGGTTATCAATTCGCTCCAAATAATCCGACGCATATGTTAGCTGATATAGATACTAAGGAATGCAGAGTATTGGTGAGAAGATATCTTGATACAAATGATTTTTATGTTATTATCAGTTCCAATAATTTTGGTGAAATGAATGTGAGCGATAATAAAAATTCTCATTTTAGCATAGTAGCTGATTCTATCCCAACATTGAACGAGAAAGATTATCATTACTATACTTGTATTAATAACTTTAGTAACTATGTTGTAACTGCTGATAATCACAAAATTATAATTTGCAAATAATTTGTCACAATAAATTTACAACAAATCATTTTTTTACAATACTAAAATGTGGTAGAACATTTGCGGTAAGGAGGCTCGAAAGAGTTTCCATACTAGTTGATGGAATTGAATGGAACGGAAAAACAGGAAGAGAACATATAAAATCTTGGTATTAAAAGGTAGCATAGATGATTATGAATATTGATATTAAAACATATAGCTATAGCAAAATTAAAACATTTGTGAATCTCAGATATTTATCAATGCGAATTCCTGACTTAATATTTAAAATGTTAAGCTATTTTGCATACAACTTTTTAATGGTATCAGTTATAACACTTCAAATTTTTACAATGCAAGCTCACCCACTTGAAGGCTTTTCATTTTTTGATGACCGTGTAGTACCATTTCTTATAACTGCAGGAATTTTGTCTTGTATTATGTCAATTGTAACGGTATTTGTGTATCGTTACAAAACAAAATGGAGTGTAATACTAAATAGTGCTATAACTTACTTTTATGTTTCTGTAATATTATTTTTGCTTTCGTGTTTTTTTGCGTTTGAGTTTACTGCTTTTAACGCGATATATGCTATATTTAAGATTGCAATATATGTTCTTTGTTATTTTATCTATGTAAAGTATTTGTTTGAAAAAAAGTTGCCAAAAATTGAGGAGATAGTTCACAATGGAAGATCGTTTCCTGCAGGAATGATAGCAGGTGCTCTTACCATTGCTATAAAGCCTGTTATTAGCCTTTTAGGTCAAAATGGTGGTCTTAGCACAGCTACATTTAATGACTTTATTGCATTTTTTGAGTATTTAATTGCAGTTTGCCTAATTGTCAACATGGTTGATGCCTTTGTCAAGGCTTACTACGCAAAAATATATAACATCAATTAACTTATTAAGATACTTTTTACAATAATGTAGGGTAGAACATTTGCGGTAAGGAGGCTCGAAAGAGCCTCCTTTTTAATGCTTGAATAGAGAATACAAACTTCAATCAAAACATAATATATGACAAGCACAGCAAGGGCAATGAACAATTATTAAGCTTTTAAAATAGCAATATAATAGTTTGACTAATATATAATATTGTGTTAAAATTATGCGAGGAAGTATGGTATGTTCAGTGGTAGCTTCTTTAGTAACAATTTCCTTATCGACATATTGGAGTAATAAATGGAGTAGTGAAAATGAAAGAAAGTGGTGTGGTGTGTAAAAAAAAGAAAGTATATCTACTTTCTCTTTTGCTTTTTTTGATTTCTTATTTGATTACAGTTGTTAATATGGTTGTTAATATTATTACTGGTGGCTTTCATTTATACATTTTTAGTATTTTGAGCTTTATGTTACCATGCTATAAATCTATTAAAACAGCAGATGTGTTTGGCATTGTTTTAACAATATTGTTACTCTTGATTAGTTTTTTGCTCATATTTTTTACTGTAAAATATGATGTGTTAAAATATGACCAAAGCAAAAGACCGTTGTGTTATATGAGCTTAATCTTGTGGTATTGTATAACTCAAATATTGTCTTTGTGGATACTGGCTGATTCGCATTTGCAAAATTATATTTATTTGTCTGTCGCCGAATTTTATGAAAGTGAAGAGTTACAGTACATATACTCAATAGTTATTTTTGCAATATATCAAATCATTATAGGCTTAAAACGAATGTATGATTCTAGAGAAGCATTTGATGCAGCCAATATTTCAATCTCTCCACCTTTTGAAAAGTATTTTAGTGAAAAAACTATTTTTTGTTACACCGTTCCTAATTATGTATTTTCCTGTATAGGAGTTTTATTGATTATATATATTAGGTATGTTTTTGTTGACAGTTATGCAATTAACTTTTGGATTTTTGTTTTCTGTGTGCTTTTTAGTTTATGCTTTCTGCTTTTAACTTTAAAAAAATATCGCCAGATTGTAAAATATAGAGGTGTCGAAATAATTGTAAGAAAGAATTTAAAAATATCTATTTTTCTGCAATTGAAATTAGTCTTTTTGATATTTTGCACATATTGTATAACGTTGTTGTTCGCTTGATTTTTGATATTGGGTAGAACATTTGCTGAAAGGAGGCTCGAAAGAGCCTCCTTTGACCCAAAAAAAGCATCCGGTGGCTAACCTTCCTAAACGACAAACACAATGCAGGTCTTGTGGTCGCCCAATAGGAAATAAGTATTCTTGGCAATGCAGCAGTCCGTCTTATTATTGATCGAGGTTAAAAATATGAAAAATAATAAAAAATATGCGGTAATAACTTTTATAGTTGTTGGTGTTTTTTATGTAATCATGTTTATTGTGACATTGATTGAGAGAAACAGTAATAAAATTATTAGTCCAACTGAAACAAGAGATTCGTCTATTTACATAATCATACTTGCTTGTTCACCTATTGTTTTGATGATTTGTATGTTATATAAATATATTGATCGGCACAAATACAGATTTAAATATTTTGCTGATATTAGTGAGGAAGTTCTATTTTCTAAAAATAATCGAAGAGTGAACGAACATTCGGTGTTATTTCAGTTTATGGTGGGTTGTAGCAATGTATTTGTTGTTTCTTTAGATAAGAAATCAAAAATAATTATACCTGCCGTTTACACAAAGAAAAACAATAAAATTTCTATGATAAACAGAAATGCCGAATATACTGTATTTGAACATATTGATTTTTCTGAGAGTAATTATTCAAACGAATACACTTTTATCAGAGCTTGTAAATTGCGGGATAAAAAGACAGGTGAGCAGGTTCTTTTTGTAGCAGTACCAAATCGTGAAACAAATATTCTCGCATATTCCGATTCTGCACATAAAGCCAACAAAACCGTAACTTTCGGTAAATTCAGAATATTCTGTTTTATCGAACCTGAAAATAATTCCTATACGGATTTGATTGTTGATTTGGAAAAAATTCATCTTGAAAAAACAAAGAGAAAAGGTATGTACTTTATAGGTTTGGACGAAGTTACAAAAACAAAATCAAAGTCAAAAAAGTAATACGATTTGTTAAACACTATCAAAAGTTATTTTGGCTTTATGTCAATAGTTGGGGTAGTATTAAAACAGAATAATTGAAATTGACGAGTGGTGGTTGTTTAAACTGCCACTTGTTTTATTGTTTTTTTATGCTTAAAATTATTGTGAACTTATTTTTTCGTGTTACAAGAATGTTTGACAAAAACGGTGGGCTTCGCAAACTTCATGCTCAATCAAGTTCCTTAATATCTCCGACCTTCAGATCAGCTATATCACAAATGTTGGTGCAGGACAGTGGCTTCTTAAGTTCGGAGAGGTATAAAATGCAGGAATTGCGGTGTTTGTGTTGTATCGTGAGAGGTTAGAGAAAATAATCGTGTTGAATAGTGTGAAAATTCAAGTAAATTTCATTGATTTTTACACGAATATTTGCTATACTATGGTCAGTACCTTTAAGGAGGACGGCTTATGTATAGAAAGATTATGGGCTTCTTGGAAGCGTGGAAAGAAAGCGAACACCGCAAGCCCCTTATTTTACAGGGCGCAAGACAGGTTGGAAAGACCTATTCCATTCTGGAGTTCGGGCGCACTCACTATGAAAATGTTGCATACTTCAACTTTGAAACTAATCCAAGGCTAAATGAAACCTTTGAGGAAAACATCAGCCCCGATTATCTCATACCTATTTTATCTCATATCGCAGGTCAGACCATCGTAACGGAAAAAACTCTGATAGTCTTTGACGAGGTGCAGCTCTGCGAAAGGGCGTTGACTTCGCTCAAATACTTTTGCGAGAACGCTCCGGATTATCATATCATCGTCGCAGGTAGCTTGCTTGGTGTTGCGGTCAACAGAGCAAAATTCTCTTTTCCCGTAGGAAAGGTCGATATGAAAACGCTTTATCCTATGGATATGGAGGAATTTATGTTGGCTCTCGGTGAGGACGATTTGGTAGAGCAGATTAAAAAGTGCTTCCAAACCGATACGCCCCTGCCGTCTGCCTTACACGATGCCGCAATGCAGCTTTACCGTCAGTATCTTGTGGTCGGCGGTATGCCGGAGTGCGTGATGCAGTTTGCCGAAACAAAGGACTATATCCTTGTCCGTCATACGCAGGACACGATACTTGCAAGCTATCTCAATGATATGAGCAAGTATAACAACTTGAATGAAATCAAGAAAACCAGACTTGCCTACGATAACATTACCGTTCAGCTCTCAAAGAAGAATACCTGTTTCCAATATAAGCTGATTAAGAAAGGCGGACGGGCTTCTGAGTTCGAAAATGCGATTGAATGGCTCTGCCTGTCCGGTATCGTGTCACAGGTCTACAAGGTGGAGCAAATCAAAAAGCCGCTTGAAAACTACCGTGATATTGATGCGTTCAAGATTTATGTGTCCGACTTAGGATTGCTTTGTGCCAAGAAAGATTTAGCCGCCAATGACATTCTCTATATGGTCGAGGAAATTAACGACTTCAAGGGCGGTATGGCGGAAAACTATGTCAATGTGCAGCTCTCCATTAACGGCTACCACACCTATTATTGGGAGTCCGAGCGTGGAGCTGAAATTGATTTTATCATTCAGCGTGACGGTCAGCTTATTCCTATTGAGGTCAAATCTGCCGACAACACCAGAGCAAAGAGCTTGAAGGTCTATATGGACACCTACAAGCCCGCTTATGCTATCAAGCTCTCTGCCAAAAACTTCGGCTTTGAGGATAACAAAAAAATCGTTCCTCTCTATGCCGCATTTTGTATCTGAAAACAATATTCCAACAGTAACGCTCACAGAAAATGTGGGCGTTATTTTTTGCCCCTAAAACAGAATAAGAAAGGATAACGCTATGAAGAAATACACGAAAATCATCTGTATGGTTGTCGCCGTGTGCCTGTTAGGTGCGGCGGCTTTTTTTGGCTTCCGTATTTACAGCCATTATGCGTGCGAAATTAAGCAGGAAAAACTCTTTGATAAAATTGCCTCTGAGCCATTGAAATCTTTTTCGCTTAAAATTTCTTCGAACTTATTTTTCGTATTGAAAGGTAATCATTATGCTTGTGTAGTACCGGGTAAACCCGGTAACCAAGCAAAGATACAGAGATAACGGCGGTAATAACTTGCTGACTTATAAAATTGATAGTAACTTCTTAAATGATCGACTGTTTAAGAGTGTATTGAAAAACATTTTAATATTTGTTAGAATTAAAATGGTGGTGAGGATATGTTAAAGATTGCGGTAGTAGATGATGAAATTGTATTTGTTGAAAGTCTGATTAACAAAATAACAGCGGTGTGTGAAAAGCTTAATTTTGAATTTAAAATTGACAAATACTCAAACGGATTTGATATACTTGAAAATTACAGCAAGTATCATCTGATTTTTCTTGATATTGAAATGCCGTCAATTGACGGTATTGCTACAGCCAAGCGGATAAATGAATTGAAAGATTCAGCTGAAATACCTTTTATTGTTTATGTCACAAGTCACGATGAGCTTGTGTTTGATGCTTTAAAAAGTTTTCCTTATTCATTTATAAGAAAAAGTAAAATTGAATCTGATTTGTACGAATGTATTAATCGTATAAATAATTCTTTTGAAGAATTACATAAAACTATAGTATTGCATACCGAAAGAAAAGATATTCCGATTGTTATTGGTGATATTATTTATCTTGAAAAAATTAAAAATTATGTTGTGTATCATACTAAAAATCAAGAATATAAGGTCAGAAGTGATATGAATACAGAATTTAAAAATATCGCAGAATATGGCTTTATAAGACCGCATATTGGTTATGCTGTAAACAATAAGTATGTTGAATATATTTCTACGGATTGTGTTTTATTGCAAAATAATATTAACATTCCTCTCAATAAAAAATACAGAGATGATGTAAAGAAAAAATATTTCAAATGGTTGGGGGATATAAATGTTTAATTATGGTTTTGAGTTATTTGTAAATTTATTTCAAGGTGTAATGTTTACTGTATTTTGTTATAAATTCTTAACCCCATCACGCAATAAGATTTGTGAGGGAATAGCTTTTTGTGTTGCATCATTATTGATGTTTTTTTCGATTACCTTGATCAATTGGTTGTACCTGTCTTTTGCATACATAGAAACAGTTGTGTTTTTTGCAATTATGATTCCCTATTGCGTTTTGTTTTTTAAAGACAGAATTTTTGTTAAAATTCTCATACCTGTTATTTTGAATGTGATTTATTTAGTATTATCATTTGGAATTAATTATATCTTTTCTGCGATTATCAGTTGTGACTATAATTATCTTATGATAGAGAGTTCCCAATATCGTTATATGTATGTGTTAATGTCAAATCTGATTTTTGTAATTGTTTTATTTATAATTTATAATCTTTTCAAAAATTCGTTAAGCCATATTCACAAACAAGAAATATTGATTACTCTTGTAATTCCTTTGTTGAGCATTGCTGTAGGTTTGCTGACATTTTTGTTATCTTCAAACGCTGATATGTCTGATTTTGACCGTATTGTATTAGGAGCGGTTTCAATAATAATCCTTTCATTTACATTTATAAATTTTTATCTTATTAAAAGTCTTTCAAAAAATTATTCTTTGGAAAATGAAAATATTTTGCTTAATAAAGAAAAAGAGCTGTATAATGTTCAAATGACAAGTTCAGAAAAATATATGAAAAATCTTACTGATGTCAAGCATAACATTCAAAATCAATTGTTGTGCATCGAAAATTTGATTGATGGGCAAAGGTATGATGAAGCTAAAAAAATGTGCAATAATGTAAATAATAATATTTCTGCTAATGTCCATTTTTGTAAAACAGGTTATGTTTATTTGGATGCTATCTTAAATGTTGTATATGAAAAAGCAATTGAAAATGATATTGATTTCAGCGTAGATTGTAAAGATAATTTAAGTTTTGTGGCAGGTGATGATTTAGCTGTTCTAATAGGTAATCTTGCAGATAATGCTGTTGAGGCACTTGCAAAAGAGCAAAATAAAAAATTAAAGATAAGCATATTTCAAAACGGGTCGTACGGAGTTTTAAATGTGCAGAATTATTGCTCTTCTTCAGTTTTGCAGACTAATCCAACTTTGTACACAAGTAAAGAAGATAAGAAAAATCACGGCAGAGGAATTTCTATAGTAAAAAGTATTGCCCAGAAGTATGGGGGAGATGTAGTTATTTCGGATAAGAATAATGAATTTACAGTTACGGTAATATTGGATAGAAAAAATTTATGAATTTAGTTATAAAAGCACAATTGTTTAAAATGGTAGGGATATAAATGTTTAATTATGGTTTTGAATTAGCTGTTAATTTTGCACAATCAGTTTATCTGATAGGGTTTTTCTTGGCATTCTTAGGCGGTAAATATTCTCGTAAACGCAATATAGCAATGTGTTCATTGTTTATTGTTTTAAATTTTACTGTTCTTACATATTTTACATTTAACAATCCTTATGTTGTAATGATTGATATGTTGACAGTTGTTATATTACATGAAGTATATTGCTTAACTTGTTTAAAAGGAGAATTGGCAATTAAAATTATTCTTCCGCTTGTAGCTTCACTGATTAATACGATTATATCTTACGGAGTTTTATATCTTACATCTTTTGTTACGGGTTTATCATTGGAAGAATTGGGTTTACAGTCAAGCTTTTTCAGATATTTATGTGTTGTGCTTGTAAACCTGACAATATTCGTAACTTTATTGCTTATGTGGCGTACAAAAGCAAAAGTGTATAGTTTAAAGAAAGTTTCAAATATAATAGCTTTTATTGCCATTCCTGTTTTAGCAATGGCAATATTATACATCACTTTTTACATAATGATTCTTACAAATTATCAATCAAATTTAATCGTACTGCTTCTGATAATTTGTGCCGCTATGATTTTGGTTGCCGGAATGGTTTGGTTTATGATTTCAAGAATTAACAGGGATAACCGGATAAGTACAAAGTTATTATTGAGCGAGCAAAGAGCGGATTTGTACGAAAAAAACATTATAACTTCTAACAAGCAGATTGAGAACACTGCAAAGATAAGACATGATATGAAAAACAACATTGCTTGTATTGATAACCTAATTGTAGAGAGCAAATATGATGAAGCACATAAAATATGCCAAAATTTGACCGATAAATATTCTTCAATCGGTTCTGTGGTAAATACTGAAAATTACTTATTAAATGCCGTTTTGAATGTTGAAATAGAAAAAGCAAGGTGCAATGAAATATCGGTCAAATTAAGCATTGTTAATGATTTGAAAATGTTTAGCAACGGTTCAGATATGATTTCGGTAATAGGAAATATTTTTGATAACGCTATTTCGTATCTGTCTAAAAATAAAATTGAGAATAAAGAAATTATTTTCAGTACAGAGCATAAAGGCGATTATTCTGTTATTAAATGCAAAAATAAAATTATTGATTCTGTATTGTCTAAAAATCCTTTGTTGCATACTGATAAGGCAGATAAGAAAAATCACGGCAAGGGAATTTCTATAGTAAAAAGTATTGCCGAGAAGTATGGGGGAGATGTAGTTATTTCGGAGAAGAATAATGAATTCATAGTTTCGGTAATTTTAGACAACCGAATTTTTACCTAAAAACCAACTATTTTTACCTGTTTAAAATCAAATATTCTAAAAAATGCTATTCTTTCTTTAAGGCGTTATGCCAGGAAAAGGATAGCATTTTTGTTTTGTATTGAATTTTATGTTTTAGCCGTATTTGCGTTAATTCCGTTATTATACTTTGGCCTTGTGTTGCAGAAATTTGAAACTTTTATTATCAAAAAATTTAAATAAGGTTTAAAGCTACTTCCGTAAATAAGAATTATAGAGTGCATTTTTTGTCGGATTTATTACCATTTTTGCAAAAATCAACATTCACAAATATTTTTTTGATAAATTTATAATAAGGAGGTTGATTACAATGAAAAACAAAAAATTAACATATATTCAAAAAAGCGTTTTCTAATTTCATCAATAATTGTTTATGCCATACATATAGCGTTTTATTTAACTTTATTAATAGTGTTTGATGTTAAATTAAATATCAAAGCAAATATTCATCAAAGAGTTATGTCGGTATGGTTCGTTTTTAACATTCTGATATTGCATAGCTCGTTAATTGTTTTTGGAGGATACAGTAAATGAAAAAATTATTAAGTGCGTTACTAATTGCTTTATTGTTGCCGACTATGATGTTGATGTCTGCATGTAATGACACAAGCAAAACTTCAGATGATAAATTATCATTTGACTACACAACAAATTTTCAATATTATTACAGTAACTTGAACGGAATAAATTTTCCTGTGACAAAATCAGAAAAAGGGTACTATGTGTTTTTGCCTAATAATTACCTTTACTATATTGACCGTAAATCACAGGCGGCAACACCGCTATGTAACAAGCCTAATTGTTCGCATAACAGTGTTGATTGTAATGCATACTTTAATTTATTTGTAAATGCATCAGGAGAATCAGCTAATGTTGTGCAATATTATGACGGTAATTTATATATTGTTGTAAAAGATGAAGATGATATGGGTAATTTTCTCGGAAATATATTGTACAAAGTTACACCCGATGGATCAACAAGGGAAAAACTGATTGAATTTAAAGACGGCATTTCGCATTGGTTGATTCATAAAGGTTATTTTTATTTCTCACAGGATAAGTTTGCCGATGATATTGATTCGTACTCAGTTTATGACAGCTTTTCGATAAAAAGATATAAAATAAATAACATTAAATCTAAGCCGGAGGAAATCTTTAACAGCAAAAATTACAGTGATAATCTTAGAGGTGCTTTCCAATTTACCGCATATGATGACTATATTTATGTGCCGGTTCTTCCTATTTCAGAAGATGAAATTAAAAAGCAGGAAGAAAGCGGAAAGGTAACAGTTTCTACGTATCAGGAATTTTATTCGATTAATATCAATACGATAAAAATAAACCAAATTAGAAATGATGAAGGTGATGTTTGCTCGCCGTTTTTCTATAATGGACAGCTAACATATCTCATTGATAATTCGGATACTAACGGTAAGTTTAAATATTTTACAAGTGAACTCGACGGAAGCAATCCCAAACTTTTAACGGAAATGAATTACGGCGATAATTTGTTTGCAAATGAATCACAGCTGTATTTACAGAACTTTAGTGAAGATACAGATGAAAACGCAGCAACTGAAAGTGACGGAGATAATGTTAAGTCTCTTGACGCTTCATTTAATGAAAAAAGTTCGTTTTTAATACCTTTTGAATGTTCAGTGTTAAACATTCCCCAGGATTCAGATTGCTTCATATTTGTTCAACAGGTGGATAATATGAATTGCGAGATTTATTTTGTTGATAAGTCAAAAACAGAATCTCTGTCAGGACAAACAGTGGAATATAAAACATTATTAAGTTCCGTGAATGTCGAGGCTGAAAATAGTAACGCATTAAGCCAAATAGATGAGAATGAAAAAATTGATACTAATGATAATGAATTGAAAAATGTTTTTGAAAATACACAAAATAAGTTGTATAAGATTTCAACATCATATGACAAAACGCTTTCTGATGAAGTCAATAGTGGCTTTTCAGTAACTTTATCTTGGGTGGGTGACGGAGGTAATTATACTGCAAATTTTCAAATATTGAAATTTAAAACTGCAGCTAATGCCGAAAAATTCGTTAAAGAAAATCCTCTTTCTTTTGTAAATGGTCAATATGTAGCTTTTGTATCTGTTGATAAAATTCCCGTAGAAATTAAAGATATGTTAGTTTCTATTATAAGAAATGAACCTATTTCGCCAATTAACAGCACTGATTTTGGCGGAGAAATCTACTCATTTAATTAAGGTTGTAATAATATGAAATTGATTATGTTCGAGATTTACAAACTGTTCAGCAAAAAACTGTTTTTAATATGCCTTGTTTTGTTTTTTTCTGCAAATTCAATATTTTTGGTTTACACTCAATCAAATAATCTTGAAGTAAAAACAGTACATACTAATTTATCTGATTATGAGAATATAATATCTAAATATTCAGATTATGTGCCGACTGAAGCACAACGACAACTTGAAAGTGAATTAAAAACAGTTGAAATCGCTCTTCAATTTGACAGAACGGCAGATAACAGCAACGGCGATGATCTAAAAAATCTTGGGCGAATTACCGAACAATATAAGGCGGAGAACCCGGAGGAATACAAAAAGGCGCGGGCGTTACATTATACAAAACAAGAGCTTCTTGATAAACAAACCTATCTTTCAAATTTGGTAAATCAATGCAAGTCTTTAGTTGATTATAGCTCTTTTATCGGCGATATGGATGAGCGCGCGCAGATGCAGACAAAGTTCTCGGTTTTTGCGGAAGAAGGTTCGTTTTCATACAACAACATATTAAAAACCGCCGAGGATTTTAAAGATGTTAATAATACAAAGCTTAAAATCGGAAACAATTTTGCCGTAGAAAATTCAACAACATTTGTTCTGACCGATTTGCTCGTATTTGCGCTTGTATTTTTAATGTGCATCTATATTTTTACATTGGAAAGGGACAAGGAATTATACGGGCTTATCAGAACCGCAAAATACGGACGTATGCCGCTTATTATTTCAAAATTATTCGTCCTTATCTTTTTTACGATTTTAATATGCGCAGTATATTATTCTTCAAATATTGCACTCTGCGGATTGTACAGCGGCTTCGGCGATATGACAAGGAATATTCAGTCCTGCGAGCTTTTTATGAATTGTAATTTAAATCTGCAAATTTGGCAATATCTTGTTTTGTGGGGTTTATCAAAAATAATCACGATGTGCGTGCTTGCCCTTTTTATCGCGTTTATATTTGTTTTAGTAAAAAATACGGGAATGGTTTTTGCCGTTACCGCATTTTGGGTTTTCATTGAAGGAGTTCTTTATCTTGCAATAGGAAGCAACTCTCCTCTAAATCAGCTTAAGTATATAAACTTTTTATACTTTTTAAGCGGAAATAATATTTTCGGAAATTATCTTAATATCAATATTTTTTCACATACTGTAAATATTACCCTGATTTACGTTATAGCTATGATATTGATCGCTATTGCTTCCGTAACGGTAATTTGCATGTCTTTTGTAAAATCCGCGCAAATAACGACAAACAATATATTTACGCCAATGCTTGAAAAATTCAGACGAAGGTTTTATAAAATTCAAGGCGGCGTTTCAATATTCAAAGGCGAATGTTTTAAGCACTACAAAGGCTCAATGGCAATAATAGCGATTATTCTGCTTGTTTTTGTCGCCTACGGTAATGCTACTGATGATATTTCGGTTGTATACAGTTCGGCTCAGGAAAGCGCATACAGCGCGTATATTGATAAGCTTGAGGGCGAGCTTACGCAGGAAAAAGAAGATTATTTGCGGCAACAGCAGGATTATTTTGACGGACTGAATGAAGAGCTTAACACCATTTCAACTGATATGTCCTTATCGGCTGAAGAAAAAGAAATAAGGATAACGGCTATAGATTCGATTTTGAAAACCAAGGGCGCCGCCTTTGAGGAGATTTCAAATCAAGCCTCGTACATAAAAGAGGTCGGAGAGCGTTATCATATTACTCCCATATTCATTAACTATATTGTTTATAAAAGACTTGCCCAAAATCCGTCAAGAGAATGGCAGTATTTTACCTTGCTTATGGCAGTAATAATATTTATATCGTCCGATATATTTGCATATGAGCATAAAAAGCATATGATTGATCTAATTCGCTGCACAAAAAAGGGCAAGCTGAGGCTTGTACTTTCAAAAGTAATGACACTTTCGCTTACCACGCTTATATCATATACTTTAATTTATTTGCCTTATTATATAAATTTTATAAAAACCTTTGGAACAGAGTCGTTAAACACTCCTGTTGTATTTATGCAGGACTTTGCAAATATTGGCAGTACAATTTCCGTAAACAGTATGATTTTTATTACGGCGGCAGTGCATATAGCGGAGGCTGTCTCGGTTATGACGGCGGTTGCTATGCTTTCTCAAGTATTAAAGAATAATATATTGTCTATGATTGTCGGGGCGGTGATAGTATTATTTCCGTGCCTGTTATGTATGAATTTGACCGATATAAGATTATACACAAGCTTTCAAAAAGGCAGTTGGATGTGGCTTGTCCCGAGTTTGATAGTATTATGCGTATTCCTGCTGATGATTTGTTTAACTATAATTGCATTTAACTTTTCTAATATTGAATTTAAAGCTATGAGAAGGTGTAAAAATGAGGCTTGAAATAAAAAATTTATGTAAAACATATAAAAAAGGTGTAGTTAAGGCACTTGATGATTTCAGTGTGACCTTAACGCCGGGCGTTTATGGCTTGCTCGGACCAAACGGCGCAGGCAAAAGCACCCTTATGAATATCATCACCGACAACCTGAACGCCGACAGCGGAGAAGTTCTCTATGACGGCGAGGAAATTAAAAAACTCGGCAAAGACTACAGAACAGTTCTCGGCTACATGCCGCAACAACAGGGCTTGTACGATGACTTTACGCTCAACCGATTTTTGTGGTATATGGCGGCTTTAAAAGGTCTGAAAAAGAAAGAGGCAAAACAAAAAATTGCCTCACTTCTTGAAACCGTCAATCTTAAAGAGTCGGCACATAAAAAATTGGGCTCGTTCTCCGGTGGTATGAAGCAGAGAGCCTTAATTGCACAAGCCCTTTTAAATGATCCCGAAATCTTAATTCTCGACGAGCCGACAGCAGGGCTTGACCCGAAAGAGAGGATAAGAATCCGCAACTTTATAAGCGAAATTGCGGAGGATAAAATAGTATTGATTTCAACCCACGTTGTGTCGGACATTGAGTTTATTGCAAAGGAGATTATATTACTCAAAAGCGGTCAGCTTGTGTCACATGATACCTGTACCAACCTTACAAAAGAAATTGAAAATAAGGTATTTGAAGTCGAAATTAATAAGGAAGAACTTAAATATTTTCAAGATAATTACCGTGTGTCAAATCTCTATCATAACGACGAAAAAATCATTGTAAGATTAGTAACTGATATCCCACCTGAAAACTATAAAATACAATCCGTAAAAGCAACCCTTGAGGATTTGTATCTGTATGTGTTTGAGAACGGGAAATAACAAAAACAGAAAAAATAAGAAGATATTTAATATGTGCTTGTTAAATGCCGACAGGTTTTAGCTTTTAATGCTATTACCTGTCGGCATTTTTATGCTCTTTTTTGCATTGAAAGCAGAAAGGACTTTATTGTTATACAAGAGCAGGAGTCCTCCAGTCAATTTGATTTTTTAAATTCAGATTGATTGGAGGACAAAATATGGACAACAAACGTCCAAAAAGAAGAAAGGATAAGTATAATCCTTACACATTACATACAGAAAAGGGAAAGTACTATATCTCATTTACAGATGCTAAAAATTGATTCAAAAAGTTTTAATATCTAAGAAAATATTTGATAGTTTTAATAAATTTGAGCTTGAAGATACTTCTTGGATGAATGAATACGACAGACATTATGAACACTCTGAAATATACGAAAGCACATTACACGAAAGAGGCGCTATAAATGTTGAATGTATGGAAGAATACTTGGATAATACTCAGGATATGGAAAATTTGCACATGGCGATAAAAAATTTGCCGGAAGTGCAGAAACGCAGACTGAAAAAGTATTATTTTGAAGAAAAAACTTTTGACGAAATAGCGTTTGAAGAAGGCTGTACTTATCAAAGTATTCAAAGGTCAGTGTATCGTGCAGTAGCAAAAATAAAAAATATTTAAAAAAATTTATAAAACAGGGGTGTGTTTTAGCTTTTAAGTGAGGAAACAGGTGAAGGGATAAAAATTCTTTCGCCTGTTTTCTTTTTTCAGAGAACAGGTCTTGCTCTTTGAAAATTGAATATCAGCACATCAGATACTTTCCTTCCGCTGTTCGGAACGGACAAGCCATATGAGCGAACATATTTTATATATCTTCAGGACTCAGACATTGAAAGGCAAATTCAATGACGGCGATGACAGGCAGAGGGGATAATGATACTTCCGTCAAGTCAAAAGTCGAGCGTGATAAAACCGTCGCAACTAATGAGAGCAGCTCGGATGAACTCGGAGAGGTGAAACTCCTGTGGAGTCTGCTCGCAACAGACCGTTTGATGATTTCCTTTTGATAATTGGGGTGTCGGGGACAAATTATATTATCTTCTAATAAAAGCCAACCGTAGTTAATTCTGTGGTTGGCTTTTTACATAGGCAAAAGTCTATGAAGGAGGTATATAAAATGAAAGACAAAAAAATACTCAGAGGCGATATGTTTTATGCTAATCTCGGCAGAGGTATAGGTTCGGAGCAAAAAGGCTACAGACCTGTCCTTGTTATTCAAAATGATGTTGGTAACAAATTTAGTCCTACAGTAATTGTTGCTTCTATTACAAGCAGAGTTGGAATCAAAGCGAAATTGCCCACGCATTATTTCATGAACACAGAAGACGGACTTCAAGCTCCGTCTATTATTTTGCTTGAACAAATTAGAACAATTGATAAAAAACGACTTGATTCATATATAGGTCATTTAAGTCAAAAGAATATTGACGGCGTTAATGAGGCTATATTGATTAGCTTAGGATTTAATGATAGGGATGTGTCTTTATAATATAATGAAAATAATTAAAAGAAAAAATAATCTATGGAAAAGGTTTTAATGAGCATCAAAGAGGTTTGCGAGTATACAGGGTGGGGAATGACCAAAACTCGTGAGATATTGAAGCGAAGTGATAGCGATTTTACAATACGAGTAGGAAACAGACTATATGTAAACAAGAAACTTTTTGATGATTACTTAGTCAAGTGTGCGAAAAACAAAACAGATATTTAATCGCATAATTGCTGATTTTGAAAAAATGAGTATTATTTGAAGTGTAATATCGATATTTCAAATAAAGCGAAATGAGGCGTTAGCTTATGGGAAAGGATATAAACGGTAAAGAACTGGGGAAGGGAATTACCCAAAGAAATGACGGACGATATAATGCAAGAGTAACAATAAATGGTGTGAAGATTAATTTATATGATT